>Ga0209638_1001416_pt1 | contig 15375 bp, 15 predicted proteins | sample BarGraNGADG00211_FD_184490 | JGI IMG/M metagenome (GOLD analysis project Ga0209638, IMG submission 184490) | Arctic peat soil microbial communities from Barrow, Alaska - Barrow Graham LP Ref core NGADG0002-211 (SPAdes) (version 2) | ecosystem: Environmental > Terrestrial > Soil > Wetlands > Peat... | reverse complement strand
CAACCCGTTGCGCAAAGGTCTTAAACCTCTTATAACCTGCGATGTATGGGAACATGCTTATTATATTGATTACAGAAATAAACGTCCCGACTATGTAAAATCCTTCTGGGAGATTCTTGACTGGGACATTGTTTCAAAGCGGTTCTGATTGTAGAAAATCCTTAAGATAATTGCTCCTGTAAATATACCCTGAGACTAACAAAGATTATGATGAACCTAAAGGAACTGATATTTAAAACCCGGTCATATCGTCGTTTCGATGAATCACACAAAATTGATGCCAAAACGATAGAATCTCTTATAGACCTTGCCCGGTTGTCTGCATCCGGAGCAAACAAACAACCACTGAAATATCTTTATTTCAACACTGCAAAAGATTGTGAAAAGATATTCCCATACTTAGCCTGGGCAGGATACTTAACTGATTGGTCAGGACCGGACAGAGGAGAAAGACCAACAGGGTATATCATTATACTGGGCGATAAATCAATATCAGAGTTATTTGGTGTTGATCATGGAATTGCTGCACAGAGTATTATGCTGGGTGCCACAGACGCCGGCCTTGGCGGGTGTATTATCGGATCAATAAAACGTGATGAACTAAGCAACGAATTTTCAATCCCGGATAATTTTGATATACTTTTAATTCTTGCACTTGGGAAACCTGTTGAAAATGTAATTATTGAAGATATCAAAAAGGATGATGTGAAATATTGGAGAGATAAGAACAAAAACCATCATGTTCCAAAAAGGAGCTTAAATGAGCTGATTATTAAGCTATAACCAAAATAATGTAGATGAAATACCGTTTTTACTTTATTATTATATCTCTTTTTATAAGTCAGTCTTGTTTTTGCCAGGAAATGGATAATGCAGGAGTCAGGATCCTTTTTCATGGAATCGTAATAGATGCCAATACTCTTTCTCCGATTTCAAATTCTCAGATTCTTATAAACCATCAATTCACTTCCGTCAGCAGTCCAGACGGAACCTTTGCTTTTTTTGTAAACAGAAATGATACCGTCCTTTTCAAACATCTTGCATATAAGAATACAATGTTGTTCGTAAGTGATACCCTTGTCGGAAAGGAGTTTGTGGCAGGAATATATATGAAAAGCGATACATTATCAATAGGAGAGGTTGTTATCGTTCCAAGATTCACCAACCTGAAATCTGAAATAATGAATGCACCAAGCCGGGTTCCCTCTACTATGAATAATGCCAGGTATAACATTGCATTATCAGGTTACCAGGGACGAACCACTCAGGGAAAACTTGGTGATCCGGCCACGAATTATGGATTATTACGCCAGAGACAGAAGATTAATGCCTACGAAAAAGGTGGCATTCCCTCTGACAAAATAGTAGGTTTAAGTCCATTCTTATTGCTCCCTGCTGCATATCTTCTTATTCATGGTGTACCCGAAAAGCCTGCTCCCTTTGAACATAACCTAACCGACCAGGAGCTTGATCAGATTCAGAATAAGTATCTGGAAATCCAACAGAAGAAGAAATAAGAAATAAGAAATAAGAAATAAGAAATAAGACAAAAGATAAAAGTAAAAAGATAAAAGTGAAATCAATCGGGGTTAGATTTTTCAGCAAAAAACCTATAATTTAAACAAATCGCTTTTCCTTTTGTCTTTTGTCTTTTGTCTTTTGTCGTTTGTCTTATCTTATCTTAACCTTTATAAAATACTGCTTTGATTATATGACTTGCCATCTTTGGATTTTCTTGCAGCCGACGTGTTGAATAGCCAAACCATTGTTTACCGAAAGGCACGTAGACTCTCATGTTATGTCCTTCATTTACAATTCTTTCACGAAGTTTTGGGGTTACTCCATAAAGCATCTGGAATTCATACATGTCTTTTGGCACATTATATTTTTTGATGAGACTGTATACACCTTCTATAAGAGGTTTATCGTGTGTAGCAATACCTACATGTATCTTATTCCTGAATATAAATTCCAGGTCTTCAAGGTAATGACGATTGATCTCCTCATATTTTTTAAAAGCTATTGATTCAGGTTCAATATAAATTCCTTTGCAGAGCCTGTAACTAACCGGAATCTCAGTACTGTTAAGATCTGTCATTAGTTCCAGGTCTTTCAACGTTCTTTTCAGGTATGCCTGTATTACAAGTCCCACATTTGCAGGAAATTCAGCCTTTAATCTACGGAATAAAATGATCTCATCGTCAGTACAGGGAGAGTCCTCCATATCAATTCTGATGAACCCATTGAACTTAGCAGTCTTTGCAACTATCTCACGGATGTGATTATAGCATATCTCCTTGTCGATCAGTAAACCGAAACTGGTAGGTTTAAGCGAAAAATTCCCGTCTATATGATTTTTGTAAGAAACATCTATAAGATTAAGATACTCATTCTTATTTGATTCTGCTTCATCAAGAGTATTTATAAATTCTCCAAGAATGTCGAGCGAAACTTTTATGTTTTTGTTATTCAAATCTTTAGATACTCGCATAGCATCATCTATAGTTTCCCCGGCTATATAAGATCTTGAGAATATCCAAATAAATTTCTTCGGGAAATAAGGCAATATTGCCGCAATAAATTTGTTGAACATAATTTGAATTTATATCTTGAAAAAATTAACTTACTTTTTATTTGTAATAAAATGCTAAGAAAACTGATCTGATCTTATTTTTTAATGACCTTTGTCATTAAGGAAACATGAAAAAGGCATGAATTCATTTAATTTGAAGAAACTTATTCATATTATGCAACCTTTTATTTTTTTTAAATGTCTTAGAAATGTCCTCAGTTTATGATGAGCGATCAGCAAATAATAGAGTTGTGTTCCAGGCATGACAGAAAAGCGCAACAGGTACTTTACGATAAGTATTCGCGTCTTCTTCTTGGAGTATGTCTCAGGTATGCAACTGATAAAGCTGAGGCTGAAGATATTCTGCAGGATAGTTTTTTAAAGATATTTTTTAGTATAAAGGATTTTAAGGGATCAGGTTCTTTTATAGGTTGGATAAGGAAGGTTGCGGTAAACACTGCAATAACACATTATCATAAGAATCTCAAATATAGATATCATGTTGAAATTGAGGAGTATGAGTCGATTGAAACAGGGGTAACAAGTTTTGAGGAAGATTTTTATACATCGGATGAGTTATATAAGGTGTTGAATGAATTACCTACTGGTTATAGAATGATATTCAACCTATATGCTGTAGAAGGGTATAAGCATAAAGAAATCGCTGAGATGATGGGCATAGATATAAATACATCCAAGTCACAATATAGCAGGGCAAAAGCTGTAATAAGAGACAAACTTGAAAAACTTGGAAAATTAAAAAGTAGTTATTCGGATCTTATTTGAAAAAGTGGGATAGCAGATAAAAACAGAAGTGAAGACGAAAAAGCAAAATATTAATTTAAGGGAGTTATTCAGTCAGAAATTGGAATACGCCGAGGTTATGCCTGATGCATCAATCAAATCAAACCTGATGCGACGGGTTGCCAGAAAAGAATTCATGCGCTTCAATCCAGCCAGGTTAAACATATACTACATTGGTGGAATTCTGATAGCAGGTATTACTACTGCGGTACTTCTTTTTCCCACTTCAGGAGACACCGACAGATTAAAACCTTCAGGTCCAAATGATAACTTATTCAAAACTGATACAAACAGCTATATAGAAATTCAGGTTAAACAACCTGTAAGAAAAGAACCGGGAAAATCTAAACCGATTCGCAATGTATCAAGGAGGAATATTTCAGTTTTCGTACCTCCTGCCAAGGTTAATCCTGAGGTGTCAAAAGTTAAAGATCCACCAAAGGGCAGTATCTCTTTCCCTCCCGGTATCAATAATCCATTATCTAAAAATGGCTTATTTGTTGAATCCATCGCTGACAAGAAAAAGCTTCAGAGTGGATTTAAATCCGATGCATTTTTAATTGATCCCCATGTTTCAGTTGGTTGTGCTCCTCTGAAATTGCGGTTTCATAATAAATCAACTTCTTATGATTCGTGTAGATGGACCTTTGGTGACGGTGGTTATTCCAATGAAAAGGATCCGGAATGGATATTTGATGTTGAGGGTGATTATAAAGTTGTACTACAGGTCTTTAACCGTAATGGGGAAAGTTTATCATCTTCATCTGTTGTAACAGTGCATCCCAGACCTCAGGCACATTTTGAAATTACTCCTGAAAAGGCTGTACTTCCTAATGATGAGATCCACTTTCTGAATTATTCCACCAACGCTGTTAAGTTCAAATGGGATTTCGGGGATGGAATTACGTCAGATTTTTATGAACCCAGCCATACTTATACAAAGTTCAGTAATTACGACGTTCGGCTTATGGTTATATCAGATTGGGGTTGTTCTGATTCTCTAGTTGTTTTAAATGCATTCTCCGGGTCAGAGTATTTCATCGATTTCCCGAATGCATTTATACCTAACGCACAGGGTCCAACGGGTGGTTATTATTCACTTAAAAGTGACGAAGCAGCACAGGTATTTCATCCTTCGTACTCAGGTGTAACTGATTATCATCTAAAGATATTCAGCAAACTGGGGATCACTATTTTTGAAAGCACTGACATTAATTTAGGTTGGGATGGCTATAATAAAGGACAATTATGCGAACCTGGTGTTTATATCTGGAAAGTCAGAGGTAAATACAGAAACGGTGAACCATTCATAAAAATGGGTGATGTGACATTACTTAAAAACTGAAATAGTATTGGTGTTATCTGGTTTTAAACCTATTCCGAAATTCGTCCTGAAATCCTATTTATCCGGTTAAATTGTTTTTCCTATTTATTAAAATATATGCCGTAATTCGAATCTTTTAGGTATAAAATTCGTTAAATCATATTAGATTTAAAATTGATTTAGCTATTTTCGTCGTTATAAACCTAACTGGATCTAACTTGGTGAAGCGGATTATATATTTCCTGGTAATGTCATTCATCATTATTTCAGATAGTTTTGGTCAGGATCCTACATTCTCCCAGTTTTATGCCAATGCTTTATATCTATCACCATCTTTTGCCGGCGCTACGTCTGAATATAGATTTGCTCTAAATTACAGAAATCAATGGCCCGCAGTACCAGGTGTGTTTCATACCTATAGTATCTCTTTCGATAAGGCCCTGACTAACTTCAATTCGGGTATTGGAGTTCTTGCAACTTATGATGTGGCAGGATCAGGAAATCTGAGTACAACGAATATCGGACTTATCTATTCGTATGATTTTAACGTTAATAAGGAGTGGCATATCAGACCCGGGATTAACTTTAAGTTCTACTACCTCGGACTCGATATTAATAAACTTATCTTTAATAGTCAGATAACAGGAAGCGGAACATCACCATCCGTAACACCTCCTCCTTTCGATAATGTGGCTGATGTTGATTTTGCAACCTCTGCGCTGGTCTATAATGAGAGGACATGGGCCGGATTCACTCTGGATCATCTGCTTAAACCAAAAACATCTTTTTACGGTAATGATGCAACTGTTCCTGTTAAGTTTAATTTTTATGGTGGTGCCCAGATTTTGAAAAAAACACGGTTACGTCAAAAAATGCAGGAAGTTCTTTCTGTTGCCTTAAACTTTCAGAAACAAGGTAAATTCTACCAGTCCGATCTTGGCCTTTATTATTATAAAGACCCTCTTATCTTCGGAATCTGGTACAGGGGGATTCCCTTCGCTACATCTCAGGTTGGTGATGCAATAATTGGTCTGATTGGAATAAAGACCAGCCAGCTTCATATCGGGTATAGTTACGACTTTACAATTTCAAGCCTGATAGGTTCAACCGGGGGTGCTCATGAAATCTCACTTGTTTATGAATTCAATAACCTGTCGCTAGGTCAACTGAAAAAACGAATCAGGTCAATCCCATGTCCCGAATTCTAACAGAATAGAGTCTCAACGGCTTATATCATATAAAACAAATTTAAAAATATAAGTGCGAGTAAGTCTCATTTATTAATTTGTTTATATTTGCGCCTGACTAATGTTTAACAAATATTCAATTTGAGATGAAGAAACTATCTGTAATTCTGTATGTTGTCCTGTTTTTGGCTGTGGCAGGCCTTTATTTTCTACATTTTTCAGGGAATAAAAAATCAATAAAAAGTACAACAGCAGGCAATAGTGCCGGTTCCCCGACACAAGGGATTGCTTATATCAATATCGATTCAGTTATTTTTAAATTTGATATGTTTTTAGATAGAAGAACCGATTTGATCGCTAAGCAAAAAAGCGCCGAAGCAGAACTCAATTCAAAAGGGAGTCAATATCAAAAAGGTGCAAAGGATTATCAGGATAAAGTAAATAAGGGTCTTATTACAAGGGCTGCTGCGGCACAGATAGAGCAATCACTTGTTCAGCAGCAACAGGAACTTGTATCTTTACGCGATAAACTCCAGTCTAACCTTGTAGAGGAAGAGCAGGTTATGAATCGTCAGATACTCGAATATATTACGAAATTCCTTGAGCAGAACAAAGCAGATTACAACTATCAGTATATTTTCGGAAAAAGTTTCGGAAGCGTCGTTCTCTATAGTGATAATTCAATGGATATAACACCAAAGGTACTGGATGCGATTAACAAAAAATATAAGACAGAGAAAAAATAATAATTAATGGGGTTTGCCTCGACCTATCTTAAAGAAAGGGCTCTGTTCCCTCAAAAAATTAATGAGGCGCCTGATCGGGCGACAGGTATAATTGTAGTTGTGCCTGCGTATAATGAACCAGGAATCACTAAGTTACTTGATTCTCTTGCAAATTGTACAGAACCTGAATGCAAGGTTGAAGTTATAATTGTCATAAATGCTCCTGATGATGCAACCGGGGAGAATATAGAGAATAATAAAAAAAGCATAATTAATACTGAAAGCTGGAAGAAAATAAACAGTAACATTTTCTTCCGGCTTTTTGTTTTTGAAGCTGAGCACCATTTTATCGGTGGATGGGGTGTAGGCCTTGCAAGAAAGACGGGAATGGATGAAGCAGTACGTCGGTTTAACAGCATTGACAAACCTGATGGAATTATCCTAAATCTTGATGCAGACTGTACCGTTGAGAAAAATTACTTTCTCGCCGTTTCCAATGAATTGTTAAAAAAAGATAACCTCGCGGCATGTTCAATATATTTTGAACATCCTCTATCAGGAAACAATTACCCGGATACCATCTTTAAATATATTACTCTGTATGAGCTGCACCTCCGTTACTACTTTCAGGGACTTGCTTATTCAGGTTTCCCTTATGTTTTTCATACTGTGGGATCTGCAATTGCTGTAAAAGCGCTGGCATATATAAAAGCAGGTGGGATGAACAGAAAGCAGGCAGGGGAAGACTTTTATTTTATTCAGAAACTGGTTCCTGCCGGAGGGTATTTCAATTTAAACTCAACTACTGTTTACCCATCACCAAGGGCTTCTTCCAGAGTCCCTTTCGGAACAGGTGCTTCAATAGGAAAACTCAGCAGCGATAGAAGTTCAACACTTCTAACTTATAATATGCTGGCATTTAGGGAGTTACGAACATTTTTTGAACTGACTGATGTTTTTTTTAAATGCAGCCCCGAACAATTAAACGAGCATTTCAATTTAATCCCTCAGGGTCTTAGGCTGTTCCTCGATCAAAAAGAGTGGATTGATAAAATGATCGAGGTAAAGAATAATACTTCGGGGATAGAATCATTTAAAAAGCGTTTTTATGTATGGTTTAATATGTTCAGAGTTGTGAAATATCTTAACTATGTGCATCTTGACTTTTTCGAAAAGAAACCGGTTGATTCTTCTGCCTCAGAATTACTCGAAATCAGAGGTATCACTCTTGACTTAAAAGAACCTCTTGACTTGCTACTATATTACAGGTCGATGGAAAAAAACAGTAGAACCAACTAAGGCGATTTATGCTCATAAAGCATTAGCTTATCTATTCTTCCTTGTAATTTTACGATCTTCAGAAGGAGTGAGGATAATATAGAGATCTTCATCAGGTTTCTTCATGCGGTACTGTTCACGGGCAAATTTTTCAAGATTATGGTTGTTTGTTTTCAATTCGCGAAGCTTTTGCTTGTCATCCCCGATGCGTTTAATATAATATTCCCTGTCGATTTTAAGCTTATGTAGTTCTCTCATATCTTTGTATCTGGCAATCAGGTTGTTGGAATCTAAAAGAGTGACCCAGACAATAAAAATAACGATAGTCAGGACGTATTTATTCCGGAAGATAGCAGGAATCTTGTCTATAAATTTAAACCTGATAATCATGGTACAAACCTACAATTATTTTTTTTAACCGCCGCTCATGAGATAAAGCATCTGTACATCGTCCCTCTCATGTATAATTGTGGAATCGTACTTTTCTTTTGATATTAATACTCCATTGATCTTAACTATTCTCATCTTAAATGAAAAGTTTTTCAAACTAAGCATTTCATTCACAGTAATTGACTCCTTACTGAATTCTTCCTCCCTGTTATTTAATAAGATCTTCATTTGCTTTTGAGAATTTCATTTTTTGCACGGTACATCTTATAAATCATTTCATTAATCTACCCGAAAGATAAGAACCTTTTAATGTTTTTACAAGTAAGCACCCCATAACATACTGATCAATATCATGCTAAATCATAAAGAATTGGTTTAATTTTGTTTCATTGCTATCGAATATACAAGCCTCAAATATTTTTATTTATGGACATTGTGTCGATTAAAGCTCAACATAAACTTTTAAAAGGCTGGGATTATATCTGGACCCCACTGAGTAAAGGTTACACCGATAAGGTACTTTACATTAATGTGGGTACAACAGAAATAAAAGAGAAGAATGTACCTCTTGTCATGAAAGAAAAATTCATAGGAGGAAAAGGGTATGGTCTCAGACTCCTCTGGGATGCAACGAAACCTGATACAAAATGGGATGATCCTGAAAATGAGATTATTATATCGTCCGGTCCGATTGGAGGGATAACTCAGTATTCAGGAACTGGTAAATCATTGGTAGTTAGTTTGTCACCTCAGACAAACTCGGTTATGGATAGCAATGTAGGCGGATTTTTCGGACCTTTCCTTAAGTTTTCCGGATTTGATGCTATCGAAATCCAGGGAAAAGCGGAAAAAGATGTAATAGTTTTTATTGATGGTATAAACCATAGGGTTGAGATATTCGAAGCGCCCGCTGACGCTACTGATAGCCATCTTTTGGCAGAACAACTGACAGAAATATTTGCCGATAATGATAATGAAAAGAAATATATCGGAGTAGTCTCTACGGGATCAGCTGCCGGGCACTCATTAATCGGGATGCTAAACTTCAGTTTTTACGATTCCAAACGTAAGAAGGTCAGATTGAAACAAGCTGGAAGGGGAGGTATTGGAACAGTATTTCACAATAAGAAAATTAAAGCGCTGGTTTGTAAAATCCCGGGAGTTAAAGGAAACCTCAATAATGTCGTTGATCTTGAGGCTATCATGGAACGGGGTAAAAGATTTAACAGGGAGATGCGGGAATTGGATGCCAAACAATGCCAGATGAGAGAAATTGGAACAGCTCATCTGATGGAGGTAATGAATGATCACGACCTGTTACCTGTAATGAATTATAAATTTGGAAGTCATCCTGATTCTTATAAGATAGATTCGTCAGTGTGGAAAAGAAATTTTACCCAGAATATTCCTGATGGCTGCTGGATTGGATGCAATATGTCGTGCAGCAAGGGGATTGATGATTTTATTCTGAAGACAGGTCCTTATAAGGGGCAGAAAGTTTTAGTTGATGGTCCGGAATACGAGAATGCTGCCGGTCTGGGATCAAACTGTGGAATATTCGATCCGGAATATATTATTGAAACAAATTTTTATTGCGATACTTATGGTATATGTACTATAACATGGAGTACTCTTACAGCTTTTATTATGGAGTGTTACCAGAATGGTATTCTGAATAAGGAAAGAACAGGTGGGCTTGATCTTAACTTTGGTAATTCAGTATCTGCACTTGAAATGTTACATCAGCTTGCCCGTGGAGAGGGATTCGGGAAGATTGCCGGAACAGGTGTCCGTAAGATGAAAGAGCTGTTCATTAAAAATGGCTGGGGCGATCCTGCTTTCCTGAATGATATTGGAATGGAAAACAAGGGACTGGAATACTCTCAGTACATGCCAAAAGAATCCCTTGCGCAACAGGGTGGTTTCGCACTTACAAATAAGGGACCTCAGCATGATGAAGCATGGCTTATCTTCATGGATATGATTAATAATCAGATACCAACATTTGAAAACAAAGCTGAAGCGCTTCATTATTTTCCGATGTTCCGTACATGGTTCGGCCTGGTAGGCTTATGCAAATTGCCATGGAATGATGTTGAACCTGAGTCCAATGCCCAGAGTGACGAACCTGCCAAAGTACCAGAGCATGTTGATAATTATATAACTATTTATAAGGCAGTTACAGGTCGGGAGTTTGATAAGAAGCGGTTGGTGGAGGATTCCGAAAGAGTCTATAATTTTCAAAGAGTGTTCAACCTCAGACGCGGCTTCGGAACACGCATTCACGATAGGCAACCATATCGGGCTGCGGGTCCTGTTACAATTGAAGAGTACGAATCGCGGTCTGAACGTTATGATAAACAGCTTAAAGAAAAGATTGGATTCGACCCGGCAGGAAAGACAACTGTAGAGAAAATGAAGGTCCTGCGGAAATATAGGGAGGATCAGTATGAATCTTTGATAGATGCAGTTTATAAAAGAAGAGGATGGAATAATAACGGTGTTCCGACAATTGAATTCCTGAAAAAGATCGGGATGGACTTGCCTGAGGTAATAGAAGTAGTAAAGAATTATCAGTAAAACAGATAAATAAAATCCATAATTTGTTCTTTTAGAGACAATAAATACAATCCTGCACATTGCTGAAAAAAAGATTTAAATTTGCGGGTGTTTAAGAGAACCCCGGTTTAACGTCTCTACTTACTGCATATAAAGGAATTTTCAGATCAATGATTATAAAATTAATAATCGAACTGACAAAAATGAGAGTCATCCTTTCACTCTCTTTAGCAATATTATTGTTCCCGATTATCGCTAAAAGCCAATCCAGGGTAGTCCAAAAAGAGTTAATTATTTTTCATGCAGGTTCCCTTTCTATACCTATGAAACAGATAGCTCAGGAATATGAGAAAAGAAATCCAGGCATAAAAATATTTCTTGAATCAGCAGGAAGTCTGGTTTGTGCCAGAAAGGTAACAGAGCTTAAAAAGCCGTGTGATATTATAGCGTCATCAGATTATTTTGTTATAAATAAACTTCTTATTCCGGATTATGCAAGCTGGAGTATCAGGTTTGCTACCAATGAAATTGTTATTGCCTTTCAGGAAAAATCAAAATACTCAAAAGAAATTAATAGTGATAATTGGATGGATATCCTTCAGAAGAAGGATGTAATCTATTCCAGATCAGACCCTGATTCTGATCCCTGTGGTTACCGGACTGTATTTACATTTATGCTGGCCGAAAAGTATTACAACAAGCCAGGATTAGCTGAAAAGATGTTATCGAAAAACAAAGAATATATACGGCCAAAAGAAGTTGATCTTGTGGCGCTTCTTGAATCAGATGCTATCGATTATATGCTTCAGTATAAATCAGTTGCAATTCAACATGGACTTAAATATATTGAACTGCCAAAAGAAATAAACCTTTCTGATCCTTCAAAAAATGAGACCTATTCATCTGTCAGCACAGATATTGCCGGCAGTAAGCCAGGAATTAAAATGAAAGTCAGGGGAGAGTATATTAATTACAGTATTACAGTTCTTGATCAGGCTCCTCAGAAAGAAGAAGCTGTTAATTTTCTGGAATTCTTCCTGGGTCCGGCCGGTACGGAAATCTTCAAAAAAAATGGACAGGAACCTATAATTCCCTTTAGCACTGAACAATCAGATAAATTGCCTTTAAAACTGCTGAAATATTTGAATAAGACTCAAAAGAACTGATTTCATCATGAGACGGAACAGCATATTCACATGGATTGTGATGATTCTTTCATCATTGGTACTGTTATTTATTATTGCGCCTCTTGCCGGCATGTTTATCAATACAGGAGCGACTCAGTTTCTTGAAACAGTCAAAGACAAAGAGGTTCACCAGAGTGTTTGGCTAACCCTTTGGGTATCATTCACAGCAACCTTAATTTTCTCAGTTGGAGCTATCCCATTCGCGTGGTTGCTAGCGCGTAAAAAGTTCCCGGCTAAGAATTTTGTTCAGGGAATAATTGACCTTCCAATAGTACTTCCTCATACTGCTGCAGGTATTGCTCTTCTGGGATTTATCTCCCGGGATGGATTTTTAGGAAAATTAGCTTCTTTTGCAGGCTTCGACCTGGTTAATCATCCTTCCGGAATAGCTCTCGCGATGGCTTTTGTAAGTTTACCATTCCTGATAAATGCTGCCCGCGACGGTTTTGCCGCTGTTCCTGAAAGACTTGAAAAGGCTGCACTTAATCTTGGGGCAGGCTATACAAAAGTTTTTTTTACAATTTCTCTGCCACTGGCATGGCGCAGTATTACTACCGGGTTTGTAATGATGTTTGCCAGGGGAATGAGTGAATTTGGCGCTGTAGTTATTATTGCTTATCATCCCATGATTGCACCCGTTCTCATCTATGAAAGGTTTAGTTCTTATGGGCTTAATTATGCACGACCGGCATCAGTATTTTTTATCCTGGTAGCTCTGCTGTTCTTGATTGCATTGAGGCTTCTTTCTTTTAAAAGAAAAGTGAAATATATAAACAACGATGCTGAGACTTATTAATATTAACCGTCGTCTTGGCGATTTTGTCCTTTCTGATATAAACCTGGAAGTATCCGATGGGCAGTACTATGTCCTATTGGGTAGATCAGGGTCAGGAAAGACACAACTTCTGGAGCTGATTGCCGGATTGGAACATCCTGATACTGGTAAAATATTCCTTGATGACATCGAGATTACAAGGCAGCGGATACAGGACAGAAAGGTTGGAATTGTCTTTCAGGATTTTGCTGTTTTCCCGCACATGACTGTCTTTGGAAATATTGCCTACCCGCTCAGAGCCAGAAAAGAAGATAAGAAAAGTATTGCAGATAAGGTGGAAAAAGCAGCAACTGCTATGAATATCCGGCATATTCTCGAACGAAGTACAGAGAAACTTTCAGGTGGTGAATTGCAAAGAGTAGCTCTCGCACGGACACTTATTACTTCTCCCAGATTACTCCTGCTCGACGAACCTCTTTCTTCGCTTGATACATCGCTGAAAGACGACCTGAAAAGATTGTTAAGAAATCTGAATAAAGAGGGGCAGACAATTATTCATGTAACTCACGACTATGGAGATGCAATAAGCCTTGCAAAAAGAGTGGGAGTTATTCATAATGGGAAGATCATCCAGGAGGGTTCTGTGAATGAGGTATTTAATAACCCGTCAAACCGTTTTGTTGCACGTTATGCAGGAATCAGGAATTTCTTCAAGGTTGATATTTCCCGTGAAGATGGATTATTCGTTGGCGTTACAGAGCACAAAGTAATATTTAAACTGAATGGTGTAACCCCGGCAAGAAACAATCTCCTCCTTATAAAAAGTGACTCGATTATCATATCAAACGAAATGCCCGCTGATATAGAACTTAATGCCTTCAAAGGAAAAGTAACTGAAATCACACCTTCAGAATTTGGTATGGAAGTAATAATAGATGCCGGTGATTTGTTCTATACTAATATACTTACTTCAGAAATGGGGAAACTCAGACTTATTGAAGGAAAAGAAGTTTGGGTGAGCTTCCCTTCAAAAGCTGTAGTAGTTATTAATGGAAACTAAAAAAATGAGCAGACTAAAATATTTGAAATATAATTCTATGACCCCCTTTCATGTTTCCACCCTGGGGGGAGGTAAATAATATTATGTGGCATGATAACTTTTGAAGAAGCTTTCGAAATTGTGATGGAATCGGTTTTTGAGACTGTAGCAGAGACAATTCCATTTAATGATTCCTATCAACGGATTCTTGATGAAGATATAACCACCGATATCGATATGCCTCCATTTAACAGGTCAGCAGTAGATGGTTATGCCTGTAATAAGCTGGAACTGAACAATGAATTGGTGGTTATAGAGGTCATTGCCGCGGGTAAAGAACCCAAACATAAGATAGGGAAGAATCAATGCTCAAAAATAATGACCGGCGCAATTGTTCCGGAAGGTTGTGACATAGTTTTTATGGTAGAGGAATCAGAAAATCTTCCGAACGGTAAAATCATATTTACCGGAACCAACCCGAAGATAAATATATCTTTTAAAGGCGAAGATGTCAGAAAAGGGGATATCGTTCTAAAGAAACCTAAATTCATTCAACCCCAGGATATTGCTTTAATGGCTTCTGTAGGACATACAGAAGTTCGTGTGAAAAAGAAGCCAATTGTAGGGATAATCAGTACGGGGGATGAGCTGATTAACCCTTCCGGTTTCCCTGGTATTTCGCAGATACGTAACAGCAATGCTTATCAATTAGGTGCCCAGGTTGTCAGGGCAGGAGCAACAGCAATTGATTATGGCATTGCACCGGACAATGCAACTATCATTTATGCAATGATAGAAAAAGCTATTAGTGAGAGTGATATAGTTATTATTACCGGTGGTGTTTCAATTGGGGAATTTGATTTTGTACCATCGGTTCTGGAACGTGCAGGTGTGAAAATATTATTTGACAAGGTGAATGTTAAACCGGGGAAACCAACGACCTTCGGAGTACATTCCAAAGCCATTGTATTTGGGTTGCCAGGTAATCCTGTTTCTTCATTTATTCAATTTGAAGTTCTTGTAAGACCTATGATAAACAGGATGATGGGCTATGACTGGATGGCCCTTGAGAATATGTTGCCTATGGCAGTAGACTATGACAGAAAATCAACGGTCAGACTGGAATTCATTCCGGTTATTATTAATAAGAATATGGAGGTTTTACCTGTAGATTTTCATGGATCGGCTCATCTTGCAGCGCTTTCTTATGCCGACGGGGTAATAACGTTGAAACCGGGAATAAGATCATTGGTAAAAGGAGAAATTGTAAATGTTCGACAGATTTGACAGAAAACTGAATTATTTGCGCATATCTGTCACTGACAGATGTAATTTGCGATGCACTTACTGTATGCCGGAGGAAGGAATTAAACTTTTCCGTCATGAAGAGATCCTTACTTTCGATGAGATTACCGGTTTTACTAAGGTGGCAGTGACAAACGGAGTGACAAAAATAAGGATTACAGGAGGGGAACCTCTTGTCAGAAAGGGAGTTACGGCACTGGTTAGAATGATCTCAGAAATTAAAGGCATCG
>Ga0209638_1001414_pt1 | contig 15381 bp, 11 predicted proteins | sample BarGraNGADG00211_FD_184490 | JGI IMG/M metagenome (GOLD analysis project Ga0209638, IMG submission 184490) | Arctic peat soil microbial communities from Barrow, Alaska - Barrow Graham LP Ref core NGADG0002-211 (SPAdes) (version 2) | ecosystem: Environmental > Terrestrial > Soil > Wetlands > Peat... | reverse complement strand
CAGTACAGTTTTCGGTGCTTTATGCCAATCTGTTTGTATGATGCGCAGTCCTGCTTTCCTCTTGCTTGGCCTGTTTAGCGCCATGGCGCAGATGCGTCCGCCGGCCGTTCCGCTGGTGGCGCACGATCCCTATTTCAGTATTTGGTCGATGGCCGACCGGCTCAATGGCGAGGGCACGAAACACTGGACGGGCAAGCCGAATACGCTCACCGCCTACGCGCGCATCGATGGCAAGAGCTATCGCATCATGGGCCGCGACCGGCAGGCGGGCAACGAACTGGCTCAGACGCGGCTCGAAGTGCTGCCGACGCGCACCATCTATGAATTCGCCGGAGCGGGCATGACGGTGGGCCTGACGTTCTTCACTCCCGCCCTGCCCGACGATCTCGACGTGCTCTCGCGCCCGCTCACCTACCTCCAGTGGAGCGCGGCGTCCAATGATGGCCGGGAGCACGAGGTGGACATCTATTTCGATGCCGCGAGCGACCTGGTGGTCAACACGCCAGACCAGCCGATGCTCGCCGCGCGCTATCAGCTCGATGGCCTTCCCCTATTGCGCATGGGCTCACGCGAGCAACCCGTGCTGGCCAAACGCGGCGACGATCTGCGCATCGATTGGGGCTACCTCTACCTTGCCGCCGACAAGGCCGAGGGTGTCACCGCATTCGCCGGCGACCGTCCGCAGGCGCGCGCCGCCTTCGACGCCTCGGGCCGATTGCCCGATTCCGACGAGCTTGGCGAGGTGCGGCGCGGCGGCCCGGTGCTGGCCTACGCTATCGCGCTCGGCAAGGTGAATGCGAGCCCGGTCTCGCGCTACCTGATGCTGGCGTACGACGATCTCTATGCCATCGAATACTTCGAGCGCCGCGAACGGGCCTGGTGGCGGCGCAACGGCGCGACGGCCGCCGACCTGGTGCGCGCCGCGCGCCGCGAGCACGATGCGCTGCTGGTGCGCGCCAAACGCTTCGACACCGAACTGATGGCCGATCTACGCAAGGCCGGCGGCGAGAAGTACGCGCAACTGGCCGTGCTGGCCTATCGCCAGACGCTGGCCGCGCACAAACTGGTGGCCGATGCCGACGGCACCGCGCTCTACTTCCCCAAGGAAAATTTCAGCAACGGCTGCATCGCCACGGTGGACGTGATCTACCCCGGGGCGCCGTTCGCGCTGCTCTTCAGCCCGCGTTTGCTGAAGGCGCAGCTTCAGCCCGTGATGGATTACGCGCGCATGGATCGCTGGCGCTTCCCCTTCGCGCCGCACGATCTCGGCACCTACCCGCAGGCCAACGGCCAGGTCTACGGCGGCGGCGAGCGCACCGAGGAGAACCAGATGCCGGTGGAAGAGAGCGGCAATATGCTGATCCTGCTGGCCGCGCTCGGGCGCGTGGAAGGCAACGCCGATTACACAGCGCGTTACTGGCCGCAGGTGACGAAGTGGGCCGAGTACCTGAGCCAGAAGGGCCTCGACCCGGAGAACCAGCTCTCGACGGACGATTTCGCCGGACACCTGGCGCACAATGCGAATCTCTCGATCAAGGCCATCCTGGCGCTGGGCGCGTACGCGCAACTGGCCGGCATGACGGGTCACGCGCCGGATGCCGCGCGCTACCGCAAGATCGCGCAGGAGTTTGCCGGGAAGTGGTCCGGCCTGGCGGCGGAGGGCGACCACTACAAGCTCGCCTTCGACAAGGCCGGCACCTGGAGCCAGAAGTACAACCTGGTGTGGGATCAATTGCTGGGCCTGAATCTGTTCCCCGCCGAGATCGCGCGCCAGGAGGTTGCGTTCTATCTCACGAAGCAAAATCAGTACGGCTTGCCGCTGGACAACCGGCGCGACTACACCAAGCTCGATTGGGTGGTGTGGACCGCCACTCTGGCGGGGAACGCCGGCGATTTCGAGAAAATTGTGGCGCCGGCGTGGCAGTTCGCCAACGATTCCGCCAGCCGCGTGCCGCTGACCGATTGGTACGACACGAAGACGGCGAAGCAGCAGGGTTTTCAGGCGAGGTCGGTAGTGGGCGGGCTGTTTATTAAGATGCTGGCCGACCCGGCGATGTGGAAGAAATACAGCGGGCGGTGAGGGCGAGAAGAATGCCCCCTTGAAAGGAGTCATGGCAGCCTGAAAGGCTACGCTACAGTGCTGCGATGTTCTCCGTAGAGTAGCCTTTCAAGGCTGCCATGCCCCCATTCGTGGGGGTATCCTCATGCCACTTTGAGTCGCGCCACCAGCCGTGCCAGGCCTTCGCGGAAAATCTCCGGGGCGGTCAACAGGCTGACGACCAGATAGGCTTCCGACTCGAAATCGTAGAAGAATCCGGGCTGCACCAGGACGTCCGCGTGCTCCAGCAATGTGAGCGTCCACTCCTCTTCGCTGCGCATGCGCGGCACCTGGAGCGTGATGTACCAGCCGCCTTCCACCGCCAGGATGTTGGCAGGCGACCCGGCCAGGGCGCCGCGTGCGAATGCGAGGTTGGCCGACGCGCGTTCGCGGATTTGGCGCTGCACTGAGTCGCCCGCCGCCAGCAAGCGCGCGGCGGCGCACTGCACCGGCGTGCTCACCGAAAGGTAAGTGTCGGCGATCCACTCCAGCTTCTCCCACGCTCCCGCGCGCAGGGCGGCCGGACCGTTCACCACCATCCACCCCAGCTTCATCTGCGGCAGGCCGGCCACCTTGGAAAGGCCGCTCATGGAGAACGCCAGGCACTCTTCCACGCCGGCCAGCGGGGTGACCAGCGTCGGCACGCGATCGGGATCTTCGGTGAGCGCGTAGTCGGCGAAGACCTCGTCGGAGATCAGTGCCACACCGCGCCGCGCGCAGAGTGCGGTGAGGGCGCTCAGTTCGCCGCGCTTCACGTAGCTGCCGGTGGGGTTGTTCGGGTTGACCAGCACGATGGCGCGCGTGCGCCGCGTAAGCGCCCTCGCCAGGCCCTGCAGATCGATGCTCCATTCGCCGTGATACTCCAGCGGGTACTGGCGCACTCGCACCGATTCCATGTCCGCCAAAAACTGGAACAGCGGGTACGAGGGGCGCGGCACCAGCACTTCGTCGCCAGGGTTGGTGAGCAACTTGAACAGGTAGGCATAGGCTTCGCTGGTGCTCGCCGTCAGCAGGATGCGTTCCACCGGCACTGCGTGACCGCGCGCGGCGTAGTAGGCGCTGACGGCGTCGCGAGCGGCGGGCGTTCCCGCGGGGGCGGGTTCGTAGGCCAGCATGCGAGCGTCTGCAAACGCGCGCACGATTTCGCCGGGATAGTGCAGGCCGGCGTGCGTGGGGTTGGATTCCGTCAGGTCGAGGATGCGCGCCCCGGCCGCGCGTTTGGCGGTCAAGGCCTGGGTGAGGCGGTTGGGCCGCAGGTCCCAATGGAAGCGGGAAGAAAACATGGAGATACCCGATTGTAACGGCCCGCGGCGGGGCGCGTGATATGTTGGACTCAATGCCCAACGAGAACCCGTTCCAGGACCCGCTCCGTTTCGAACGCCAGGTCCCCGAGTGCGTCATCGTCATCTTCGGCGCCAATGGCGACCTGACCAAGCGCAAGCTGCTGCCCGCGCTCTACCGGCTCGCCTTCGACCGCCGGCTATCCGCGGGATTCGCCATCGTCGGCATCTCCCGCACGCCGATGAGCGACGATGACTTCCGCGAAAAAATGCGCGCCAGCGTGGAGCAGTTCAGTGAGGACACTAAGCTCGACAACGACGTGTGGGCGGCGTTCGCGCGCGGGCTCTTCTATGTGTCCGGCGATATCGGCGACGCGGGGCTCTATCAACGCCTGGGTGAAAAGTTGGGGCAGATCGAAAGCGATCGCCACACTGGCGGCAACGCGCTGTTCTATCTCTCGACGCAGCCCAGCCAGTACGCGCCCATCGCGCACGGTATCGGCGCGGCGGGACTGGGGAAGGGAAGCGGCTGGCGGCGCCTGGTGGTGGAGAAGCCCTTCGGGCACGACCTGGCCAGCGCGCGCGAACTGAGCGACCGCCTGCACGAAGTCTTCGACGAAACCGCCGTCTACCGGATCGACCATTACCTGGGTAAGGAAACCGTCCAGAACATACTGGCCTTCCGCTTCGGCAACGGTATCTTCGAGCCGCTGTGGAACCGGCGCTATGTGAATCACGTGCAGATCACCGGGGCGGAATCGATCGGCGTGGAAGGCCGCGGCGCGTATTATCAGGAGGCGGGCGCGCTGGACGACATGATCCAGAATCACCTGTTGCAGGTGATGGCCACCATCGCCATGGAACCGTGCGCCAGTTTCCAGGCCACTAGCGTGCGCGACGAGCGTTCCAAACTGCTGCGCTCGATTCGCCCACTGACCGCGGACGAGGTCCGCCAGAACGCGGTGGCCGGCCAGTACGGACCGGCGAGCATTGGCGGCAAGGATGTCCCGGGCTTCCGCCAGGAGGAGGGCGTGGACGCTAACTCGCAGACCGACACTTACGCCGCGGTGACTTTCTTCGTGGATAACTGGCGATGGGCGGGCGTACCGTTCTATGTGCGTACGGGTAAGCGGCTCGCCAAGCGAGTAAGTGAGATCGCGATCCAATTCAACACGGCGCCGCTGCACCTCTTCAACCAGGATTCCGGCGAGACGAGTGTCAACCTGCTGATCCTGCGCATCCAGCCCGAGGAAGGCATCTCGCTCAAGTTTCTCTCCAAGCGTCCCGGCTCCGGCATGACGCTGCGTCCGGTCTCGATGGACTTCAACTACGGTTCCAGCTTCGGCGAGCGATCGCCCTCGGCATACGAGACGCTGCTGCTCGACGCCATCGTCGGCGACCCCACGCTGTACACCCGCCAGGACATGGTGGAGGCCAGTTGGAGCGTGGTGGAGCCGATTCAGAACGCCTGGCGCGAGGCCAAAGCCGATTTTCCCAACTACGCCGCCGGAAGCTGGGGGCCGGCCGCAGCCGACGAGATGCTGGCGCGCCGCGGCCACGTGTGGAGGAAACCGTAATGAGCGCCACGGTCGCGCCGGACAGCATCCTGAGGGAACTGGCCGCGCTCTGGACGCAGCAGAGCCAGCAAGGCGACGAGGGCGTGCTGCGCGCCTGCACCATGACGCTGCTGGTGATTGCCGAAGCCGCCGACGATGCCGCGGCGCTCGGCGAAACCGTGGCCGCGCTGATGCCGGAGCATCCCGCGCGCGCCATCCTGATTCGCTTGCGGGGCGAAGGCGAGCGCGCCCTCAGCCAGCGCGTCTACCAGCAGTGCTGGAAGCCCTTCGGACAGCGCCAGCAGATCTGCTGCGAGCAGATCGAGATCACCGCGAGCGACGCCGCGCTGGCCGACCTGCCCTCGGTCATCCTGCCGCTGGCGGTCCCCGACCTGCCGGTGATTCTGTGGTGCCAGAGCGCGCGCCTGGTGCGGCGGCCGGAATTCGGCGAGATCGCGGGCATGGCCACCAAGGTGGTGATCGATAGCGCCGCGGCCGGGGATAGCACGGACGCTATCGTGTGTATGGCGGATGGCGTGCGCTCTGGCGGCATCCTCGCCGACCTGGCCTGGACGCGCCTCACCCGCTGGCGCGAGACGCTGGCGCGCGTCTTCGAAAATCGCGATACCCTGGCGCGCCTTTCGGAAGTCGATAGCGTGCAGGTGCGGTTCGGACCGGGCTACGAAACCGCTGCGTGGTATCTGGCCGCGTGGGCCGCCAACGCCCTGGCGTCGGTGGGGCAGGTGGTGTCACCCTTAGTGACCCAGGTGATTGCGCGGCAGGACGAATCGTTGCGCCTGGAGCTCTCCGGCGGCACGTTCCGCGTGGAGCTTTCGCGGCAGGAGGACCGCCTGGTGACGGTGGTCAACGAGCAATCCAACTGCACCAATCTGCCGCGGCCCACGGATTATCTGCTGATGCGCGAGGAACTGGGCATCGTGCGCCGCGACGCGGTGTTCGAACGGACGCTGGCGTCCGCGGCCCGGCTTGCGGTATCTTCCTCATCAGGGCCATCATGAGCGTCCACTGGCATAAATTACCCGATGCGAATGCAGCCGCCGAAGCCGGGGCGCATCACATCGTCAATCTCCTGGAGGAATTCCTCTCCGGCCAGGAGTTCGTCACGTTTGCGGTGTCCGGCGGGTCCACGCCGAAGCTGATGTTTCAGAAGCTGGCAGCGACCCGCTTCCCGTGGGAGAAGGTCCACATCTTCTGGGTGGACGAGCGCTGCGTCCCGCCCACCGACGTGGCCAGCAACTTCAAGCTGGCCGACGATTTCCTGATTCATCCGGCGCACATACCGCACCGCAACGTGCACCGCGTGCTGGGCGAACTGACGCCGGCGACCGCCGCCAAACGGTACGCGGGCGAGGTCCGCGAGTTTTTCGGCCTGGAAGAAGGCGATATGCCGCGCTTCGACGTGGTGCATCGTGGGATGGGCCCGGACGCGCACAGTGCGAGCCTGTTTCCCGGCGACCCGTTGATCGACGATCGCGAAGGCGTCGCGGCGGCGGTGTATGTCGAGAAGTTTCACCAGTGGCGCGTGACGCTGCTGCCGGGGGCGCTCTTGGCGGCGAAGCATACGGTGTTCGTGGTGGTGGGCGACGATAAGGCGGAGGCAGTGCGCGCGGTATTCCAGGAGGAGTACGACCCGAAGAAGTACCCCGCGCAGATCGCGTCGCACCATGGCCGAGGGGTGACCTGGTTTTTGGATGAAGCGGCAGCGCGGCTGATGGAATGAGGTGGCGTAAGGCTCCGCCTTGTGCATCCGAGCGCAGCTCGGACGGCCGCCTGAAAGGCGATGGATTTGTCAGACTCTGACAAATCGGCGCAACGTGTGCTTTTGGAATCAGGAGGTTAGGGGAGCCGAATTTGTCAGCATCGACAAATTCACGGTGCATCGTGGCGGCTGGGCGCAAAGAAGACGTCCGAGCTGGCGCTCGGTGGCACAAGGCGGAGCCTTATGCCACTTATTTCACCTTCATTAGGACGAAGGTGAGGTCGTCGTACTGGGCGGCGTCCTGGATCCAGTTCTTCAACTCCTCTGCGATGCGGGCGGACATTTCTTCTATGGGGAGAGTGCCTACCAGGCGTAGGAGGTCTTTGAGGCGGTCTTCGCCGAACTCTTCGTCTCCGGGATTCAGGGCCTCGGTGACGCCGTCGGTGAAGACGATCAGCACGTCGCCTGTGTGCAGCGCGAGCGTTCCTTCCTCATAGCACGTCTGCGGGAACATGCCGATGATGGTGCCGCCGGTGGTAAGTTCTTCCACCGCCGAATCACCGCCGGCGCGCAACAGATAGGGCGCATTGTGGCCCGCATTCACATAGCGCAGCTCGCGGGTCTGTTGGTCTAACCGCGCGTAGAAGAAGGTCGCATAACTGTTGGGCCCGGTGGAACGGTAGAGGAAGTAATTCATCTTGGCCGCGAGTTCCGGCAGCCCGAGGTCCCGCTCCGAGGAAATAACCCGTAATGATGCCTGTACTACGGACATGATCAGCGCCGCGGCGATCCCCTTGCCCGCCACGTCGGCCAACGCGATGCCGGTGTGGCCGCCGCCCAGATCCAGGAAGTCATAGTAATCGCCGCCGACGCTGCGGGCGGGGAGATTGAGGCCGGTGAGCGAGGCCATCGTGGTTTCCATGCCTTGCCGCGGCAGCAGGCGCTTTTGCACTTCCGCCGCCAACGCGAGATCGCGCAGCACCTTTTCCTGTTCCACCACGCGATCCGTCAGGCGCGCATTTTCCAGCAGGAGGGCGAACTGGTCCGCGCAGCCGCGCAGCACGCGCTGGGCCGCCCGGCTGTACTGCTCGCGATCCGCTGGCGGCCCCAGCAGGAGCACGCCCAGCACTTCTTTGCTGGTGCGCAGCGCCACCGCCAACCGGGCGCCGCTGCTTTGGAGCGTCGCAATTTCCGCGAGGTGCTCCGGCTTGTATTCGGCCGCCCAGCGGCGCGCGGTGTCCAGGTCGCCCGCGGTGATCGGCAAGGGCGCGCCATAAGCCCGCAGGCGGTTCAACAGCAGCCCTTTCCTGGGGATTGAGTACGTCCCCCAACCCTGGTCTGGCACGGATGCGGTGGCACGGTATTCCTCGCCCGCAACGCCCTCCAACAAGAGCGCCGATTGGGCGCCGAGATTATTGCGCAGCGCTTCCAGGGCGGCGCGAATGGCCTCGCGGAACCCAGTCGCCTGGCGCGAGGCCTCGACTAACGCCGTCATCAGGTCGGCGTCCGGCGAGGGCGGAAGATCTTCGCCGTGCGAACCGGCGGCGGTCCAGCTTTCGAAAAATCGTCCGATGCCCTGCCGCGCCGATTCCCACATGGAACCGGGCTCGTTGCGGATGGCCACCATGGGCGAGAGCAGTGTGGCGCGCCATGCGGGGAACAGCGAGGACGCGAGCGCGATGCCCGCCACGATGGCGGCGGACAACACGAAAGGAAGGACGCCCGGGTTGTCGATGTGGAATTGACTCACGAGCAACCAGATGGCCGCCAACGCCGCGACACCACCTATCACTACGCCGTACGCCGCCATGCGCAGGCCGGAACCCATCACCAGGTACAGCACGTCGCGGCTGGTGGCGCCGAGCGCCATCCGCGTGCCCATTTCCACGGTCCTCTGGCGGACGGAATAGGACACCACGCCGTAAGTGCCGAGGGTGGCCATGAGCAGCGCCGCGAAGGCGAAGAACGCCATCACCGAGGAGGCCAGCGATTTCAACGACACCGATTCCCGGGCGATCTCACTCATCATTTTGACTTCGTGGATGGGTTGCGCGGGGTTGACGTTCTGGATGGCGCGCCGCACCGCCGGGATCAGCATTTTCGGCGGCAGCGCGGAGCGTACCACGAAGTGGATCGGGTTCATGGGCGCCACCGCGGAGGGTAGGTAGATTTCGGGCACCGTGGCGCTGTCCAGGCCGTTATTCTTCACGTCGCCAACCACGCCCACCACCTGGAAACGATCTCCCTTCGGGTCGCTGATGCGTCCGAACACGTCCACTGGGTCGCGGTCGGGCCAGTAGCGTTTGACGGCGGCCTGGTTGACGACCACGGGCGGCAGCTTTTTGTTGTTATCTTGTTCCGTCAGCAGGCGGCCGCGGCGGAGCGGGATCCCCATGGTACGAAAGTAATCCCGGCTTACGGGGAGAAAGGCGACGCGCTCGCCGGTGCTGGGCTTGGACGACGCGCCTTCCTGATAGATTGCGGTGCTGAAACAACAGCCGGCCAAGGGCAGTTGGTTCACCGCGCCGGCCCCGCTGACGCCCGGAATCGCTTCCACCGCTTGGAGCAGTCTGGTTTGATACGCGAACTGGCTTGGCTTGCCGGGAATGCCTTCGGCGGCGAAGCTGAGTTGGAAGGTGAGTAAGTTCGCGGGATCGAAGCCGGGCCAGACGCGCGTGAGGTGATAGAGCTCGGAGACCAGCACGGTGCTGACCGCCAGCAGCACGAACGCGAGCCCGACTTCCGACACCACGAAGGACCGCGACAGGCGCCGGCTGCGCGCTCCCGCCGACGCGCGTACGCCTTCGCTCAAGACGTCGTTGGGCAGCGTGCGTGCGGCCTGCCAGAGGGGCGCCATACTGGTGAACGCGCACGCGGCAAACGCCGTGCCTACGGCGAAGCCCATCACCGGCCAGTCCATCGCGATCGTGCTGACACGCGTGCTGGCCGAGCTGCCGAAGGCAACCAGCATCCGCACCAGTGCAAAACTGAACAACAGGCCGCCGGCCGCCCCGGGCAGCGAAACCAACAATCCTTCGAGGAAATACTGGAGGGCCAGTTGGCGCAGTCCCGCGCCCAGCGCCACCCGCACCGCGGTCTCGCGGGCGCGCGCCACCGAGCGGGCGAGCAGCAGTCCGCCAACATTCGCGCAGGTGATGAGCAGCAGGAGGATGGCCGCGCCGAACAGCAGCCACAGGATCGGCCTGATGTCCTTGGTAGTCAGGTCTTGAAGACCATCCACGCGGGCTGTGTAGTTTTGGCGAGAGGCCGGTTCCCGGCTGGCGATTTCTCTGGCGACGCGCTTCACTTCCGCGTCCGCCTGGGCAACCGTGGCCCCCGGTCGCAGCCGGGCGTAGCAGAAGTTGAAGGCTTCGCCACGATTCTGTCCCGCGCCGAGCGGATCTAGCGGGACCCAGACGTCGGCCTGGGTTTCGCCGTAGGCTGCCGCCAACGGCAGATTGAATCCGGGGGGCATAACTCCGGTGACGGTGTAGATGCGCCCGCTGAGCGTGATGGTTTTGCCCACGATGGCGGCGTCGGAGCCCAAGCGCTGCCAAAGCCCGTTGGAGAGCACGGCGACGGGTCCGCCCGCCAAGTCGCGGAACCACCGCCCCATTGTCGGGTTGACTCCCAGGTTGTTGGCCAGCCCAGGTGTGACGCGGACTCCGTTCAAGTACTGGGGCTGCCCAGGGGCGGTCAGATTGTAGTTGGTGAACTGCATCCAACCGAAGACGTCAAAGCTGCGCATGCGCTGCTGGTACACCAGTACGTCGCCGATTGTCAGCGCCGCCATCGAGCCGGGATCGTCGAGCGACCCTCCGAGCAACGACACGAAGCGCTCTCCGTGCGCGTAGGGCAGCGGCTTCAGCAGCAGCGAATGGATCACGGCATAGATGGCGGTAGCCGATCCGATGCCGGCCGTGAAGGCCACGACAACCAGGAACGCCGTCGCCTTGGCGCTCTTCCAGGACTGCCATGCCTGCAACAGAAACGGGGCCATGAGACAACTATCCTAGTGTAGTGCACCGGGAAGCGCCGCCGGCCCCAAAAATAAAACGGCCCCGCGAGGTGGAACTCGCGGGGCCGCCGACCAGATGGGAAACCTAAGAAGAATGCCCCCTCGAAAGGGGTCATGGCAGCCTGAAAGGCTACGCTACGGCCTGAGCGACGCCGGCCTGATCCTTCAGTGCGCCGGCCTTATCCGTGGCTTCCCACGTAAACGTATCTTCGGTCCGCCCGAAGTGGCCGAACGCGGCCGTCTTGCGGTAGATGGGACGCCGCAGGCGCAGCGCGTCGATGATGGCGCGCGGGGTCAACAGGAAGTTCGCCCGCACCAACTCCGTGAACTTGGCGTCCGGAATCAGCCCGGTGCCGAAGGTGTTCACCATCACGGACACCGGTTCCGCCACGCCGATGGCGTACGCCAACTGCACTTCGCAGCGCGAAGCCAGTTGCGATGCCACGATGTTCTTGGCGATGTAACGCGCCATGTAGCACGCCGAGCGGTCCACCTTGGTCGGATCCTTGCCGCTGAACGCGCCGCCGCCGTGCCGGCCCATCCCGCCGTAAGTATCGACGATGATCTTGCGGCCCGTCAACCCCGTATCGCCGTGCGGACCGCCCACCACAAACCGGCCCGTCGGATTGATGTGGTACCTGGTCCGCTCGTCCACCATGTCCGCCGGAACCACGGCGTCGATGATGTGCTTCTGCACTTCCTCGCGCAGGTCTTCGATGGAAATGTCCGGGCAGTGCTGCGTGGAAATTACCACCGCTTCGATGCGCTTCGGCTTATCGTCCACGTACTCCACCGAAACCTGGCTCTTGCCGTCGGGCCGCAGGAAGTCCAAAATGCCCTCCCGCCGGGCATCGCTCAGGCGCCGGCACAGCTTGTGCGCCATCATGATGGGCAGCGGCATCAGTTCGGGCGTCTCATCGCAGGCGTAGCCGAACATCATTCCCTGGTCGCCGGCCCCGCCGGTATCCACGCCCATCGAAATATCGGGCGATTGCGACTGGATCAGGTTGTGCACGCCGCAGGTATTGGCATCGAAGCCGTACGTGGCGTCGTTGTAGCCCACGTAGTCGATGGTGCCGCGCGCGATGCGCTGCACGTCCACGTAAGTCTTCGTGGTGATTTCTCCGGCGACGATGCAGGTCCCGGTGGTGACCAGAACTTCGCAGGCCACGCGGCCCATCGGGTCGTCCGCCAGAACCGCGTCTAGAACGGCGTCCGAAATCTGGTCGGCGATTTTGTCCGGGTGCCCTTCGGTCACCGATTCCGACGTAAAAATATGTCTTTGATTGTCTGCCAAGGGATTGTCTCCAGTCTTTCTAATACCGATAATTCTCGGCCTTGTACGGGCCTTCCACTGGCACGCCTAGATACTCGGCCTGCTTGGCCGTCAGCGTGGTCAGCTTGACACCGATCTTCTCCAGGTGCAGGCGCGCCACCTCTTCATCCAGCTTCTTGGGAAGAGTGTACACACCGACTTTGTACGTGTCCTTATTCTTCCACAGATCGAGCTGTGCCAGCGTCTGGTTGGCGAAACTGTTGCTCATCACGAAGCTCGGGTGGCCCGTGGCGCAGCCCAGGTTCACCAGCCGGCCCTCGGCCAGGACGAAGATGCTGTCGCCGTTGGGGAACGTGTACATGTCCACTTGCGGCTTGATGTTGGTGCGTTTGGCGCCGCTCCCGTTCAGCCGGTCCATCTGGATCTCGTTGTCGAAATGCCCGATGTTGCACACAATCGCCTGGTCCTTCATCTTCCGCATGTGTTCCAGGGTGATGATTTCGCAGTTGCCGGTGCAGGTCACGTAGATGTCGCCGCGCCCCAGCGTGTCTTCAATGGTGGTGACTTCGAAGCCCTCCATGGCCGCCTGCAAGGCGTTGATCGGGTCGATCTCGGTCACGATGACGCGCGCGCCCATGCCGCGCAGCGAGTGCGCCGAACCCTTGCCCACGTCGCCGTACCCGCAGATCACCGCCACCTTGCCCGCTACCATGACGTCGGTGGCGCGCTTGATGCCGTCGGCCAGCGATTCCCGGCAGCCGTAGAGGTTGTCGAACTTGCTCTTGGTCACCGAATCGTTGACGTTGATGGCCGGCACCAGCAGCTTGCCCTGTTCCTGCATCTTATAAAGACGGTGCACGCCGGTGGTGGTTTCTTCGCTGACCCCGCGCCACGCCTTCACCATTTTGTGCCAGCGCTGGGGATCTTCCGCGTAAACCTTTTTCAGCAGGTCCTTGATGACCTTCTCTTCGTGGCTCTCCGAGGGGCTGTTGACCCAGTCGCTGCCCGCTTCGAGTTCGTAGCCTTTGTGGATGAGAAGCGTCACGTCGCCGCCGTCGTCCACCACCAGTTCCGGACCATTCCCGCTCGCGTGGCTGAGCGCCCGATACGTGCACCACCAGTACTCTTCGAGGCTCTCGCCCTTCCAGGCGAATACCGGCACGCCCGCCGCGGCAATCGCCGCCGCCGCGTGATCCTGCGTGGAGAAAATGTTGCAGCTCGCCCAGCGCAGCGTGGCGCCCAGATCGACCAGCGTCTCAATCAGGACGGCGGTCTGAATCGTCATATGCAGCGAACCGGTGATGCGCACGCCGGCCAGCGGTTTGGATGCGGCGTACTTCCGGCGGATCGACATCAGGCCGGGCATTTCGTACTCGGCGATGTTGATCTCCTTGCGGCCCCATTCGGCCAGCGAGAGATCTGCCACTTTGAATTCGGCGGCGGTTTGGTTGATCGTTGCGGTGCCCATCTTTTATATTTCTCCGATTACCCTCGTATCAATAAATCTTGATACATTGATACTACCCTTATTTTCACTATGGCGTCAATCCTGAAATCCTTGCGGCTGGCGGCCGATCCCAATCGCCTGCGCGTCCTGCTGCTTCTCGAACAGGAAGAACTGTCCGTGGCCGAACTCCAGGAGATCCTGTCCAAGGGCCAGAGCCAGATTTCCACCCACCTCTCGCAACTCAAGCAGGCCGGCCTGGTGGACGACCGGCGCATGGGGAAGAACGCCTTCTATCGCCTCACCGCGCCCACCGAATTGATGGAGCTCTTCCGCCAGGCGGCGGTCGAAATCCCCGAGGTGTCAGGTGACCAGGATGCCCTCCGCCTCGTCCTCAGAAAGCGCCGCGACCGCATGCGCCACTACTTCGACGAGCTGGCCGGCAAATTCGGCCGCCAGTACGTACCGGGCCGCTCCTGGAAAGGCATCGCCGAAGCGCTCCTCAAGCTCATGCCGCCGATGGTGATCGCCGATCTCGGCGCCGGCGAGGGGACCATCTCGCAATTGATGGCGCAGCGCGCGAAGCGAGTCATCGCCATCGATAATTCGGAGAAGATGGTGGAATTCGGCGTCGAGCTGGCGCGCAAGCACGGCATCGCCAATCTCGAATACCGGCTGGGCGATCTGGAAGACGTACCCATCCGCGGCGGCACGGTGGATCTGGCGTTCCTCAGCCAGGCGCTGCACCACGCGGTCCACCCGGAGCGGGCGATCGCGGAGGCGTGGCGCATCCTCAAGCGCGGCGGCCGCATCGCGATCCTCGACCTGAGCCGGCACAACTTCGAAGAGGCACGGGAAATGTACGCCGATCTCTGGCTCGGCTTCACGGAGTTGGAGATCGAACGCCACCTGAAGGCCGCCGGTTTCAAAAACGTGGAGACGGCCGTGGTGTTCCGCGAGTCGGAAGCTCCCTACTTCGAAACCATGCTGGCCACGGGGGAGAAGTAGCCCACGGGCACCGAATGCGCTACCTTGAAAGCATGACTGGTTTGCTAGAGAAGGCGCTGCAGCGCATCGAGGCACTTTCGCGGGAAGAGCAGGACGCGATGGCATCCCAGATTTTGGACTCTCTGGACGACGAAGAAGCCTGGTCCCGCCAGTTCCGCAACAATCCTGAGGTTTTGAGATCGCTGGCTCAAGAGGCGCTTGAGGAGCACCGCCGAGGGGAAACACGTCCTTTGGACGAACTCATCGGATGAAGTCTTTCACTTCGCGGCGGTTTCGCGAAGCTTACGCGAACCTCCCCGAGCCAGTGCGTCGGCAAGCGCGGCGAGCGTATCGTCTGTTTCGGCGGGATCCGTCGCACCCCGGCTTAAATCTTAAGAAGGTCGACCACGAGAATGATGTCTACTCCGTGCGGGTCGGCCGCGGCTATCGTGCTCTCGGCCGACTTGACGGCTCAGACATGGTTTGGTTCTGGATCGGCCCACACGGCGATTACGACAAGCTGAGCTGACCAAATGGCCTGAGCTGCGACCCTGAGCGTGCGTACGGCCTACCTCTTATACCCGATCATCCGCAAGAAACCGCGACGCTTCTCCGCATCCTCTACGCCTTCGACGCCCTTCGGCACCGACCCGTCGATCACGCCCAGCCCGGCACGGGATTGAATCGGCGAACGGCTGGGGCGAGCCGCTGGTGGACCGCTTCGATACCGCCAAGGCGAACGTGGTGAATCGCGCGATAGGCGGGTTTAGCAACCGCACCTACCTGACACTGGGGCACTGGGACAGGGTGCTCGCCATGCTGAAGCCGGGCGATGTGGTGTTACGGGCAAGTGGAAATGCTAACCCGCCAGGGGAATCTGTAGAACCTGCCGGGAGATTGGGTTCCGCACGGCGCTGGGAGCCACACTGGCCGCCGTTTTGGGAATGATCCTCGGCAAAGCGGCGGCCTGGACGCTGTTGGGGATTGCGATAGGGCTCGGTA
>Ga0209638_1001413_pt1 | contig 15382 bp, 19 predicted proteins | sample BarGraNGADG00211_FD_184490 | JGI IMG/M metagenome (GOLD analysis project Ga0209638, IMG submission 184490) | Arctic peat soil microbial communities from Barrow, Alaska - Barrow Graham LP Ref core NGADG0002-211 (SPAdes) (version 2) | ecosystem: Environmental > Terrestrial > Soil > Wetlands > Peat... | reverse complement strand
CCGAAGGTGATCGGGATCAGGATCGCAACCCCGGTCACGGGTCCGATGCCCGGCAGCACACCGATCAGTGTGCCGGCCAGTACACCGATGAAGCAGTAGAGCAAATTGATCGGTTGCAGCGCAACACTGAAGCCGAGGAGAACGTTCTGAATGATTTCCATTTCGCGGGCATCCCCTCCTTAAATCCGTTGCGGACCCGTTTTGCGGTATGACTCCGGGTTAGAAGTAGAACTCTAGGAGCCCCATCGGAAGCACTACCTTGAGCCAGATGACGAACATGGCATAAGTACTGACAGTCGCGATGAGACTGATGATGAGGTTTAAGAACCACGACACCTTCAAGTACCAGAGCAGAAAAACAAGGAAAGCAAAAGTAACGATCAAATATCCCAGTGGTTCAAGCAGCAGGTTGTACGCTGCGATGGCCAAGGCCACCACGGCGATCCGGATGGCGCCCGCCCGATCGGTCTCTGACCAGCCGGGCATCCGCTGCGTCTGAGGTATAGAGCGGGCCTTAAAAACGATGCCTGCCCCGCAGATGCCCAAAGCCATCGAGACCAAGGTCGGCATGAAGGACGGGCCTGCGAACTCCTTCGCAATGGTGGTCGGCAAAAACTGCGCGGCTGCCGCGGCGACGAGCGCAACGGCAATCAAAAACAGGCCGCTGATGATATCGGCTGTTCTCTCGGTCATCTTTCCTCTCCCCGTCCGGTGTTCCGGGGACACGTTCCGATCCCTCCGGGCTTGGGGACACCTTGCGGCAAGGTGTCCCCACATGTCCCCGATTCCTCGTTCTATCCTACGCCCACGCCGGCCAAAACGTTCTATTATTTTTTCTTGAGAAGGCCGGCCCCTTCCATAATCGTCTTGTAGACCGCGTATTCTTCCTCAGCTTCCTTTTGCATGTCGGCTCCCGTCACGAACACGCCCACCTGCAGAAACTTGTCGAGATACTGCTCTTGCCACTCCTTGCTGTCGGTGATCTTTTTCAAGGCGTTGATCAGCCAGTCCACCTGCTCCTTGGCCATTCCCTTCGGTCCTGCAACGCCTCGCCACTGGGAGAGCGAGATATTGACGCCGGCTTCTTTCCATGTCGGAACGTCTTTGAATACGGAGGAGTCGAAACCGAGGCGTTTTTCGGAGGAGACGCCGAGCGATCGGACCTTCCCGGCGCGAATCTGCTCGTAAGCCTCGCCGGGATTGGCGATGGCGATGTCGACGTGGCCGCCCAAGAGGTTGGTGATGACCTGACCGCCGCTGTCGAAGCCGATATAGTTGAACTTGACCCCGGCGGCCTTTTCGAACATGGCCACGTGAAGAACATCGATCTGTGAAACGCCGGTGCCGGCGATCTTGAGACCATTGGGCTGGGCTTTGGCTGCTGTCACGAGATCCTTCAGCGTCTTGTAGGGAGAGTCCGCGCGGACCACGATCATCTGGTAATCCCGGTTCAGCTTGGCGATGTAAGTAAAGTCGTTGTAGGGCCAAGGTGCGTTGCCGAACAGATCGACCACGGTGCTGCTGTCATCTGCGCAAGTGACCGTGTAGCCATCAGCAGGCTTGGTCTTGGCGTACGATTTTCCCACCACGCCGCTCCCCCCGCTTTTGTTCTCGATCACCAGCGGCTGCGGAAGGACCTTGAGCTGGGTGCCGACCCTGTCGATCACGCGCACCATGATGTCGGTACCGCCGCCCGGCGCGTAAGGCACTACGAAAAGGATCGGCTTCGCAGGGTATTTTGCAGCGGCATAACCCGTCAGTGCCGCGGCGTGCGACACCATTCCGATGGCCCCGATGAGAAGAGCCATTCGCATAACACTTCGAAAAACTAATCTTTTCTTCATCCGAGTACTCCTTTCAAGGGTAAGTTTATGTTTTGGATATTGTACACCAAAGACAATATGTCAAGTTATTTTTTGAAACGTCATCCTCTTGAGCCTTGTCGCCAACGTTACAAAATGGGGAATTAAGGGGACAGTATACTTAATTCTGTGGGAATTAAGTATACTGTCCCCTTAATTCGGGTCTAAAATCCCCCGTGAAACGGCCGCCGAACCATGTTATAAGGGGCCCGGTAAGGTTTCCCAATAAGTTACCATGTCGGTTGAAAGGAGAAATGAGGATGGGCGGACCAAGACGATTGAGATATTGTGTGAACAATGAATGGCGTGAGTCGAAGACAACGAAGTACATGCCGGTGACGAACTCCAGTACGGGAGAGGTGATGGCGGAGGCGCCCTGCTGCACGGTGGAGGAGGTCGGCAGCGCCGTGGCGGCGGCGAAGGCGGCCTTCCCGGCGTGGTCTTCTACCCCGATCCAGGACCGGATGGGTGTGATGTTCCGCTTCAGGGGCCTTCTGGAATCCCATATGGAGGAATTGACGCTCTCCGTGTCGATGGAGTTGGGGAAGAATCTGGAGGAGGCCCGGGGGGACGTGATCAAATCGATGGAGGTGGTGGAGATGGCCTGCGGCGCCCCGATCCTGATGCAGGGCGACGCGTTGATGAATATCTCCACCGGCCATGATACGGTGATGTACCGTGAGCCCTTGGGGGTATTTGCCGGGATCGTGCCTTTCAACTTTCCGGCGATGATCCCCTTCGGCTGGATGATTCCGCTGTGCATCACGCTGGGCAATACCTTTGTGCTGAAGGCGGCCAGCCTGACGCCGCAGACGGCCATGCGGGTTCTGGAGCTTCTCATTGAGGCGGGGTTGCCCAAGGGGGTCGTGAACCTTGTCACATGCAGCCGCAATGAGGCGGAACTGCTGTTGAAGCATCCCGACATCCGGGGGATCTCCTATGTAGGTTCCACCTCGGTGGGTCTCCATATTTACGCCACGGCCGCGGCCCATGGAAAGCGTGTCCAGGCGCTCTGCGAGGCAAAGAATCACGGCCTGGTCCTGCGTGACGCCGCGCTGGAACGGGCCGCACTGGGAATCATCAACTCGACGTTCGGCTGCGCGGGGATGCGCTGCATGGCGCTACCGTCGCTCTGTGTAGAGGATGCCTGCGCCGATGAGTTCCTCTCCTATCTGCTGAAGTTTGCCGGACAGCGGAAGGTGGGTTGCGCCTACCTTCCGGAGACGGATCTGGGCCCCGTCGTCTCGGCGGAGCACAAGGAGTCCGTCATCAACTGGATCAACAAGGGTGTCGAGGAGGGGGCCGAGCTGATTCTGGACGGTCGGGACGTCGTCGTGCCCGGCTATGAAAACGGTTACTTCGTCGGTCCGACGATCTTCGATCATGTGAAACCCGGAATGTCCGTCGGGGACTCTGAGATCTTCGGTCCCGTGGTCTGCATCAAGCGGGTGAAGGATTTTGAGGAAGGGCTGGCCATCATGAACGGCAGCCGGTTCGCCAACGGCTCCTGCATCTTTACGCAGAACGGCTATTATGCCCGGGAGTTCGTGCGGCGAACCCATGGCGGGATGGTGGGGGTGAACGTGGGCATTCCCGTGCCCGTTTCCTACTTTCCTTTCGCGGGCCACAAGGACTCCTTCTTCGGCGATCTCCATGTGATGGGACGGGACGGGGTCGCCTTCTACACGGAATCGAAGTGTGTGACCAGCCGATGGTTCAGTGAAGAGGACAAGAAGGAGACGAAGATCAGCACCTGGGAAGGAACCATCACGCGGAAGTAACCTATCGGAGATGTCATTACTTATAAGGATTTGACTTTCATGTGTATAATCGATTAATTTGCTATCGATACGGATCAGCAGACGGCAAAGCGAAACGAAGGAAAATTTTCTTTGAGGTTTAAGTGATGAAGAACATCGAATCGGTCAGGAAACTGAAAGAATCGCTGCTCCGGCATTATGGCGCAGCGCTGGAGAGCGTCCGTATTTTCGGTTCCGTGGCCCGCGATACATCCGGTCCGCTTTCCGATATCGACGTGATGATTATCCTCGACCGGCCCAGCCGCGCCGTCGATTGGCGCACGGAAAGAGAAATCCGCTCGCTGGCCTACCCTATTGAACTGGAGGAAGACGTTGTTTTCGATCTCAAGGTGCTGGCGAAGGAGGATCTTGAGAATCTCAAGGGACATACTCCTTTTATGGAACAGGTCAGAAACGAAGGCGTCAGGATATGAACGAGCAGGAACTGCTGACCTACACCCAATACCGTATGGATAGGGCCGAGAAGACATTAGCGGAAGCCCGGACCCTTTTTGAGACTGCGCAGATGTTTGGCGCAGTGAATCGGATTTACTACGCCATGTTTTATGCTGTGAGCGCCCTTGCATGTGCTCACGGCTTCACAACCGCTTCGCATAGCCAGCTTCGCGGATATTTCAACAGGGAATTCGTCAAGACAGGTCTCATTCCTGCGCAGCATGGAAAGGCGTATGGGATTGCTTTTGACAGCCGGAAGAAGGGCGATTATGACGACCTCGTCGAATTTGAAAAGGAGCAGGTTCATGAAATGCTCAGCGAGGCGACCGAATTCCTGCGTGTCATCAAGCATTTGATAAATCTAAAATAACCATAATGGCTTACGCAGCCCATAGAGGCAATCAGCCTCATGGCGCCGATCTGCCAGTTTTATAGGCGACCTCGTTCCCTCTTGAAAAGATCGGTTGTCTCGTAACCATTATCAATCCCTCCGTGCGGAAACTCTCCTGTGAACCATTTTGAAAATTTTCCTTGACTATGTTCCGTCTCGGCACTATATAGCCGTAAAGCAATATAAGGAGATCAGCCATGAAGGAATTCATCAAAGTCATGAAGGCGCTTTCCGATCCCAATCGCGTGAAGCTCGTCAAGATGCTTCAGAAAAGGACAATGTGCGTCTGCGAGGTCCAGGCCGCGCTTGGGATTGCCCAACCCACCGTCTCCAAGCATCTGAAGATCCTGGAAGGCGCGGGCCTGGTGGATCGGAAGAAGGATGGACTCTGGGTGAACTATTCCCTGACCGACGGCGGCCGCAGCCCCTACGCAGCAAGCCTTCTGGGAAACCTGATGCACTGGCTCGCCGACGATCCGGAGATCCGGGAGCTGTTCGAGAGGAGCGAAGGCCTCCGCCGGGAGGATCTCTGCGGCACGCATGGCTGATCCGATATATTGTCATATCGAAATATATAGGATCATGAGCATAAGGAGTACCGAATGTCTGAATGTTGTGTAAAAAAGGATGCAACCGGGCTGGTTGCCATACGGACGAAGACCGAACCGATCAAAACACGGGTGTGGCTTCCCCTGCTGCTTGTCCCGGTATTTGTTCTGCTCTACCTCTTTCTGGAGAGGGGAACGAATTATCTCGTCTATTCAATCTTTTCGATGGATAAAAGTTCCCATCTCACCGAGGCGGTGCGGTTTTTTATCTTTGAGGTGCCCAAGGTGCTTCTGCTCCTCACGGCCATCGTCTTTGTCGTGGGTATCATCCGCTCATACTTTTCACCCGAAAAGACGAGAAAGGCGCTGGAGGGGAAGCCGCTGTTCCTGGGCAACATCATGGCGAGCTCGCTCGGCATCGTGACGCCCTTCTGCTCTTGCTCGGCCATCCCCCTGTTCATTGGGTTCATGGAAAGCGGCATCCCGCTCGGCGTCACCTTTTCCTTCCTGATCGCCGCGCCGATGATCAACGAGGTGGCGCTCGTTCTTCTCTTCGGCCTCTTCGGGTGGAAGACGGCGCTCCTGTATGCATCCACGGGCCTGCTGATCGCCATTGCCGCGGGCTGGGTGATCGGCAAGCTTAAATTGGAGCGGTTTGTCGAGGCGTGGGTGTACGAGATCAAGGCCGCCGAGCTGACCAGCGAGGAACGGAAAACGCCTTTTTCAGAGCGAATACAGGCAGGCTATACGGCGGTTGTGGATATCGTCTCGAAGGTCTGGATCTATATCGCGATCGGGATTGCGGTCGGGGCGGGAGTTCACGGTTATGTGCCGGAAAATTTCATGGCCTCCCTGATGGGCAAATCCGCCTGGTGGTCCGTGCCGCTGGCGGTGCTGATCGGTGTGCCGCTCTATTCGAACGCGGCCGGGATCATCCCCATCATTCAGGCCCTGCTTGAGAAAGGGGCGTCGCTCGGCACGTCGCTCGCCTTCATGATGTCGGTGATCGGCCTGTCTCTGCCGGAGATGATCATCCTGAAAAAGGTCGTCAAGCTACCCCTGATCCTGATTTTCATCGGCATCGTCGCCTCCGGCATCATGGTGGTCGGGTATCTGTTCAATATGATTTATTAACCTCCATGCACGCGTTTTCGCGGGCACAAAGTAATGATGAAAATGAATAGGAACATTTTCATATAAACATCAAGGGAGTCGGAATGATGGAAAACACTCCAGAGGCTGAGAATGAGCGAGGGAAGCGGGTCCTTTTCGTCTGTACGCACAACGCTTCCCGTTCGCAGATGGCCGAAGGGCTGCTCCGGGCGCTCCGGGGGGAACTTTACGATGTATACAGCGCCGGCACCGATCCGACTAGGGTTCATCCCGGCGCCGTTGCGGCGATGGCGGAGATCGGCATCGATATCCGGGGTCATCACGCCAAAGGACTCGATGCCTTCCGGGATGTGGTGTTCGATGAGGTGGTGACCGTCTGCGATCATGCGAAGGAAACCTGTCCGGTGGTTCCGGGAGGCGGCGTGAGACGCCATCAAGGGTTCGCAGATCCTTCGGTGGCAAAGGGGACGGAGGCGGAGGTTCTTGCGGTTTTCCGGCGGGTCCGGGACGAGATCCGGAACTGGATCCTGAAGACCTATTAACCGACAGAGGTTCGCATAACAGAAAGGAAGAAGAACCGATGGAAATCAAAATTTTGGGACCCGGCTGCATTAATTGCCAGAAGGTGGAAAAGATGGTCCGTGAAGCCGTTGCCGAGATGGGCGTCAAGGCGGACATCGAAAAGGTGAGCGACATCATAAAGATTGCCAAATACGGCGTCTTCGGCACGCCGGCGGTGGTCGTGGACGGCAAGGTCAAGTCCGTGGGGAAAATCCCGAAGAAAGAAGAAATCCTGGTATGGCTCGGTAAGGGGGCGCAATAATCGGGCGGATCAGGGAAAGAGATGATGATATATGCTCAAGGTAAAGCCACATATAGACTATCCGACCGAGGAAGGGCGTTATCTCCGGGGCAACGATTTTTCACCCGTGGCGGTGGCGGTCATCCTGAATCAGGATGAAGACAAGATTCCGCCTGAAATCCAGGCGCTCGTGCAGGCGGGCCTGGAAAGTGGCGCTGCTCTTTCCGGGACGGTCCAGACCCCCAACATCGGTTTCGAAAAGATGATTAGCAATCTGGTCGCCAACCCCAATGTACGTTACCTGATCCTGGGCGGTCCGGAATCGGCCGGCCACTTGACCGGCGAGGCATTGAAGGCGCTGTTCCTCCATGGGGTCGATGAAAAAAAGCGGATTGTGGGGACGGAAGCGCTTCACGCCGCGCTGTTCAATCTGCCGAAGGAGGCGATTGAACGCTTTCTCAAACAGATCTCCCTGATCGACCTGCAATTCGAGGGGGATCCGGACGTGATCCGGAAAGCGGTCTGGTCCTGTTATCAGGAGAATATGGTGCCTTTCCGCGGTTACACACTGGGCGATCCGGGGGCGTATCCCGAACCTCCCCTCGGCGACCGGATCACCTGGCAGGTGACTCAACCGTGGGCGGAGCCGGTCGATGAAGGCGAACGCGAAGCGAAGAGAAAGGCCGAGGAGCTGATGGCGCGGCTGCGCGCCCGAAGCCGACCCAAGACCGGAATTTAACTGCGCCAGACCATTTTTCGACGGAACCTGACCGGTGAAAACGGTCCCCCGGTGAGGGACCCTATGTATAAAAAAATATTTGGACGGAGGTCAATATGCCGGATAGCATTGTTAAGAAATTGTCGTTTCTTGACCGCTACCTGACGCTCTGGATCTTCCTGGCGATGGCGGCGGGCGTGTTGCTCGGTTATTATGCACCGGGGGTCGGGGACTGGATCGGTTCCCTCAGGCCGGAGGGGACTCAGACGAGCATTCCGATCGCTGTCGGCCTTATCCTGATGATGTACCCCCCGCTCGCCAAGGTCAAGTATGAGGAACTCGGCGATGTCTTCCGGAACTTCAAGATTCTGGGACTGAGCCTGGTTCAGAACTGGATCATCGGGCCGATCCTGATGTTTCTGCTGGCCGTCCTGTTTCTACATAATCAACCGGAGTTTATGATCGGCCTGATCATGATCGGCCTGGCCCGCTGCATCGCGATGGTCATTGTCTGGAACGATCTGGCGCAGGGCGATTGCGAGTACTGCGCGGGACTCGTCGCCTTCAATGCGATCTTTCAGGTTCTCTTCTACAGCGTTTATGCCTGGCTGTTCATTACCGTACTTCCACCGTTCGTGGGTCTTTCCGGGGCCGTAGTTCAGATTACAATCGGGCAGATCGCCGAGAGCGTCTTCATCTATCTGGGCATCCCGTTCCTGGCCGGGATGATCACCCGTTTTGTGCTGGTGAAGCTGCGCGGGAAGGAATGGTATCACACGACGTTCATCCCCCGAATCTCCCCTATAACGCTGGTGGCGCTTCTCTTCACGATCGTGGTCATGTTTTCGATGCAGGGCAAAAAGATCATCGAGAAGCCCGGCGATGTCCTGCTGATCGCTGTCCCGCTGCTGATCTACTTTATCGTGATGTTTCTGGTGAGCTTCTGGATGAGCGCGAAGGCGGGGGCCGATTACGGCAAGTCCGCGACGCTTTCCTTTACCGCCGCCAGCAACAATTTTGAGCTGGCCATCGCGGTGGCGGTCGGGGTCTTCGGGATCAACCACGGGGCGGCATTTGCGGCGGTGATCGGCCCGCTGGTGGAGGTTCCCGTGTTGATCAGCCTGGTCAATGTCTCATTGAAGATCAAGAGGAAGTACTTCCCGGAGGAGACGGGATCCCTGGCGGGCGTCTGCCGCGTCGAGGTGAAACGGTGCGATTGAAACGTGAAGAAAATGAGGATGGGAGAGCATTTAGGGAGGATGTGTGTTTCAGAGAGTGATCACGTGTTCGGACAGAGACCGAACCGAGGCGGAAATTCGGAACAGACATTTGAAAAGCAAAACGAAACGAAACAAGGGGAGTATTACAATGAAAATAAATAGTTCCAAGTTTATGGCCGGCATCGCCTGCCTTTCGCTCCTGCTCCTGTTTGCGCTGTCGGTGGCTTTGTTCGCCGCGCCGCCGCCGGAGGTCCCCGTCAAGGGGATGGTCACGATGGTCGATCTGGGCGCGAAAAAATGTATTCCATGCAAGATGATGGCGCCGATTCTGGAAAAGCTGGAAAAAGTGTATGCGGGAAAGGCGGCTGTGATCTTCTTCGACGTCTGGGAGGACCAAGCGCCGGCTAGGCGCTTCGGCATTCGGACCATCCCCACGCAGATCTTCTTCGACAAAGACGGGAAGGAGGTCTACCGGCACGAGGGGTTTCTGAGCGAGGAGGAGATCGTCCGCCGATTCAATGATATGGGCGTAAAATTGAAGGGATAACCATGCTGACGCAATTTTTTCTTACCATCAACGACTGGATCACCGGCGCGACCTACCTGGCGGCGCTGGGCTGCTTTTTATGGGGCATGGTCAGCGTCCTGTTGAGCCCCTGCCATCTGGCCTCCATCCCACTGGTCGTGGCCTACGTGGCCGGGCAGGATCAGATTCTGAAACCACGGCAGGCCGCCCATTACGCGATTCTTTTTACCGTGGGCCTGTTCATCACGATCGCCGTGATTGGTGTCGTCTGCGCGCTCCTGGGACGGATGCTCGGGGATGTGGGAAGCTACTGGCAGATCGTTGTCGGCCTGGTTCTGATCTGGGTCGCCCTGGGGATGCTCGGAGTGGAGAAGTGCAACCTCTCCGGCAGCCGTCTGCACCGGCTGAACGTCAAGGGCCTTCGTGGCGCTTTCCTCCTGGGGCTGGCCTACGGGGTCCTGTCCGGTTCCTGCACGTTCGGCTTTATCGCCCCCATCCTGGCGATCATCACGGTTCAGCAGAAGGTGCTGACCGGAGTCCTGCTGATCCTGCTTTTTGCTCTGGGCCACTGTCTCCCCATTATGATTGCCGGCAGTTCCACCGCAGCGGTCCGCCGCCTGACGGAGAGCGCAACCTGGATCGGATCTGGGGGCTGGTTCCGGAAGAGCGCCGGGGTCGTTATCGGCCTGCTGGGAATCTATTTCATCGGCAGCCCCTTTTTGATCGGGTGAATTCAATGGAACACAACCACAAACATGACCATGACCACAGCCCCGGTCGCAACCACAGTCACGAACCGCCGGCATCGCTGAAAAACCTGATCTTTGCCATGGTGATCAACAGCGGGATCGTGGCCTTCGAGATGTTTTTCGGCCTGATGATCCAGAGCATGGCACTGATCTCGGACGCCGTCCATAACCTGAGCGACATCGCTGCGATGATCTTCAGCTATTGGGCGGAGAAGGTCTCCCGCCGTCCCGCGAATGCGACGAAAACGTATGGCTATCGCAAAATGGGGTTTATCGCCGCTTTTGTTAACAGCATCGTTCTTTCCGTGGTCATCGCCTTCGTCTTCTGGGAAACCCTCAAGAGATTCACGGCGCCGATGGAAATCCCCGGAAAGGAGATGCTCTGGGTCGCGGTCGTCGCCTTTGTCGGAAACGGGGCGGCCACGCTGTTGTTGCAGAAGATCTCGGCGCGGAACTTCAACATGAAAAGCGCCTGGCTCCATTCGCTTCAGGATGCCCTGTTTTCCCTCGGGGTGATCGTCGGCGCCCTGCTGATCATGTTCTTCGGCTGGCATTTCGTCGATCCCCTCATCTCGCTGGCCATCTGCATCGTCATTGCCCGTGAGATTTACAAAATCGTCCGGCAGGCGGTCAACTCCCTGATGGACGCCGTGCCTCCGGGCATTGATTTCATTCAGGTCAAGAACGACCTACTGGCGATCCCTGCCGTGGCGGAGGTCAACGATCTCCACATCTGGGAGACCGGCGCTGAGCAGAAGCTGCTCTCCGCCCATCTCCAGTCAAAGGGAGAATCATCCGACAGCGAAGCGATCATCCGTTCGGCCCAAGAGATGCTGCTTCAGAAGTACGGGATCAATCACACCACAATCCAGATCCTGCCCTTCTCGGCCGGTGAGATGGAGCACTGCAACCACTGCAATTGAGGGAATTTGAGAATCGGTGTTGCCATCCGTGGCGTCTTTTATGCGGGAATTTGCTCTGCGGCGGTCAAAATGTCGACTTTAGGCTTTGCTATGGTGGATACTTTTGATTCGGTTGGATATCGAAATGGATACTTCAACCGGATACAATATACCCATATTGGAATACATATTAGCAGCTATTCTACTTTATAAATTATGGAAAGAAAGGGTGAATATGGAAATTCACCCCTTCCCCATAAATGATCACATATTACATCCCTCAGAAATGCCCGGTCCCAGAAATACTGCCATCTGATCTCTGATCACCTCAAAGAGCAGTTGGGTGGATCAATTGGTCCCTGCAAGCCCAGGCAGTCCGTCGAGCATCATCCAGTCTAAGGAACCGTTGAGCTGAAACCCCACAACATTTCTATCTGATGAATAGGCAATGTAGGTTGCGCTGCTGATATCCTGCGAGAATATCCACTCCGGGTTATTGACCACCTTGGCATGGACGCCGACGGCAAGCACCTGGGTGGCTACCACCGCTCCGGCGTCGTTATAGGCGGTCAGGGTAACGGAGGCCGCGGTGGCTTCCGTGTTGACGAAAGCAATGCCGGTCCAGCCGTTCTTCTCGATCTTGGCAAAGACGCCCGCCTTCGCACCTGCCCCGCCCCCTCCTGCATAGGCCGCAAGCTGATTGCCGGCGGTGGTGCCAAAAAGCTCAAAGCCGGTGATGGGACTTGTCGAGGTTATCTTGAACCACGCCGTCTGAGCAGGAAGGCCGAGGTCCGCAACCGCGCCAATATATTTCCCTTTCCCTGGTATGGACAGGGTTGAGGAGGGAAGTGAGTCCCCTTGGGCACTGTAGGGTGTGATGGTTATCGTACAATCCGACCTTGATGGGTTATATGCCACAATACCAGTCCACCAGCTATCATTGGCCACATGGGGGTAGTATATGGCTGGGGTGGTCTTGTTCGTGAGGAGGATTCCGTCCATCTGGGTACCCCATCCTTTGCTGCCAAACAGCTCCAGTCCAACGATGCCGCTTGCATGGGTGATCACCGCCGATTGAATGTCTGGCCGGGGTTGGTTATTGAAGAACTCATCTGCAATTTCGAAGACCTTGTGTTCGTTGGCATTGAGTGGGTAAGGGAAGCTCTGCCCATTGTTAAAGGTAATGGTCAGTTGTTTCGGTGACGAGGTTGTGTTCAGCAAGCTTACCCCGGTCCACCATTCAGCGTCAATGGCGATGTGTGAGATATAGATGTCCGAGGTGTTGATCTCTTTTACCGCAGGGATGGCCGCCCTATGGGACCCTGCCTGGTAAAACTTCGTGTAGCCCTGGACCGCATTAGAGTTTGTGTCAAAGATGATGTATCCGATGTCTGTGTGGTTGGTAAACTCATCTGCAACGGTAATCTGTCTCCGGCCTCGGGCAGAAAGGGTGACTGCCTTGGTCTCTACGAGCTGACCGTCATCCTTTAATGCTCTTAGGGTGCCGGTGACCGTTTGATCGCTCGTATTGATGATGGCTATCTCCGTCTGCCAGGGAAAGTTTGTGGCTACGTGGGGGAAATATAGCTTCAATATTTGGGGGATGAAGGTAGCCGTGATGGTCTTGTCGCAATCAACGTAGAGGAACGTCGGATTGGTGGTGCCTGTCACCGCTCCGCTCCAATTGGAAAAAGTGTATCCGATTGCCGGTATCGCTTCCAGGGTTACGGTTGAGTATTCGGCACTCATAGTGATAACCGCAGGGTAGGAGGAGGCGGCCGAACCATTGACTTTAACGGTACCGCTATTGTCAGGGCTGACATCCACGGTCAGCGTAGGGTAACCACCTCAGGCAACAGCTTCTGTTCTCGCAGTGAATAGGGTTCCCGTTTGTAATAGCAAAATCAATGTCACAAGGATCCATGGCTGAGACAGTGTTTTGAATGAGATGTGTTTCATTCTATTTTTCCCCTTAGTCGTTGCGTTTCGTTAAAAGACGAGAATAAGCCGACAATGTTTTTTGATGAAATTTAGTTTATTAAAGGAACGTACATATCAAAGAAAGCGGCGATAAGCGGTTCGTGATAGGCCGCCCATGAGGGATGCATGTCGGTGGTCCCTTCGATGGGAGCAGTTAGGTGCTTGCCCAAGATATTGATGTTCGTGTAGCCGAGTGGGCGCGTTCCGTCATAATAACTCCGCGTGATTTGATAAGGATTAGTTGCATCGTCGGTCTTTTTATAAGCATCGTTGTAGACCACGGCCATATCCTTGATGACGCTCATGTCATTTTCGGGAAGGCTGCCATTGGCTTCGATGTATTGGAAGGTCGGGACAAATCCGGTGGAATAGCCAAGCGCGGTATTCATGACGTTACTCATTCCGTAGTTGTCTTTAAAAGCTACCCAAGTCGGGCTCGTTCTATTATTCGGATCGTAAAGCCCGGTGGTTTGAACGTCCAAGGCATAGATTTTTTTCATGCCGGGATACGCGGTAATGTAACTTTTCAAAAAGGTGGCAATCAAGTATGTGCAGTCCGGGCAAGTCTCCCTCCCATAATAGATGATGAATTTGCCAGTACCGGCAAATTTGGCATCAAGTTCGGCCCTAGTTATATAAATAAAAGCCGGAAGGATGATTTTATCCTCGAACCAGGCTTTAAAGGCGTCAAAGTTGGTAAAAGGTTTATTCTGTTCGGCTTCGCCGGTGACATAAGCCTTGTGATAGACCAAGACGCCATTTTCATAAATGCCGATAATCGGCGTATCAGCGGTTCTGATCGGCAATCCATAATGTTCGGCCTCAGGGTAAATCAAGGTGCTCTCGAGCATGTAGACCTTGATGCCTTCTTCTTGGATGTACTGATTAAGGATCGGCAAAAAATCTGTCGTGCTACTGCGACTCATATTGGTGATGACAATAACGAAGTTCTCCTTGGCCTCGACTAGCGCAGAAAACTCGCTATAATTTGTTAATGTTTCATATGTCGATATATCAGAATATCCGGTGATTAGATTGACTTTTTTGTCGTTGGTCGTGACGCTCGCACTGCCTCCGCAAGCGGAAAGGAGAACCGAAAAAGCGAGCAAAGTGGCAATTTTAATGATGTATTTGTTCATAAATGTCACCTCGATGAAGATAGTAATATCTTATAGCATTGCCCGTTTCATTACAACTAAGATCTAAGACACGTACGAAAACTAAAAACATCCTCTTCATAAAAACCTCCCACGTTTAATTGGTTCGTTTCCATCCGGAAACGCTAACATCTTTGAATATCCGTTGACTCTGCCTTGTGAATCCTTCAGCCTTGGTGGCTGGTTGGCAAACTAACCAACATGTAATGAAAAAAATTATCTGCACAGGCACTTCATTTGATTTTTTACGTTGTTCTCGATGACGACGGTGGCGCATTTAAAGAAGTCCGCCACACACGGTACTTCGAGCTTATATATCGTTTCAGTTCCGGTTTTCCTTGAAGAAACGATCCCCGCTTCTTTTAAGACGAGCAGATGCTTGGAAACTGTGGATTTATCGAGTTGAAATAGACTGAATATTGCTGAGAAGGGGCGTTCTCCACCCCTGAGAAATTCAATGACCATTAAACGCACCGGATGGGCCATTGCCTTGATGATTTTTACCCTTGATTCCGCCTCGGAGAAGGTTATCATGATTACTTGTCCCTTTAGACCATGCATTGTTGGCGTTTATGCCAACGAACCAACACATTGTCAAGCAAAAATCGTACTGCACCGATATCGTTTTTAGGCATCGATCGCATTCTTCAGGCTGCCCTGCCGGGATATGATATGTTCACACCTCTTGTCGATCATCTTCATAAAATCGAGGGCGCCCTGCACATCTCGGTCGAGGACAATCCTTTTTATTTTTATATATTCGTCGTACGTAAACGTTACGACCGCCTGATCAGGCATGGCAACCTCCTAAAAGTTCCCCTTATAATCGTTGCGAGCTCCCAGACCGAGCTCGAAGATCGGCCGTCACTTGGGTTCGAGAAACGCGTCAGACCTCTTATCCAATCTGGTTAAATATTCCATGGCCCGCTTACCGTCCGCGTCCTGAACGATCTTGTTCAACGTCCGAAGCTCTTCCTGTGAAAACGTAATAACCACCTTGTCTTTCATCCTTAATCCTCCTTCTGCCGGTGATCGACGCCCGTGATTCCCATACCGGCGCATATTTCGAGCAATGGCTCTCGCAGATGAGAGAACCTGCCGCCTTCCTCAAAGACCGGGGGGCAACGCGTCGCGGAAGCTTCCCCCGTCCAGACATGCA
>Ga0209638_1001411_pt1 | contig 15400 bp, 11 predicted proteins | sample BarGraNGADG00211_FD_184490 | JGI IMG/M metagenome (GOLD analysis project Ga0209638, IMG submission 184490) | Arctic peat soil microbial communities from Barrow, Alaska - Barrow Graham LP Ref core NGADG0002-211 (SPAdes) (version 2) | ecosystem: Environmental > Terrestrial > Soil > Wetlands > Peat... | reverse complement strand
CCACATAACGACAATGCGGTTCAGGCCGCTGACTTCTTCCTGCGTGAGGTAGTTCTTGGCAACAGACACGTCGCTCTTGTGGACAGACCCCGCCTTCCAGCTCTTCAGGCCCATGTTCTCGGTAGTATGGTCTGCCCTGGCGAAAACCAGCTCTGCTCCGGTCTTTCCCGTAGCAGCGGCATGCAGTTTGTTCTGCATGATCCTGAAAAAGGCCGCAGCGTTGGCGGTGTCCGCCGCAACCGATTGTCAGCCTACCTACCGGAACAGAGCTGCCCATGGCTGAAGACACTCCCACATTTCGATTGGGGACAGCACCCGAACCCCAAGCGTTCTCTTGATGTGACCAGCGTTCTTCGGCAACTTGTTCTCCATCGTCAAGAAGGCATCGCATCCCAGCGCGATTGCGTCCCTTAGGAGTGCACGGTCGCCCGCTCCAAGGTAGTCGCAAGAGTTCGAGTCAATGGCTGCAAGAGCTGCGGGGTTTCCGCAAGGTTCCTTGGATTCATCGAGACAAGCCATCCAGTGGTCGAGGACATCATACGCCCACTGGAGGTACCGGGAGTCACCCTTGCGCCGAACTTCAATGAAACTGTCATTCGAGAGTGCAAACTCGAAAGGTGCACGTTCCGCTGCCTGCATGATGAAGCGGAGTGCCTCCAGCTTGAGAATGCCCTTCGGATCAAGGTGAATGCGGTCCTCGCGTAGCAAGGGCTCGTTCTCGTAGAGGAATCCGCCGTATGTCTGAAGTGTCTGCAACGCCGACGAATCCAAGAAGATCCGACGAGGAATATCCTCGAACTTCGAGTTCTTCGTGGTTTGTCCCGGTGAACTACCCACCCTTCAATGTCACCTCAAGTTCTGCCATATCGGTGTATTCCTGTGCAAGCCAGGAACGTCAATCATCGGACCTGACTGCCCTGCAATCACGTCGAGTATGAGCTGTACTCATCGAGTGGAACCGGTCCTTCTTCACGGACTTCAATGCCCCTCAGTGTGCCATTCATCCCGCAACACACGTAGCCGTTCCTCGCTTTTCAGAAGGTCGCCGCAACGATTCCAGGAGACGGCACCAAACGTTTTCGCGTATCGCGCTTCGAACGGATTCTTTCTGGGCTCTTCATCGGAAAGCACTTGCTCTGCAGCTACGCGTCCCTCAAGTGCCATGGTGATCCATACGTCCTCCAAGATGTCAGGGATTTGTCCGAAAATGGAGTAGATATCTTGCAGACGTCCTGACAACAGTTGGTGGACTCGGTCTTCGACGGAGTCTCGGTATCTCATGTTGTAGATGAACACCTCATCGTACCGCTGTCCCGGCCGCTGGATACGGCCTTTTCGCTGCTCAAGACGCGTCGGGTTCCACGGCAGGTCAAGGTTGATCAGGGAGCCAAGACGTTGGAGGTTGAGGCCCTCGCTCGCAGCATCTGTTCCGAGGAGGACTTGAATCTTCCCGGCTGCAACAGCCTCGCGGACGTCCTCGCGGTCGACCGGAACGAATACTCCATTCTCCGATATCAACGACTTCTTTCCTCCGCCAGCATATACCCCGATGCTGTACTGCGGAAGGTCCTTGAGCAGCCGCTCGCCCAGCCACTGGATCGAGTCATAGAACTGCGAAAAGACGACGCATCCGCGCGATGCCCATCCCTTGTTCTGCAGGTAGTCCACGACACTCTCGTACTTGGGATCCCTGTCTTGTTGCCCTTCCAGAAGGGAGACGAAGCGCTCGAGACATTCCTTCTCATCGGAAGTCAATGCGCCACACGCAGCATCTTCCTCTTCTTCTTCGGATACTACTTGTGCAGCGATGTTGTCCGCCAATGCCATTGCTCTTGCTGTAAGAATGCCGGCGGCTATGGTGCTGCCGAGACGTCGCAACAGAATTGTCTTGCGGAACCCTCCGGCCGCTTTTCGCTTGTCAAGGAGATGCGCGAACTCACCAGCAACCACATAGGCAGCTTTCAAATACGACGACATGTCGATGGCTTCACTGACATCTTCTCCGAAGAGGCGGACAGCTATTTTCTCGAGATATGGCTCATTGGTCTCCGGATTGATATTGTTCTCAAGCTGCTCGCGTGTTCTCCGGATGATATGATGCACGTATGGGTTCATATCCCTGAGAGTCGTTGGTGAAGCCAGATAGGCAACTCGACTTGCGGGAATCGGGGAGAGAGCACTGTGGACGAGCGCCGAAACGTAGTCTTCGTCAGCCATGTGCAGCGAGGAGCGAAGGGCGCCATATGCGGTACCCTCGTCGCTGTCTGGAAGAGGGTCGCGAAGCCACATCCAGAACTCGTTTCTGTTCTCAGCTTCAATCACATCCTCTCCGGTGACGATCTTCAATCCACGCACTGCGTCAGTTCGCCACTTGCTGCGAATACTCCCAAGTATGCTACCGTTTGCTTTGGACAGAGCCTCAAGGAGATCAAACGCTTCGAGCGGGTTGACTTGGACCGGTGTCGCCGTCGAAAGCAACATGCTGTGTGTCTTCAGCGAAAACTGGTCGATCGCGGAAAGGAGGTTGGTCATGACGCTACTGTTCGCCAGACCACCGTGCTCCCCATGATCACGGCGGGCACGATGCGCTTCATCGACAATGACACAATCGTAGTCGATTCCGAGCAGTGCAGTAGCCTTCGGTGATCTGCTCGTGAAGAGTCCTTGCGAGACAATGCCAACGCGACGTGGACACCGCGTGATCGGGAGATCGCTCGAATACTCTCTATCCGTCTCATCGACCCATTTGAGTCCGTCATAGTACGCTGATGGCATTCCCAGCCGGGTCCATAGCTCATCCTGCCATTGTTCGAGCAGCGTCCTGGGCGCAATCACAAGGATGGGGCGTTCGCCAACGAGCGCAATCAGTTGTGCTGCTGTTCCAAGTTCAGCTGTCTTTCCCAATCCAACTGTGTCTGCGAGAACGAACCGTGCTCCGGCGTGTGTCTGGTGTTTCCGGAAGACAAGGTCAGCAAAGAATTTTTGGTGATTCCAGAGCCCTTCCTCTCTCGATATTGGCATAGCGTTCACGACGGCAGCTGGATTGGCTCCAAGATCGATCCATTCTTGCGTCGTATTGATGATCTTCTGCGTAGACTGGCGCGCAATGTCAGCGAGTATCGCTTCTGGCAGCGGAATGGAGGCAGGGTTGTTCCAGAACCTCTGGAACTCTGTTTTGAACCAGGCTGCCGCGGTATCCGACGGATCCTCCCATATGATTTCGTAGTTCGAGGACCACGCATTCAGTGTCTCGTTTGCACTACCGACGAAACACGACGTCAATCCATCCGCCAGCGTAATGAGGCCGGCCTTGCCATGCAGGAGCCCGTGAACCGTGTCAGGAATGATGCGGATCTCAAGTTTGCCGCTGGTGATCAGAGTGTAGAGACTGGCAAGTGCTGTGCGTTCGCCGTCACTGATGCCAGCATCTACAAACCGTACCCACTCGTCCCATGCGGATGCTCTCGCCAACTTCGCGGTGATGATCTCGCTGCCAGTTACATGCGAGTTGCATACCAACCGAGTCTTCTGCTGCACAGAGTCCAACTGTTCCTGAATGAGTGGTAGGAGCGATGAGCTGAAGTATCCTGCGATGCGATCATACGACAGAGCGTTTGGAAGCCTCTTCCGAAGGAAGGCTGCTGCATCAAATTCTTCAGAACTCAGTGATGAATATCGTCCAATCTCGCTCATGGTATCACGTCACAAGGTGTCTGCTTTCAGTGAGTTGAGCAGGCGTGCAGCATGTGCTCCGTCATCCTTCCAGCCTGTTTCGGCAAGGTCGTGTTGGAGGGCAGCAAGGTACACACAGAGCGACAGCAGCATACGATATTGGTCAGGGTAGTCATCGACTTTCGACTTCAAATAGAAACGGCCCTTGTTTGGATCATCTTCCTTGCGCCCGATGAAAATAGCGGCAAACACTTTTCGCAGCAGACCGAAGCTGTTCTCGGCACTCTTGAGTTTCCACTCGGTCGGCGTCATCAGGCGCGCCTCATTGGCTCTCGAGTTCTCCAGGAAGTCGCTGTAATTCTTGACACCAAGACCTCGTGCAAGTTCCTGATAGGCTCCAATTGACGCAATACTATGGCGCTGGAGCTCAAGTCCTTTGATATAGAAGCGTTCTTCCCTCGTCAGTTTGCGCCACGTCGTCTTGTCGATGTCCTTGGGGATAAGGAGTCCAGTCGCATCTTCAACGGTGTTCGCGATGAACTTTCCGAGTGGCGTGTGTTCGTTGCGCTTCCTGACTCGTGCCATGTCACTTTCCATGTCGAACCCCTCGATGGTACTGTATTTCGTGAGTGTCTGGGCACATGCTGCGTAGGAGGCCAAGATATAGTCCTGGTCCTGGAAATTTGGTTGTTCGCCATCGTCGATGAATTGCATGAATCGGATCTGCTCTGCAACCCTCTTCTGTACGTCATGGCGGATGTCATCCTGGAACCCCAACTCATCATTTGCACGCCGTTTGAGGGTCATCACAACAGTCCCTCTAACATAGTTTCCATTTCCTCGAATTCCAGCAGCACTCGTTTCTGTAGCGATATTCCACGCCGAGATAACTGAGAGACCGGATGCCCAGAGAATTCGAACGAGGTCTGCCCACACCTCAGGATCTTGATGCGTAAAGTACACAACTTGGCGCCCATTTGGCGACATATGTTTCGTCAGGTTACGATAGATGTCAATCATCGCTTGTTCGAAAGAATCGTCCTTGCCTTTTACCGCGAGCGCTCGCCGGCTATCGACATACCAGGACGGAAAAATCGCTTGCAGTTGCAGCCCATCCCAAGCCAAGAAAAACTCAGACAGTTCTTGATAGTTGACCGCATCTGCATATGGCGGATCCGTTATGAAGTAGTCTGAGATACTCTCGACATTGCGAGCATCGCGCAGCGTCACGGTACCTGGAATCAGCTCTTTCGGCGTTAGCACCAATGTCTTGAAGGAGTCTTCTAAACCAACACTTCCGCGCGATCCAAAGTCAAAGAGTGTATTTAACGCCTGGTTGTAGAAGACGTCGTTGACATAGGACAGGTCTCTCCTCCAAGTCGTCAGTTTCGAATTGTTGTCGCAACAGCGATGGAGCCCGAGCAGGCCAAGAGCACGTTCTTCGCGTGAACTTGCCAGATGGTCCACTGTTTGTGCGATGAGACCGTTCAGTAGGAGCTGCCTCGGCGTGAAGAGCTGGTGCCAATATCGCCATCCGCGCTCTTTGGTGGGTTCGCCGGTCTTGTCACCCGGCTCTATGGCTGTGCCCGGTATGAATCCCTTCTGCTGCCAACTAGCCAGGTTCTTCTGTAGAATCTCGGATGCGTGTTTCTCACGCTGAAGGTCGTCTTTGTCGGGAGTGACATAATGGCGTATCCTAACGGTCTTGCCGTTGGTTTTCTGCGTTTCTTCATAGACGATGCAGTAGAGCTGTTCACCAAACGTGTCATCAGTGCGTGGCTCGATGTCGGTCTGTTCCCATAGGCGCAGGCCTGAGATCAGGGTTCCCGTTTCGTCATGAGAGTCGCCCCGGATTGCCGCGACGTTGAGGTGCGCATGACAATGGGGACAGCGGATATTGCCGTCAGCGGCAATCCGTGTGGACTTCGCTGTCTCGAATTCCTTGTCGGTCACACCCTCGACAACTTGGGAAGTGATGGTTTTTGTGGCGGAGTCCGCAACAAGTCGGGCGATCACGTTGCCTTTCTTGCTTACCGCGAGTGATGGCAGGAGAGGGAACCTCCAGCCACAGTTGTGTTCGGGGCACACCATTGTTGTCGTGTAGAGGTAGTACAAACCTGTCCACCCTTGCTCATTGCGTTCGATACCCCAAGCATCGATCCGTTTGTGGACAGACTCGAACACGGATTCCTGGAAGGCCTTCAGTTCTTTCTGCCGTTCTTCAGAAGCACCGAGAAGGTTGAGAGCACTCCACGTCAGCAATCCAGCCACGGGGTTGAGATCCGACGCCTCCGTGTGGCACCCGATGCGCGCACTCTCGAAGGGTACAGACCCGCCGCCACAGAAACAGTCTGTGACCAGGGGTACCCGTCCAAAACGGAGCATGCCGATTTCCGCAACAAGTTCCTGCAGACCGTGCGCATCTGTCCCCAGACGAGTGTTGACATAATTCCAATCGATGACGGACGTATCATCCATTTCCTCAGCTCGGCAGCAGTACTCGAGCTTGTCGTCGTACGGCAGGCGGTCAAATACCGCAATCTCGACTATGGTACGAGCCGCACGATCGAGCGTGCAGTGGGCGGCCCCTGATGTGTGAGTGAACGATGTGCGTTCCAACGGCAACGCGTTTTCGAAGAGGACGACGTCGGGTATCCTTCGATTCTTCCGATGCCGCAGCCCTGCATCGTCCATCAACATGAGATGCAGGAACAGCTTCATGTCGCCCTTCGGGTCATCAGTCGACGGGAGAAGCAGCCCGAGGACGGTAGCCCTGACCAGGACAAGAGGTTTTCTGCCCCACCACTTCCCGAGTCCCGTCAGCGTTTGTCCGACGACACTCATGCGCTCCCTGTACGTTTCCTTTGAGAGACGCGAGACGGGGAGTTCCACCTCGATGAAAGATTTTTCTTCCCCGGTCATTGCGTGTGTTTCCTCTTCTCTGGCTTAGGCGGCAATGGTAGAGCCACGGGGGAACGTCGTTGTTTCTTCTCTACCGGGTTGACATCAAAGAGCTCTTCCGTCTTCTCATCTGCTTTTGTGGGATTCTCGCAGAGAGCGAAGGAGATTGCCTTTCTCCATCCGCGTTCGCTGTCATGAGCACCGCCGCCGATCGAGTTTGCCATGGTAAACAACCACCAGCGCTCCTCGTGGCTCAGTCCTCGCCAGTTCAGGATTGCAGAGATGACTGATTTCGTATCGTATCCATTGATGGCCCAGACTAGTAACACAAGTTCTTTCCCACACAAACGCTCGACCGGAATGCGACCGCCGGGCTTCCATGCACCAACCGGTATGCCGTCGCGCTCAAGGCGTTCATTAAGCACCTGTGCCACGTCGGTCGCCAGCAAGTTCCACTTGCTGCAATCGATTTCTGCCTTGAGTTCCCCGGAGGACAGTTCCATGCTGGTTACTTCCTTCGGGTCCCAATGAAAGCGTTCATAAATGCTGACTTTCCCGTCCTTCTCCTTGGGGATGACGACAAGGAAATGATACCCCTTGGCCCCAGTGTCAAACCCGAACCCGATGAAATGCTTCTTCATAACTGTTTGATGTCTTTGTCGAAGCTCTCGAGCGAGTGACCTGTCTCGTTCAGCCAAGCCAGGAACGCGTCTCCCGTTGGGAACTGTATCCCCATATACTCGATACTCACCTTAGGCGTAAGGCTCTTGTCCGCAAAGAAGCTAGCAATCAACGCGTCCAACTGTTCGTGCACCTGCTCTGCCTCGACCTCAAGACCATCGTGCAGTTCCAGTACTGCCCATCGTTCAGCATCGACAGTGATTGTCACCCTGCACCCACGAAGAATACCGTCATGCTTGGCAAGCTGTTCGAGGAATAGATACGATTCTGGTGTCTCCAGAATATCGCCCTTCTTCAAGATTTTCGTCGGGAGAGCAGGGTCGATACGAAGTTTCTCGGCAATCGGAATCCTGACTTGGTCAAGCACGACATCTCCAAGACAGAGAATAGCAACAATAATCTTGCAGTCGTCAGGGATACGAAACGTCCCCATGTAGGCTGAGCTCTGCCCTGCCTTCGGTGAGGAGCCATCTGTCGTGTACCAGATACGCAGCTTCGGGTTACTAACCGTTGGGCTTAGCGTGATGTTCTGTCCATCTGACACGGTTTCTATACTCCTGACGATGAAGGGCTTGTTGTTCCAAGCGACTGGATCTCCTGTTTCGTTCACCCCCTTGCTGTCAATGCAGAGGAATGATGCTTGCAGGGAGCTGATGACCACGTCCGACGATGCGTCCACGACGGGATCAGCCTCTGTCGCTGGAGCTCCATCGTATCGCACGTGCACGGTGTCGCCGTTCTGCGCGTCAATATGCAGAGCGGCTTCTGACTTCTCGCGCGTTGCCGCTGCCACCTCTTTGAGGGTGACACCCGTCACCTTGGCAAACGGCCCCCTGACTACCCACTCTTTGTCGACCTGTCGCCAAGCGTCGCGATGAATACAGCGGTCTCTGAGATCATTGAGAGCCCCTGGAATATGCCACGTCCAATGCGTGTTCGTAGCGGCGCGCTCAAGAATGTCATCCCACCGCATCTTGGTTTGGGTGAAGAGACGCTGCTCGCATTTCTGCTGGAACCCCGTCGTGTCGACGTCCTTGGTGAATTTCTTCTCCTTCTCGAGAACCGCCACGATTTGGTCCTCCACATTGTACTTCGACTCTGAGAATTTCATGCCGAAGTCGGCTGGGACGAGATCGTCTCTTTCCCATGGGTAGTAGATCGTACAGAAGCACTCTCGGATAGCGGAGTAGAAGTTGAGTTCATACGTGTGCGTCTTGTCGGACACTGTCTTGTAGACATCAGCGCTCACTGCAGACGCTGAGTCATCTATGCGATGCAAAATCTGCTTCACGGCTTGGAGCTCCTTAGACCGCAGCAGGAGGTTCTTGGTATTCTCCCCCTTTCCAACTAGGAACAGGATTCTGTTCTTGTAGTCCTGTCTATCAAAGAAGTCCCTGGTGGTCTTCTCGAGCACACCCGTTGCCGACGGCTCCAGGACTACCAGCGTTACATTGTCGCGCGTTAGCGTGACACTGTCCGGAGTCGGGAATACCTGGACGTTCTGGTAGCATACTTTCAATGTCGGACGAAGGATATTGTCTTCCAGGTACTTCTTGAGCGTGTCTCGGGCTTGGTCATCTCCGATGAGCTGTACGGTACTTTGTAACTCCGCGGTAAAATTCTTCGTGTCCTTGAAGTACCACCGCCGGTTCGTGCTGTCGAAATCAAGATACCACGCCTGATCAGCATAATCCTTGAACGCCGCCACTATCGCACTCAGGTCGCACCCTGGGACCGCAAGGTATCCGAGCATCTCAGATTGCCGTAAGCCGACTACAGGATTAAGGACGGCCGCCAACGATGAGACCAGGACAAGTTGTGCAGCACCTATGAGCTCTGGAACGTTTGTATTAAGCGCCACTACCTCTGCAGTTCCGCTTTCGGCAGCGACGATATCATGACTGATAGCGTTCTGAAGCGACGGTCGGATGGATGACACCATGGCCGCAATACGGCTGTCGCGGAGATCGAAATCAGAACCGTTTATAATGACCTTCCCTGTATACCCCTTCTCTTCTCGACGCTCCCAGAGATTGCGTACTACCGATCGCATGAGTCGAATGAGGCCTCTCGTTTGCTGAAACCCAGGGTTCTCCTTGAACCGCCCGTATAGTTCCTTGAGCATCGGGTGGAACGGATAGGAGTCAACCATTCCGAGAAGTATCTGCTGTTTGACGGTTGGACTCAACCCCAAGGCCTCGGCTTGCTTCAACGGCGCCTGGAAGTCTGAGGCAATGCGAGTCATGTCGGCTCTGGAGGGAAGACTCTTGAACAAGCGTTTCCGGAGGATCTCGAAAACTTCTCCGGAAGATTGGTTGACTGGAGCAAGATCGACCGCAACTCGACTAAGTTCGCTGTTGAGGTTATCTGTCGCGGCTCTAATCTGGGCACTGCCTACCTCGTAGGACGCCTGAAGATCCGAGATGACGACGCAAACGTTAGCCAACTCTGTCTTTTGCATTGCGACGAACAGGTTTGAAAGGGCCGACTCGGTCACTTTGGACAGGTTTGAGTTGCCGATTTCCTTGCTCTTCACATCTTCAAGATAAGGAGGAAGTTCATCGAGCAGTATGAGAAGTGGACGACTTGTACGCTTCAGGAGATGAATCCACTCGCTTTCACCTGGAGCTGCCAGCGGTGAGTAGAAACCGTTCAGCTCATCCTTCTTGTTGAGCTGCGCGGCGAGATCACCCCAAAGCCCGAATGTCGGGCGTTCACGTCCGCTGAAAGCGATCACATCTATTTCACCAAGCGTGTCGTCTTTAAGCAGTTCAGAGAAATACTTCTCTCTGAGTTTGGGATACTTGGCGAGAAGTCCAAGGGCGATCATATTGTGTGTCTTGCCGCCACCCATGGATTGCGTAAGCTTGATGACCGCCACAGAGCTTTTTTTGTTGAACCGCGCGAATGCATATGATACAAGCTGTCGCATTCCCTCGGTAACGAAGTTCTCCTCGAAGAACCTCTGTTGGTCTTCGATGCGGTCCTGTATCAGATCGGTCAGATCCAGTGTGTCATCACGCTTCGAATCGTCGAACACGCTATCTCTAGGAACACAAAGCTTGTAGATGTTTTCCATTAAGCCCTCCTCAGAAGCTCATAGGACACCAGCCTGCCTCGATACTTCGTACAGCCGTCAACTTTCGAAATGAGCCCGGACAGGCAGGAAACTGTACGGCCCGACACATCACCTCACCACATACTCTGCATTCCATGAGACGTTGAGACACCATTTCTGGCTCGTCCAGCATCGACAATCATAGTATTACAAAGCCTACTCTGTTTTGGAGCGAGAGCAAACCTGTCTGACAAGCGCCCTCAGTAGCAGTGAAGCACTACTGACATGTCAATGCCCGTCATCCGTCTGCTGAAACGGAAAACTGAATATCAGCTAACTACCCAGAAGGTCGCATGTTTGCCTTCAAGATTCCACGGAGTAGCTATCAGATATGAGGCTGCAGATCGCGAAATACCTTCTCCACGTTTCTTAAAGAGCCTTGCACAAACGGAAGCACAGATTGATCGATCTCCTTGAAGCGAAAATCGACCCAAATGACAACTTCCGTTTTGGCAACAGTGTTTGGCACTGGCATCTGGGTTCGGGGATTCATTGGAACCCCCATGACACTCACCCCTGAACCGAAGGTTACGCCAGAACCCCAAGAGACCGAGCCGCCCTCTCGGGAAACGCTTACCTGCCGAGCCTCTGTACGGGTTTGCTCTACAAGATCCTGGTGCTTGTTGAGATTGTTCAGTTTGTTGAATTGACCGAGCCAAGGATCGTGGTACGGCTGAATTGCTTCCAAGATGTCGAAGACGGCCTTTGCCGTCAATTGGAGGTCTGGATAATCCTTCGCGATGGCTTGATTGAACTCGGATGCCGTCGAGCGGATAGGGAAATGGAGGCTGTCTGGCTTCCTCGTTGAACCGCAATGCGTGTCGAAGATATCATGGGCAAGATAGTCCAGACACGAGCGCAAGTTCTCGAAGATGTTCTTGATCGCAACTTTCAGGTCCTCGGCCACGTGCTGCTCGTAGAGTGACGAGTCGTAAGCTGCACGTAGGTTCGCGAAGTCTGTGTTTGCCTTTCTAAGCAGAGCTTCAATGCTCGCTGCGCGTTTCATCTGCACCTCTGATGGCTGACAATTGTCAGACGGATGCTCATAGCTCGCACGGTGGCGCGGTCAGACTGAAGCCAATCCCAAGACAGAAACCCCGCTTGCTTTGGCCGCCCATTGACTGAGGCGCGAAGCGCTGGTTAGGGGCAAACTCATGACCCGGGCATGTCTTCTTGGTACTTCTTAGTGAGAATGCTGCTGTGTATCCAGTTCACCGTGAGTTGGATGAGCTCCTTCAGGTTCTCGATGTTCATGCTGTCCCAGCGACGCTCGTAGTGCGTTTCGTCATTTCCTAGCCAGACAGCCCGTTCTGCTGCGATCTTCACGTCTGGATTCTCGACGTACTTCTGTATACATGCGGACAGGAGCAACAAGCGAATAGTCTGCTCGTCCGACGGGTGTTGAGAGATGCAGTAGTCTTTGATGAGGAATTCCAGTGCTCTCCGATAGCCGGGTCCGGCAACCTGGTCTAGCTTGTAAGCTTCGGCGCCCATTGCCTGACTGTAGACCTCGACAAACGCGGGGAAACCCTTGGCGATTTCCGATGGGAAGTTGGGCCGGACGGGTGTCGCCGGAACGACCTCCAGCAAACGGAATTGCCGAAGGCCGTAGGCGCCTGTAATGACTATCGCCGAAAGGCCGTCATCCCGCCAGTAGCGCGCAATGAAGAGATGCTGGCACTCGTGACGAGGGCACTGGAAGATGACCTCGAGCATCCCTTCTGGGTCACTGTTGAAGGTGGCGAGAGCCCAGGCAAGTTCGTTGGGAAGCACAGAGAAGTGACAAATGGGACATTCATCGGGAGTGCGATCGCGTGCGTATCGCGATCCCTTAATGTCAATAAAGGAAAACTCCGGCATCACCACTCCTTCTGGTCAACCCTAACTAGACTGATCCGCATAAGATGCGGAGTTTGGGCTCGCCGTCCATAAAGCACATCTTGGACATTTATCTTACATCTTGGACATTTATCTTCTATAATGAATAGACTATTGTGGTTTCGATCGAAATGCAAGAAGAGTCGACTCGCCCACGAGTCTTTCCTCGTAGTAAGGGTCGATAGGAGACATCATCCAGACCCGCCGTGGGTTTTCCCTTCTAGAACCGTTTGCACCACCTGCGCGTTCGAACCACATTTCTGTCCAACATAGCCACAGCAACTAGCGCTCCATCACACGCAACAGCATAGTGAACCATGATATACTTGTCCGATAGAAAAAGGGGATGTTCCAGATATCACCAAACAAGAAGCAGACGAATCAGACGTGAAAGGTCATCGGGAATCCCTCAACTTGGGAAGGCAATCAGGCAATTCTAAAGGAGGAACACTAGCATGGCCGTGACGTACTATCTCGGCATCGACGGGGGAACCACCAGGACGAAGGCTGTCGTCGGTGACGATGCCGGCCATATCGTCGGATCCGGCGAAGGAGGAGCCTCCAACTACCAGGTTGTTGGACTCGTAGCAGCCATGTCAGGCATCACTGACGCCGTTCAGGGAGCCCTGACGGCTGCGGACCTCTCGCTATCACAGATCGAGTGCGCTGTGTTTGGGCTGTCCGGCATGGATATACCTAAGGACCGCGAGGTACTTAATGCAGCTCTAGTTACCGCATTCCCCGGGCTCATCTTCGACTTGGTGAACTTGTCAGGCGAACTCGCCCTCTATCTTGCCATAACCAAGATGAACTCTATATCCGTCCTTGTTCCACAAGCCTGCGGTAATGCCCGCCAAGCACTGTTAACTTGCAGGCCTTGCTCCCCATCGCTGCATGCCACATATGTGGCGCATCCACCGGAACAACGAGGTTCACGCGGTTGTACTTCTGCAGGATCGCAAACTTCGCCGTGTTTATGGGGTCGGGACTCGGGATGGCCGGGTTCTGGTTTTGACGCTCAGGTTCAAATGAGGGATCGAGCTGAAACTCGAACCCAGGAGATGGGAAGAGCTCTGTGATTCGCTGAAGTTCCAGTAGACTGATCGGTGGTTGAACCTTTCGCAAGGATACAAAGCTCTGCACATTCGTCTTGAACACAGGCCGCTGATCCCACGGACCGAGTGACTGGTCGATGTGCGCATAAACGCTGCCTGGAGTCACGTCTCCCACCAAGTTCCCTGCTGCCCCGTTCAGAGCATCAACAAAGAGCGTTGTGAATACGCCAGCACCGTTCTTCTCGGTCGCGTATTGTTCTGCCGTGGATGCGGTAAGGATCGTGGTTCCTTCTTTGAGCTCGGCGCTTGCTGGAGCCGAAGGGCTCGCCCCCGCAACACCAGAATGGCAGCTATCCAGCACGATGATTCTGTTTCTGGCAGCAGACTGATCTGCAAACGTAAGAACGTCTGCCAGCGGAATGCCCTCATCCCCTGTCGTCGCATCGCTAGCGACAAGGTATCCTCCGGTTGCTTCGATGTGGCCATGCCCAGCGAAGTAGAAAAGCGCTGTCTCACACTCGCCTGCAAAAAGGTCCCGAATATGCTCTCTCAATTCCGACCGCAAGACCGGGTCGGTCGGTCCAGCACCAGATAGAAGTTTGACGCCGAAGTTTACAGTTCCGTCGCTGTTTCTCTCCAAGACGCTCTTTACAGCCTGCGCGTCATCGACGCAGCCGTATAACGCGGAGACATGCATATAGTAGTTGATTCCGACTACAAGGGCTTTTCGCATGGCTCGTTATCTCCCTCCACCGATTAACGTCTTAAGACTGGGCCACGTCCATTTGTAGACAGAGTCGGATGCCCTTGCTGATGTGGGCTTTGTACAAGTCTTGTCCGCGTAAGCCGCCAAGAGGAAATACGACTTGTCCTTCTCCTGAACGATCGTCAGTTCCGCGCTCACTCCGCTTGCCACATGTGTGTGCTCGCCACAAAGCACAACTACGACATCGATGTTGTCCATTCTGCGTCGGACCTTGTCCTTCCAGTAACCGGTCAGGGGCTCCTTCACCGAGGCGTCTACGAAGTCGAACGGACTGTCGGGCAGCTTCGCTTGTCCGGCAAGCATGATCTTCGCGCCTTCGTCATGATCAAAGTCGAAACTGATGAAGACTCTCTTCTTTGCGGCCATATGTAGTCTCCTTTGGGCGTATGCCCCGCGGCCTAACGACATGGTTCAGCTGCGGCGGCCGTAAGCCATCCGCTGCAGCCGTTGCAGTAAAATCCTCCTTTCCTCTGAGAGCAAGTTCAATGGATCTTGTTCTTACCAAGTCTGCCGGGTCGAATCTCGGTGTTTTCCCTTATGATTATAGGGTTTATTGCATACTAGTGAACATTCAGGGCAAGGATCTCCGCACCATACGGGGAGGGGAGAGTCTTTTGCATTGGTTTGGTTCTTCTGATTCTTGCTGGAAGCACAAATATTAGTGTCTTTGCTCTCCGACGGTTTCTTCATTCTATCTACCTCCTGTATTCTGACTAGAGTCGGGCGAGAATGCCGTGACACCTATCCACGTTACTCATGCTATACTCAAAAAATGGGGAAGCACAAGTCAGTTGACTGCATCCCATTCTTGGGGTCAGTAAACAAGAAGCGCCCCAGACAAAGGACGCTTCGCATAGTCGTCGATGATCACGCGGCCCACAAGACTCTGGAGATCCAGGCGTACCTCGAATCCAAAGAAGGACGATTTGTAGAACACCTCATTTCGATGTATTCCTCACGCCAAAATCCTGTGGAACGCTGGTTTCGCGAGATCGCAACCAAACGGATCAGACGCGGAAGTTCGTCGGGAGTCCCTCAACTTGAGAAGGCAATCAGACAGTTCTAACGGAGGAACACGAGCATGGCTGTGACGTACTATCTCGGCGTCGACCGGGGGACCACCATGACAAAGGCTGTCGTCAGTGACAATGCCGGCCATGCCGCCAGTTTAGCTGATGACGGGAGGATTGCCACGACGGCATACCTGCCCCACAGAGAAACGACCAGGAATGGATTCCCGCCTGCGCGAAAGCACCCCTTGCCTTGAACAGAAAGGCTCGGGGGGGAATGACGGAAGGGAAGGAGGTCACTCTCCGCATGTACCACACA
>Ga0209638_1001410_pt1 | contig 15425 bp, 13 predicted proteins | sample BarGraNGADG00211_FD_184490 | JGI IMG/M metagenome (GOLD analysis project Ga0209638, IMG submission 184490) | Arctic peat soil microbial communities from Barrow, Alaska - Barrow Graham LP Ref core NGADG0002-211 (SPAdes) (version 2) | ecosystem: Environmental > Terrestrial > Soil > Wetlands > Peat... | reverse complement strand
CGGGCCGAGCCGCAGCACAAATGCCCTTCCGGCACATCTTTGACCACGAAGCCGAACTTGCAAAGCAATTCTTTCGGCGCCTGCGTGACCTTTTGTCCGTGCTGCAATGAGCAGGCCGCATGATAGGCGACCGTGAGCGGCCGCGGCGCCGCGCCAGCCGGCAAATCGAGCGTCGCCAGATATTCGGTGATGTCCTTTGTCAGACCGGAAATCCGTGCCGCCTTCGCGGCATAGTCGCGGTCGCCGCGCAGCATGAAGCCGTAGTCTTTTACCGTGGTTCCACAGCCGGATACCGTGATCAGGATGGCGTCGAGCCCTGCGCCATCGATTTCGCGCATCCAGGCGTCGATATTGTTGCGCGCCTGCGCCAGTGCCTGGTCTTCGCGGCCCATGTGATGGGCGAGCGAGCCGCAGCAGGCCTCGCCGGCGGCGACCACCACCTCGATGCCATTGCGGTTGAGCAGGCGGAAGGCGGCCGCATTGGTCGCGGGCGCCAGCACCGGATTGATACAGCCGGACAGCAGCGCCACCCGGCCGCGGCGGGCGCCCTGCGCCGCAGAGACCTTGCCGGTGCGTTCGCCCGGCGGGGCGAGCTTGCGGCGCGGCGTGAGGCGCAGCATGGCGGCCATCCGCTTCATGCCGAGCGCTTGCAGCACCGGCGCGAACGGCTTGGCGATCAGTCCCGCCACCACCGCCAGCCGGAACAGCGCCGGATCGGGCAGCACGCGCGCGAGCAGGCCGCGCATGGCGCGATCGAGCAACGGGCGCTTGTAGGTTTTCTCGATGTGCTCGCGGGCGTGATCGACCAGATGCATGTAATGCACGCCGGACGGGCAGGTGGTCATGCAGGCCAGGCACGACAGACAACGGTCGATATGCTTGACCACGTCGGCGGTCGCCGGCCGGTCGTGCTCGAGCATTTCCTTGATCAGATAGATGCGCCCGCGCGGTGAATCGAGCTCGTCACCGAGCAGCACATAGGTCGGGCAGGTGGCGGTGCAGAAACCGCAATGCACGCAGGCGCGCAGAATCTTTTCCGCTTCCGCGGTCTGCGGGTCGGCGAGTTGCGCGAGGGAGAATGCGGTTTGCATGGCGGGTCTATGCCGAGAGCCGGGCGTGGCGGACCAGCGTCGCGTGGTCCATCCGATAGAGCGCATCGCAGATTTCCGCCGGCAAATGGCCGGGACCCTGGCAGCGTTGCGCCGCCACGGCGCCGGCGGCGCCGAACACGGCGAGCGCGGCGACCGCCGCCAGCCGTGGCGGGCGGACGGCGGTGAAGGCGGCGGTGACCGCGCTGAGCGAGCAGCCGAGCGCGGTCGACAGCGGCATCAGCGCGTGCCCGGCATGAACACCTACGCAGCTTGCCCCGTCGCTCACATAGTCGGTGGCGCCGGTGACGGCGACCACGCAGCCCGCCTGCTGCGCCAGCAGCGCCGCCGCGGCCGTGGCGTCTTCGGCGCGGGCACTCGAATCGACGCCCTTGCCGGCTGCCCCCACCTGCCCGGACAGGCTCAGGATTTCGCTGGCATTGCCACGGATGACGGCCGGCGCCAGCGCCGCCAATTCGGCCGCGATTTGCGTACGATAGGCGGTCGCGCCGCAGCCGACCGGATCGAGCACCCACGGCTTGCCGAGCGCGCGAGCGCGCATCACGGCAGCGCGCATCACGGCAGCGCGCATCGCCGCCACCCAGGGCGGCGACAGAGTGCCGATATTGACCGCCAGCGCATCGGAGATGGCGACGAAATCCTCGACCTCCTCAGCGGCATGCACCATGGCCGGCGAGGCGCCGAGCGCCAGCAACACATTGGCGGAGACGCTCATCGCCACATAGTTGGTGATGTTGTGGACCAGCGGGCGGCGAGCACGCAGGTCTTCGAGCGCGGAGAATACGGCATCGATGGAAGGCAGGTCGGTCATCGCGGCGTCCTCACGGTCTCTATACCCCGGCCCACATGCGGCCGGGATTGAGCACGCCCTTGGGGTCGAACCCCTCCTTCACGCGCTTGCTCAAGGCGCGCAACGCCGCCTGCTGCGGCTCGAACACGTCGACCGCGGCGCGCACCGCGGCCGGCGCGCGCACCAGCGTGGCGTGGCCACCGATGCTTTTGACCGCGGCGCGGATCGAGCCGGCATCGGGCTCATCGGCAAACGGCATGGCCACCCAGAGCAGCCCGCCGGCCCAATCGTAGAACATCTGCGCCGCCGGGGTGATCGCGGCCGCGATCGCGTTGCCCTTGCTGGGCGCGGTCGAGATGCGCCAGAGCGGCCGCGCGCGCGCCGCGTCGCCGGCGAAGGGTTTCACCTGCCGCACGCTGCGCCAGAGCGCGCGCGATTCCTTTTCGTCGAGCAGCGCGACCGGCCCGAACGATTTCATCAGCGCGGCGAGCGCCTCCTTGCGGTGCTTCACCGAGGGCGGGAAGCCTTCCACCCGCAACGCGGTGGCGGCCTCCGGCTTGGGCAGGCCGTCAAAATAAGATGCCACATGATCGGGCAGATGCGCCGCGCCGGAAACATCGCACGATGAGCCCATGGCCGCGGCCATGGCGGCGCAGGCGCGCGCGTCGTCGAGACCTTCCACGATCACGGTCGCCTCGGTCTCCGCCTTCGGCAGCACTTTCACCGTAATGTCGGTCATCGCCGCCAGCGTGCCCCAGGAGCCAGCCAGCAGCTTGCACATGTCGTAGCCGGTGACGTTCTTCACCACCCGGCCACCCGACTTGAAGGTCTCGGCGCGGCCGCTGACCGCGGTCACGCCCAGAAAATGGTCGCGCGCGGCGCCGGCCTTGATGCGGCGCGGGCCGGACAGGTTGGTCGCGATGGCGCCGCCGAGCGTGCCCTGGCCGGCGCTGCCGCCGAGCAGCGGGCCGTAGTCCATCGGCTCAAAGGCGAGCTGCTGGTTGTTGGCATCGAGCAGCGTCTCGATCTCGGCCAGCGGGGTGCCGGCCTTGGCCGACAGCACCAATTCCTCCGGCTCATAGAGCGTGACGCCGGAAAGGCCCGAGAGATCGAGCGTCAAGTCAGTCTGGCTCGGCCGGCCGAGGCTGCGCTTGGTGCCCTGCCCCGCCACTTCCAACGCCTTGTCGTCGGCGAGCGCCCAGCGCACGGCGTCCTCGACCTCCTTGGCGTCGCGGGGTTTGAGAATGTCGGTCATTGAGCGGACTTAACTCGGAAACACGCCATGACGGTCTAAAACCTCGGAATATCCGGGAACGGCAGCTTGCCGCCGGAAATGTGGATGCGGCCGAGCTCGGCGCAGCGGTGCAGCACAGGGAATACCTTGCCGGGATTGAGCAGGCCCTTGGCGTCGAACGCGCATTTGACGCGCTGCTGGGCGGCCAGATCGATTTCGGAAAACATCACCGGCATCAGGTCGCGCTTCTCGACACCGACGCCGTGCTCGCCGGTGAGCACGCCGCCGACCTCGACGCAGAGTTTGAGAATCTCGGCGCCGAACTGCTCAGCGCGGTCCAGCTCATCGGGCTTGTTGGAATCGTAAAGGATCATCGGATGCAGGTTTCCATCGCCGGCATGAAACACATTGGCGACCCGCAACCCGTATTTTTCCGACAGCTCCTTCGTGCGCGCGAGCACCAAAGGCAGCTTGGCGCGCGGGATGGTGCCATCCATGCAGTAGTAGTCCGGCGAGATGCGGCCGATCGCCGGGAACGCCGCCTTGCGGCCGGCCCAGAACAGTAGCCGTTGTTGCTCGGACGTCGAGGCCTCGCACGACACCGCGTGGCATTTGCTGGCGATGATCTCGATGCGTTCGATCAGATCGTCGGCCTCGGCCGGCGGGCCGTCGACTTCGACGATCAGCAGCGCCTCGACCTCGAGCGGATAGCCAGCATGGACGAATTCCTCCACCGCGTGGATGGCCGGTTTGTCCATCATCTCCATGCCGCCCGGAATGATGCCGGCGCCGATGATCGCTGAGACGCAGGCGCCGGCGTCCTCCGAGCTTGGGAAGCCGATCAGCACCGCGCGCGCGGTCTCCGGCCTCTTCAGGATGCGCACGGTCACTTCGGTTACCACGCCGAGCAGACCTTCCGAACCGTTGATCAGCCCGAGCAGGTCGTAACCCTCGGCGTCGAGATGCTTGCCGCCGAGGCGCAGCACTTCGCCGGTGATCAGCACGATCTCGCAGCCGAGCACGTTGTTGGTGGTCGTGCCGTATTTCAGGCAATGCACGCCGCCAGAATTCTCCGCCACGTTGCCGCCGATGGTGCAGGCGATCTGCGAGGACGGATCCGGCGCGTAATAGAAGCCGGCATCGGCGACCGCGTTGGTCACCGCCAGATTGGTGACGCCCGGCTCCACCACCACGACCCGGTTGTCGAAGTCGATGTCGCGGATGCGGTTGAACTTGGCCATGCCGAGCAGCACGCCATCGGCGAGCGGCAGCGCGCCGCCGGAGAGCGAGGTGCCGGCCCCGCGCGGCACCACCTTGATGCCCTCGTCGTGGCAATAGCGCAGCACCTGCGCGACCTGCTCGGTGGTCTCCGGCAGCACCACAACCATGGGAGGCTGATGATAGGCGGTCAGCCCGTCGGTTTCGTAGGGCTTCATTTCGCGCTCGGAAGCGATCACGCCCTCGCCCGGCACGATGGTGCGCAGCGCGGCGACAATCCGCTCGCGCCGCGCCAGCACCGCGCCGTCCACCTCGGGCATCCGCACCGACATTGTGATAACTCCCGGCCGTTAGGTGAATGCAACGATATCAGCCATTTGACGGTTGACACATAGGGCTGGCAAAACCACGTGGAACCGGGGCATGCCGGGCGGCATTGGCCCCAGAGGGCGGCGATATCAAGTCACGAAGGGAAAAACCGATGAAAACAACACTGGCGATAGCGGCCTTGGCCGTGGCCGCGATGGCGCAGGCGGCGCAAGCGCAGGACGTGGCCGCCGGCGAGCAGTCGTTCAAGAAATGCTTCCCCTGCCATTCCATCGGCGAAGGGGCGAAGAACAAGGTCGGCCCCGAGCTCAACGGCCTCGACGGCCGCCATTCCGGCAGCGCGGCCGGCTACAGCTATTCCGACGCCAACAAGAACTCCGGCATCGTCTGGAGCGAGGCGGCCTTCAAGGACTACATCAAGGATCCGCGTGCCAAGATTCCGGGCACCAAGATGATCTTCCCCGGCATCAAGAACGAAACGGAAGTCGGCAACCTATGGGCCTATCTCAAGCAATTCGGCCCGGATGGGAAGAAGAAGTGACCGTAAACACGCGATTTGGCGGGTCGGCCGAACATGGCGACGCGCCAGGCATTTGACCCTGGTCAATGTCGCGGGCAGCCGCAGTCGCCATAATTCATGCTCATTGAAGCCAATACTCGGTCGGGAGAATCCATCATGATCAAGGATATTGTCGTCAATCTTGGGCTGGGCGAGCGCGATCCCGCCGGCGACTTCGCCATTTCGGTGGCCGACGCATTTGAGGCCCACCTGCTGGGCGTGGCCTTCAGCTACGATCCGATAATCCCCGGCACGGTCATGGGCGGCATCCCGCCGGAGTTCATCGAATCCCAGCGCCGCGAATCGGAGAAAAAGGCGCGCGACGCGATTGCCCGCTTCGAGCAGGCGGCCAAGCGCGCCGGCGTCTCCTATGAAGCCCGCAGCGTCAATGCCAGCATCGGCGGCGCCGCCGAACGTCTCGGCCACCTGGCACGGCGCTTCGACTTGGCAATCGTCGGCCAGCCCGAACGCGACCGGGCGGCGGCGGCGGAAGTCGTTGACGAAGGCGTGCTGTTCGAATCCGGCCGGCCGGTGATCTTCGTGCCCTACATCCAGAAAGCGGGCTTGAAGCTCGATCGCGTCATGGTGTGCTGGGACGGCAGCCGCGCCGCCACCCGCGCCGTCGCCGACGCCTTGCCATTCCTGGAAAAGGCCAAGCAGGTGGAGATCGTCATGGTCGCCAGCAAGGCCGGCAAGAGCGACGAAGTTCCCGGCGCCGATCTCGGCCAGCATCTCGCCCGCCATGGGTTGAAGGTGGACGTCAAGCGCATCACCTCGCCGGATATCGACGTGACCTCCACGATCCTGTCCTATGCGGCGGATTCGTCCGCCGATATGATCGTGATGGGCGGCTACGGCCATTCGCGCTTGCGCGAATTCATCCTCGGCGGCACCACCCGCGGCATCTTCGAAACGATGACGGTGCCGGTGCTGATGTCGCATTGATCTTTCTGTCGTCACGGGCGAGGCAAGCCCGCAACCCATAGCCGCTGGTCTAGCGATGAGCCGCGGAGTATGGGTCCCCGCCGCAACCTGTGCTCGGGCCGGCGAAGCCGGACCCGAGTGCGGGGACGACAGGAGAGTCGCCGTGAACGTCGTGCGCCACCTCAAATTGCGGGATGGAACGCCGGTGTTGCTACGGCCGCTCGAAGTGGCGGACGCCGCACTCTATCCGGATTGCCTGAGCGAGATAACGCCTGATGATTTGCGGCTGCGCTACTTCGCCGCCATGCGTGAGGTCAGCCCCGAACTGATCGACAAACTCGTCCACTACGATACCAAACATGCGATGGCCTCCATCGCCATCGAAGAGGCGACCGGGCGCATGCTCGGCGTGGTGCGCCTGCATAACGACCCCGGCGACGAGAATGCGGAATTCGCGATCATCGTGCGCTCGCGCCTCAAAGGCCACGGCCTCGGTTGGCTGATGATGAAGCACATGATCGCCTATGCCAAGGCGAACGGACTCAAGAGCGTGCGCGGGCAGGTGCTGGCGGAGAACAGCACCATGCTGCAGATGTGCGGCGAGCTCGGTTTCCACGCCACCGACGATCCCGACGAACGCGGCGTGAAGCTGGTGACGCTGCCGCTCGCCGATGTGGCGGCCGAAGAGTTGCACTAACCCGCGACGGCGTTGCGCAACGGCGCGTTAGCAATGACAAGATTTATGGCAGCACGCATTGCGCCACCAGGCCGCGGGCGCGCGCATCGACCACGCCGAGCGCGCGCAGCGCCAACAGCGTCGCGGTCTGCACCGCTGCGCGCGCGCCGGCGTCATCGCTCGGCGACGCCGCCAGCGGTCCGAGCAGCCCTTCCATCAGCGCCCCGACGATGGCCGGCGCGGCAACGCCGGCGTCCAGGTCGGCCAGATGGCGGCCGTCGATCGCGGTCTTGATGCGCGCCTCCAGTTCGGCGGCGAGCGACTGGCGGAAGTCGAGCCGCATCGCGTCCACCTGGGCATCGACCGGTTCGCCGAGCACCGCCCAGGCCAGCCGCCGCTCGGAAAACGCGCGCGCGGCGAAGGTGGCGATGCAGGCCGCCAGCGCCGACAGCGGCCCGGGCGCGGCGTCGCCGGCCGCCGCCATGGCGGAAAGCTCGCGGCCGGCAACGGCGGCCACCAGTTCGGCGATCAGATCGGTCTTGGACGGGAAGTAGCGGTAGACGGTGCCGGCGGCGATGCCGGCGCGCGCGGCGACCGCGGCGATCTGCACCGCGCCCATGCCGCCCTCGGCAGCGATGGTCGTGGCCGCGGCCAGGATCGTCTCCTCGCGCTCGGCCAGACGGCGAACCACGTTCTCGGTGCGGCGATAGGGCATGGCAACGAGTGAACGATGATTCACACGCAAAATGCAACAGCGCTGATCGATGCTGCCGTCAGCGATGGGTGCCGGGTTTGCCGCCGCTCCCGGCGAGCGCCTTGTCGCGAATGGCGGAAATCGACGCGAATGTTGAGATCGCTTCCGGATCGATCTTGAGATGGATGATCGACGGCTTGCCGGATGCCTGCGCGGCGGCGAAGGCCGCGGGAAAATCGGCGGTCTTCTCCACCACCGCGCCATAGCCGCCGAACGCCAAAGCATAGGCGACAAAATCCGGATTTTTCAGCGCGGTGGCTATCACGCGGCCGGGATATTCGCGCTCCTGATGCATGCGGATGGTGCCGTAGAGCCCGTTGTCGGCGAGCACGACGATGACCGGCAAGTTGTACTGAACGGCGGTCGCGAAATCTTGGCCCGTCATCAGGAAATCGCCGTCGCCGGCAATACACACCACGTCGCGGTCGGGATGCAGCAGCTTCATCGCCACCGCCGCCGGAAAACCGTAGCCCATGGAGCCGGAAGTCGGCGCCACATGGGTGGCGTATTTGCGGAAGCGGTAGAAGCGGTGAATCCAGCCGGCGAAATTGCCGGCGCCGTTGGTGATGATGGCCTCCGGCGGCAAATTATCGCGCAGCCATATCATTATTTCTCCGAGATTGACCGCGCCCGGCTGCGGCGTCGCCTTCTCCGACCAGGCAAGATAGTCGGCATGGGCGGTGGCCGCCTCGCCTTTCCACGCAATCTCGTTCGGCAGCTGCAAGCCTTCCAGCGCCGAGCAGAACGCGGTCGGCGCGGCGTGAATGGCGAGCGCGGGGTGATAGACGCGGCCGAGCTCCTCGGCGCCCGGATGCACGTGCACCAGCTTCATCTGCGGCTCGGGAATATCGAGCAGCGTATAGCCCTGCGTCGACATCTCGCTCAGGCGCCCGCCGATCAGCAGCACCAGATCGGCGCCCTTTACGCGCGCCAGCAATTTCGGGTTGGGCCCGATGCCGAGATCGCCGGCGTAACAGGGATGCAGCCCGTCGAACAAATACTGACGGCGAAAGGTGGTCGCCACCGGCAGCGCAAAGCACTCGGCAAAGCGCGCCAGCGCGGCGAAGGCTGATTCCGACCAGCGGCTGCCGCCCACCAGTGCGATCGGGCGTTTTGCGGCCCATAACAGTTTTTGCAGTCGGCTCATGTCGGTCAAGCCCGGCCAGGTTTCCACCGGCTCGAACGCGCTCGCATCCGGCACCATGGCGCGCTCGATCAGCATGTCCTCGGGGACCGCGATCACCACCGGCCCGGGCCGGCCGTTGCAGGCGGTATGGAAAGCGCGCGAGATCAGTTCCGGGATGCGCGCGGGGTCGTCGATCTCGGTCGCCCATTTGGCGATCGAACCGAACACCGCGCGGTAGTCGAGTTCCTGGAACGCCTCGCGCTCGCGCATATGCCGCCCGACCTGCCCGACGAACACGATCATCGGCGAGGAATCTTGGCGCGCGATGTGGATGCCGGCCGAGGCATTGCTGGCGCCCGGCCCGCGCGTGACGAAGCAGATGCCGGGGCGGCCGGTGGTCTTGCCGACCGCCTCGGCCATGATGGCGGCGCCGCTCTCGTGCCGGCAGACGGTAAGCGCGATTTTGGAATCGTGAAAAGCGTCGAGCGCGGCCAGATAGCTCTCGCCTGGCACGCAGAACACGTGGCGCACCCCGTGGATCGCCAATTGGTCGATCAGGATTTCGCCGCCGGTCCGCGTACCGTCATTGCTGCGCATCGATCCGCTCCGCCTTGGCTCAGCGCACGATCTTCGGCATCGGGATCTTGGGCGCAAACGCGGCAGGCACCATCAGGCTGGTGTTCTGCTCGATCACATTGCCGGCCTTGGCGTTCTCCGACAGGAAATGCTTCCAGTCCGGGTCCTGCATCATCTTGGCGCGCTTTTGCTCGCGGTCGCCCGCATTCTCATAGACCCAGCAATGCACGAAAGTATTGAGCGCGCCGCTTTCGGCGACCAGATAGCAGAGCGGCTCGCCCATGTGGCGCAGCTGCACCGGATAGGCGAGTTTGCCGTAAAGGTCGAGCTGCGCCGGCACCCGGCCCGGCAGGATTCGGTAGGTCCGATGATCGATGAGCACTGTGCTCCTCCCTTGAATGGCCGCTTGGCTTGCGGCGGTGGAGCGCACTCTTTCGGGCCTCCGCGTGCCGGTCAATAGACTTTGGCTCTGCGCAAAGCTCGCATGCAGGGAAGGAATTCGCCGCTCAGCTCGCCGGCTCGACCGAAATCACCTGGTAGGTATGCGTCTCGCCGTCCTCGTTGCGGATCGAGACATATTCCCCCGGGCGGAACGCATGGGCGCCGAAGCGGTAGCCGCTCTCGTCGTCGTCGGCCCGGGATGGGTTGTAGTCGAAGATCCAGCGCGCATGCTCGGGTCCGCCCGGCTTGTGCACCAGAAAGCCGATCTCGTCGTCGTCGCCTTCCCAGAACCGGCGCACGCGGCAATGCTCGCGTTGGCTTTGCCAGAGCTTCACGTCGATATGGCCCTTGTCGTCGAGCGGGGCGACGAATTCGTAACCATGAAGCTTCGAGCCCTGCGGGAACTCCTTGGAGCGGGCAAGATTGAGCCTGATGCGCTTGAACGTGTGCGGCAGCGTGGTCACGGCAATCTCCATCCTCAAGCGGGTTCGTTTATTTGTCATATAATCACAGCATCCGGCCAAGGCGTGCATTGATTTGGATCAGTCCGGCGGTATTGGTCGGGCCGATAGTAGCGCCAACCCGAGGACGAGGGATGAGCCCGGCCGGAACCTCGCAACAGGCGGTGATCGATTTTCTTGGCGACCCCGCAACCCATGGCGGCGCGCCGGTCAAGCGGATCGATACCCATGCCGCGACGGTATTCCTGGCCGGCAGCCGCGCTCTCAAGATCAAGCGCGCCGTGCGCTTTCCGTTCCTCGATTATTCCACCCTGGCCAAACGCAAGGCCGCCTGCATGGCCGAGCTCGAGGTCAATCATCCCTATGCGCCGGCAATCTACCGCCGCGCGGTGGCGATCACGCGCGCGGACGACGGCACGCTGGCCATCGGCGGCGAGGGCACACCGGTGGAATGGGCGGTGGAGATGCGGCGTTTCGACGAGATGCAGACGCTCGATCATCTGGCTGCGGCGCGGCGGATCGACGACGCGCTCGCCGACGCGCTCGGGCGGGCCGTGGCGCGCGCGCACGCGGCGGCGCCGATCGCCAAGGCCGCCGATTTCACCCATGCGCTTAGCGAGATCATCGCCCAGAACGATGTTGAGCTGCGCGCGGCGCCCGAACTTTTCCCGCCCCGGGCGGTGAGCGCGTTGACCGACGCGACGCGCGGCGCATTCGAGCGCGTGCGGGCGCTGCTGGCCGCGCGCGAGCGCGCCGGGCGGGTAGCGCGCGGCCACGGCGATCTGCATCTCGGCAATATCGTTTTGCTCGACGGCGTACCGGTGCTGTTCGATGCCATCGAATTCGACCCCAAGATCGCCACCGGCGACATGCTCTACGATCTCGCCTTCCTGCTGATGGACCTGATCGAGCGCAAGCTGACGCAAGCCGCCAATATCGTGCTCAATCGCTATCTCAACGAGACGCGGCGGACGGAGGACCTCGATGCGCTCACCGCGCTGCCGCTGTTCCTGTCGTTACGGGCGGCGATCCGCGCCAAGGTCGCCGCGGCACGGCGGGCGCTCGGCGCAGCGGGCGCGGAGCAAAGCGCGCGCGACTATTTCGCGCTCGCCGGCAAACTGCTGGCGCCGCAGCCGCCAATTTTAGTGGCGGTGGGCGGCCTGTCGGGCACCGGCAAGTCGCTGCTCGCCCGCGCGCTCGCAGCCGAAATTCTCCCCGAGCCCGGCGCGGTGGTGCTGCGCAGCGACGTCGAACGCAAGGTTCTGTTCGCCGTCGCCGAAGCCGATCGCCTGCCGGAGACGGCCTACGCCCGCGATGTCACGACACAAGTCTACGCCGCGCTCATCGACAAGGCGCGGCGGGTGACCGGTGCCGGCCATTCAGCGATCGTGGACGCGATGTTCGCGGACGCTAGCGAGCGGGCGGCGATTGTCAAAGCAGGAGCCGGCGCCGCGTTCCACGGGCTGTTCCTGACCGCCGATCTGGCGACGCGGCTTTCCCGCGTCGGCGGGCGCAAAGGCGATGCCTCCGATGCCGACGCGGCGGTGGCGCGCCGACAGGAGCAATACGATCTCGGCGACCTGCAATGGACGCTGGTCGACGCCTCCGGTTCGCCGGAGGAAACGCTGCGCCGCGCCAAGGCGGCGCTCGGCCTTGCTTGAGCCAAGCTATGCGTCCGGCGATCCGCTGCCCCGCCGCCTTCCCCTTTGGCGTTCGATGCAAACCCGATAGCCTCATCCGGTAGAAGCGCTCCTGCCCAGGCCGGGGTCCCCAGCGCATGATCCCGAAAAGTGGAAACCGGTTTTCGGAAAAGATCATGCGCCACGCAAAATGTGAGGGTCTACGACCCGGCACGTCAAACGGATCGGACTCTCAATGAACGCTGCGCATCGTTCGACAATTTCTGCGCGCCAGTTGGCGGTCGGGCTCATCGGCTATTGCGCCTTCATCAATCTCTATGCCCCGCAGTCGATCCTGCCCCTGCTCTCGCATGAATTCGGCGCCAGCGCGGCCGAGGTCTCCACCATCATCACCGTCAGCACCCTGGCGGTGGCACTGACTGCGCCCTTCACCGGCGCGATTGCCGACGTGCTGGGCAGGAAGCGGGTGATCGTCGCGGCGATGTTCGTGATCGTGGTGCCGACCTTGATGGTGGGAATGGCGACCAGCCTGTCGGCGCTGATCTTCTGGCGCGCGGTGCAGGGGCTGGTGCTGCCGCCGATCTTCGCGGTCACCGTCGCCTATATCGGCGACGAATGGCCGCCGCGCGAAGCGACCACGGCCGCCGGCATCTACAGCTCGGGGGCGAGCCTGGGCGGCTTCAGCGGTCGGCTGGTGACCGGGTTTCTCGCCGACCTGATCGGCTGGCGTGCAGGATTTAATGCGCTCGCGGTGATCGCCTTTGCCGGCGCGATCGCGGTCGCGTTTTTGCTGCCGCATGAGCGCCGCTTCGTGCGCTCGGAAGGGTTGCTGGCGTCCGGGCGGCAGATGCTCGCGCATTTCCGCAACGGCCAACTGGTCGCGACTTACGCGGTCGGCTTCGGCGTGCTGTTTAATTTCATCTGCACGTTCACTTATGTCAGCTTTCATCTCGCCGCCGCGCCATACAATCTTTCGTCCAGCGCGCTCGGCGCGATTTTCGTCGTCTATCTCGTCGGCTCGGTGCTCACGCCGTGGATCGGCTGGGCGGTCACCCGATTCGGACGGCGACACTTCATGATTTGGGTGATCGCGCTGTGGGTTGCCGGCATTGCGTTGACGCTGGCGCCCTCGCTGCCGCTCATCATTCTGGGCCTCGCCGTCAGCGCCGGCTGCGGGCTGATCTGCCAGGCGATTTCCACCGGCTATGTGACGATCACCGCCAAGGCCGGCCGCTCCTCGGCGGTGGGCCTCTATGTGACGAGCTTCTACATCGGCGGTAGTTTCGGCGCGGCGCTGGGCGGGCTCGCCTGGACGCTCGCCGGCTGGCCGGCCTGCGTCGCGCTGGTGGTGGCGATGCTGCTGGTCATGGCGGGCATCGTGTACTTCGCCTGGGCCCGCCGCGTGCCGGCCGGGCCGGTCATGGCGCCGATTGAGCCACCCTGAAAATCTAATTTGCGCTCGGATGCCAGAGCGGCCGGTAGCCGGCGCCGAGCACTGCCACGATCGACGGCGGCGTCAGCACGTCGACGTCGATGGATAGCGGACGAGCAACGTGCTGGTCGTAACCGCCCGGGGTCCAAGGCAAAAGTTTGTCGCCGCGTACTGCAAAAGTGCCGGCTGTCGGAAGCGCAATGAAAACGCCGTCAGGAAGCACATCGATCGGCCGTCGATGGATACGCTTAGCACGGCCATAAACCCGTTCAGCGTGAAGTAACTCGTCCATCTCCGGAGCATGCAGAGCTTTCGTCAGACAAAATGCGCACTGCCAACACGCAGCGAAAGATTTGGCGTCACGCCGCCGGCATTCAAAGCAAGGTCGGTGGCCAGCGGATAGTGCCGTTGGTTCATCTAGGAAAAACACTTGAGTATAGCCTTCGGCCCAAACCTCACGATGCCGTTCCCTAAATTCGAGAAGACAGCAAATCCAACGTCGAGAAGCCCAACGGCGCTTACCAATCAATTGGCCGTTGCGATGAATGCGCCCGCCGCGATTTCCCAGAAACATTCCGCGAGCAGGAATTGAAATTAACTCACCAAATGGATTCACTCGATTTTGAAGGGTCATCGGACTTTAGCGTTACCCCGGCATCTTCCATATACGAATTAGGTGTTTGCAATAATGGATTTTTTGAAAAAGTTGAAGACCGGGAATCTTTTGAAACATTGCATCAAGCTCGTTGCAATAGAAACTCTTGTAAAAAGTGTAGTGATTGCCCCAACGCAGCAAATAACCATCTTTGTGGCGAGGTAGTTTTTTTAGTCGTCGATTGTAATAAGTTTCACTCTGTGGAACATCAACCACGATGAAACCGCCAGGTCGAATTTTGGCAGCAGCCATTTTTACTACTCTCTGACGATATTTCGGGTCGGGAATTATGTGAAGGACGGAGATGAAAAAAATAGCGTCATATACTGTTTGATCATCCTGAAAAGCCCCGGTGGATTGAAGTCGAATGTGGTTCTTGCCAGCGACCTCACCCTGCAATGATTTGCATTTAATCTCGGTCTCGACGAGAACAATCTCGTCAAAATTTTTCTCTTGCACGCGGAGATTTCGTAGCGTCCCGCTACCAAAATCTGCAATGTTAGTTACGCCTTCTTTCGCGAGAATCGGAGCGGACCATCGAACTGAAAATGCTGATTGCCGTTGAGAAGGCGCAGAGCTCTCAACTCGAATATCCGGATTTCGTACGGTTCTACGTCTAGCCAAAACGCCGCCTTGCCTCGTTTAATACCTCACCTGATGGTACAATTTCTCCAATTTGCTGAGCGGGAATATGCATTAATCTTGGCACTGTATGCCAATGACGAACTGCCCATACGACTAGAAAAATCAAAAGGCTAAGAATTGCGAACGCCATTGCGATACGGTCTTCGAAAAGAATCGCGAGCAGCAAGCAGACAATAAATGAAATCGCACTCGCGACGGACAAATATAATCCTACGTAATATCCCTCCCAAACTTCAAAGGCGTATGTCCGAAGAGCAGATGGTACATTCGCATAGACGTAGAACCACTTCATTGCTTCGATTTTGTTTGCGATAATCCTTTCTGGATGTTCATACCCAGAGGATTCCGCGAGGGCCTGCATCAATGTCGCAATGCGCCGATTCACTTCGCCGCGCACACCGAGCAAACGATCTAGACCTTGATGAACCTGTAATTCGCGAGAAAATGCGAGCGCAATTGTTGGGATCGCGCTTAAAAATGCAAATACGGCCACATCCTTTTTCAGTTGATCAAGCGCAGAAATAATCCCGAAATTGTGGTCAACCAGAAAAATGAAATACCTTATCGCGATGGCTACGAGAGGAAGCGCAAGCAGTGCTGCAGTCGGTAAGCGAGCGCGCCGAATGATCCTTTCGCCAAATCCTTGGATTGGGTCGTCAGGCAACCACGTCTCCAAAAAAAATAGTTAATTAGGCTAATACCTCTCAAGGTTGAATCCGTCAATTGCTGGCCAGATTTCGCTAAACGAGGGTGCGGTCCGAGCCGCCCGCCGCGATTGCCCATGAGCAATCCGCGCGCCGGATCGGCGAACAAGCCGCCAAAAGGATCGACGCGGTTTTGCAGGGGCATCGTCGGGCG
>Ga0209638_1001408_pt1 | contig 15435 bp, 11 predicted proteins | sample BarGraNGADG00211_FD_184490 | JGI IMG/M metagenome (GOLD analysis project Ga0209638, IMG submission 184490) | Arctic peat soil microbial communities from Barrow, Alaska - Barrow Graham LP Ref core NGADG0002-211 (SPAdes) (version 2) | ecosystem: Environmental > Terrestrial > Soil > Wetlands > Peat... | reverse complement strand
CAGGATGCGCTGGCTCGCATCGCACGCAGCCAGCAGACGCTGCTCTCGCTCATCAACGACGTGCTCAACTTCGCGAAGCTGGAGGCGGGGGCGGTCAGGTACAGCATCACGGACGTGCCGCTCGCGACGACCTTGAGCGCGATCGAGGATTTCCTGGCACCGCAGCTTCGCAAGCGGAAGATGGCGTACTCCGTGTATCCCTGCGACGCCAGCGTCACGGTGCGTGCCGACGCCGACAAACTCCAGCAGATTCTCATCAATCTCCTCTCGAACGCCGTGAAGTACACGCCGGAAGGAGGCAGGATCGACGTGCGGTGCGAGATCGTCGGCGACGAAGTGCGTGTGCACGTGCAGGACACGGGCATCGGCATCGCCGCCGACCGTCTCGAGAAGATCTTCGACCCATTCATCCAGGTCGGCCGGGCGCTGAACCGGCCACACGAGGGCGTCGGGCTTGGGCTGTCGATCAGCCGAGATCTCGCTGCGGCGATGGGTGGCACGCTCTCGGTGACGAGTGTGGTGGGCGAAGGGAGCATTTTCACCCTGACGCTCGAGCGCGGAAAGGGGTCGTCGCAACCGGGTTGAATTTCCTCCGGTGTCGTGGCGCGCCTCGTGCTTAATTACGGGTGCCGTGCTCCGCCTCCCGCTTCGTCCGCCCCACGCCATCGCGGTTCTGATGTTCTGCCTCCCCTTCGCGGGAGGCGCGCAGCAGAGCGACGCGACGCTCGTCTGCAAGGGCGAGCTGGTGAGTCGCGTGGACATTCAGCCTTCCCGGCCGCCGTTCGCGGGAGCAGCCAGAAGGTGGCAGGCCGCGGCGCATGCCGTCGGGCTGCACCATGCCACGACGAGCCCCGACGTCATCTCGGCATTTCTCTCGCTCGTGCCGGGCCGGCCGTGCACCGAATTCCGCCGGGCCGAGTCGGAGCGCGTGCTTCGCGTGCAACCATTTCTCTCTGATGCGACGGTGCAGGTGATTCCCGACACGGGCGGCACAGTCGCCGTCATCGTGAAGACGACGGATGAAGTTCCCGTCCTCGTCAGCGCGCGTTTTCGCGGCATCATGCCAGAGTCGTTCTCCATCGGGAATGAGAATCTCGGCGGCCGGGCGCTGCGCGTCGAAGCACGTGTCGAGCGTGGGCGCGCCTATCACACGGCGATCGGGGGCCGGATCGAACAGGATGTGCTGTTCGGCCATCCCTTCCGCTTCGTACTCGACGCCGATCGCTATCAGATTGGACAACGCGTCGGCGCCGAGATCGAACATCCGTTCTTCACCGACCTGCAATGGGTGTCCTGGCATGCCGGGTTCGTGACCAGCAACAACTACCTCCGCTTCGAGCGTCCAGCGCGCGAGCCGCTCGCGTTGCAGGTGAATGACCGGAGTTGGGATGCGAGCGCGCTGGTTCGGATTTTCGGCACGCGCACGGTGGGGCTGCTCGGCGGCGCCATCACGGGCCGACAGTTCGATCCGGCAGCGGCCGGCATCGTCATCGACGATACGGGGTTTCGCGCCGACACCGGCGTGACGCTGCGCGGGAAGTACAACGCATTTCATGCCGTACGCGCAGGAGTGCTGGGCGGCGTTCGCCGCGTCTCGTTTCAAACCGTGAGCGGCTTCGATGCACTCGTCGGCTCGCAGGACGTGATGCGCGGCGTGGCACTTGGTCTGTTCGCCGCGCGAGCCATGTCACACTTCGGCGAGGATGACGTCTTTCTCTCGAGCGCCATGTACGCCGGCGCCGCGAGCGGCAACACGTTGCTCGCGACGCTGGCGCAGGTGGAAGGACGCCACGACCCGTCTGGCGGATCGTGGAACAGTATCATCGGCAGTACCCGGACGACACTGTATTGGGGAAGCGCGCCGGGTGTCGTGCTCGTGGCGTCGGATGAGCTCTCAGGAGGATCCCACTCGCGGCTGCCGCTCCAGGTGACGTTCGGCGACCGGGATGGCGGACTGCGGGGCTACTACTACTCCGCTCTTGCCGGCGAGCGACGCAACATCACTCGCGCCGAGCTACGCTGGAGTGCGGCGTCGCTGGTGCGGCGCGCCGACTTCGGCTTCGCGGCGTTCAGTGAGGTCGGCACGCTCTGGGCTGGCGACGCGCCCTACGGCGTGAACGCGACGCGCGCGAGTGTGGGCGTGAGCCTGCTCGCCGCGTATCCGACGCGCGCGAAGCGCCTCTATCGCGCGGATCTGGCGATTCCGCTCACGCGATCCGGGGCGGGCAAGGGCAGGATCGAAGTGCGGTTCAGCAGCGCGGACCGAACGCAGGGCTTCTGGACGGAGCCGCAGGACGTGGCGCGGGCGAGGACGGGGACGGCGCCGAGCAGGCTGTTTGCCTGGCCCGCGCAATAAAGCGGTCTGACAGTCTGACTGTCAGACAGGAGGGCGGGACGGCGCCCCACAGAGACCTATTCTCTACCTCGAGGCCTACAGCACCCGCATGAAGGCCACAAGGTCCTTCTTCTCCTGTCCACTCAGCTTCAATTCCAACACGAGGTTGAAGAACTCCACCGTGTCGTCCAGCGTCAGCAAGCGGTCGTCGTGCAGATACGGCGGCGAGTCCTTGATGCCGCGAAGCGGGAAGGTCTTGATCGGACCGTCGGCCGACGCCGTGCGACCGTTAATCGTGACCTCCTTGAAGAATCGCTCCACCTTCAAGTTGTGCATGGTGTTGTCGGTGTAATACGGCGGGGCGTGGCAGCTCGCGCACTGGCCCTTCCCGAAGAAGGTTTCCTGGCCGCGCATCTCGCTCTCGCTGGCTTTGGCGGGATTGAGTTTGCCGAAGACGTTGAGTTTTGGCGCGGGCGGGAAGTCGAGGAGCGCCTGGAACTCCGCCATGAAATGCACCTGGCTGCCGCGTTCGAGGATGTTGGTGCCTTTGCGCGTCGCGTCGGCCGGGATGCCGTCGAAGTAGGCGCCTCGCTGCTCGAACTCGGTGAAGTCCTCCACGGTCTTCATCGCCCGTTGCGAACCGAACAGACGCTGAACGTTCAGGCCCCGCAGCGATGGCGTGTCGATCCGATGACGATGCTCATTGGGCCGAATATCGCCGACCGTGTGGGTGGAGGCGTTCGTATGGCCGTTGGCGTGACAGTCGAAGCAGGCCACGCCCTGAGAGGCCTTCAGGCTGCGGCGGTCTTCGATGGCGTTGAACTGCTGCTGGGGAAACGGCGTGACCAGCAACCGCAATCCTTCGAGTTGCTTGGGATTGAGGATGTCCTTGAACAATTCGTTGAAGTTGCTGAGCGTCACCAGTTTCCCCTGCGAGACGTCACCCAGATCCGACCGCGTCGTCAGATAGATCGGCGCCGGGAACTCGGGCAGGAGATGATCCGGCAAGTCGAAGTCGAGATCGAAGCGAGTCAGATCCCGATCGGTCTGCTTCTTCACTTCCTCGATGAGGAATTTGGGGAAGACCATGCCGCCCGCTTCGTGGTGGGGATGCGGCAACGGAAGAAAGCCAGCGGGCCAGAGCTGCCTTTCCTTTATTTCCTCCGGCGACAAGGCGGCGAGCTTCTCCCAGGTCATGCCCGCGGGCAACTTGACGCGCACGCCCTCTTGCACCGGCTTGCCGCGCGACATGGTCGTTCCCTTGGCGGGCCGGTCAGAGAGGTCGTAGCGCGCCGTGAGCAAATCCTGTTGGCGCTTCGCGAACGTCGGTTTCTCCGCTTGAAGGCGTTTTACCAGCGTGGGGAAGTCTTCAGCGACGACCGAAGGTGCCTGCGCGAAGCAGACGACCGCTGTGGCGGGCAATGCGGCTAGGAACCAGCGGATTCGACGGGTTCGAGACCAGACTGACATGACGGACTCCTTCTGGACTAGTGGTGCCCATGGTTCTCGTGGCGTTTCTTGCGGCCCGACGCCTCAGCATTAGCTGTGCCCTGATTCTTGTGTCGTTCAGGTGGCCTAATGTCATGCCGACGAGTTAGCTTGCCCCAATGAGACTCACGGTCGCCGCCAACTACGATCCGGACGTCGTGCCGCAGTTGCAGCAGTACCCGGTGACGGAGGTTTACGGCAAGTTCCCCGTGGACTTCGTCGGTGGGGGCCGGCCCAGTTACATGGGTACGCCGCTTAGCGAGGCCGACCTGCGGTACTACGTCTCCCTGCTTAGTAAGCACGGCATCGCCTTCAACTACCTGTTGAACAGCTCCTGCCTGGGCAACCGCGAGTGGACCCGTCGGTTTCAGAAGAAGATCACCTCGTTGTTGGGCAGCCTCGAGCAGTGGGGCATCAGTTCGCTGACGGTCTCCACACCGTTCTTGCTGGAGCTGATCAAGGCGCGATTTCCGCGGTTCCACGTCAAGGTCGGGATCTACGCCCAGGTCGACACGGTCAAACGGGCGAAGTTCTGGGAGGACCTCGGCGCGGATGCGATCAACCTGGAGAGTTTTTCGATCAACCGAGACTTCAGCCGGCTGGCTGCCATCCGCCGGGCGGTCCGCTGCGACCTGCAGTTGATCGCCAACCACCCGTGCCTGCCGAACTGCCCCCTGCAGTACTACCACCAGAACGGCATCGCGCATAGCTCGGATGGCTCGAAGAACATCTTCATTGATTACTGCTTCCTGCGCTGCTCGCGGATGCGGCTGGAGGACCCAAGCCTGTTCATCAAGTCCGCCTGGATCCGGCCGGAAGACCTGCCAACCTACGAAGCGATGGGTTATGGGACCTTCAAGCTGCTGGAGCGCAACATGCCGTCGGAGGATCTGCTCAAGCGGGTGAAGGCCTACAGCGACCGCCGCTTCGAGGGCAACCTGGCCGAGATCCTCCTGCCGTACGGCTTCAAGAAACCCGTGAAGCGGCAGCGGTTCTGGATGCTGCGGCACTTCATCAAGCCCTGGCAGGTAAGCCTCCGGCGGGGCCGCAAAATCCTCGATCTCATCAAGAGCCAGGGGATGCTCTTTGCGACAGCGGATAGCCCGATCCGGATCGACTCAGCCGCGATCCCCGCCGACTTCCTGGAAAGCTTTCAGGGGCGGGACTGCGCGATGCGGGACTGTAACGAGTGCCGCTACTGCGAGCGGATCGCTGAACAGGCCGTGCATATCGACCCAACCTTCCGCGAGCAGTCGCTCGGCAAGTACAAGGACGTGGAAAAGAGCATGGCGACAGGGTCGTTGTGGATGCTCGACTGACACGTGAGAGAATGTGAGCGATGACGAGAACGAGACAGATGCCGCTGGCGAGCAGCACGCGAGCTGCTCGTCTCGAGCGAGCGATCTGGCAACGCCGTCTTGCGCGCGACGATCAGGCCCTGAGAAAGGCGATCAGGTCGGCATTGAGCTCGTCCTTGTGCGTGTCGGCGAGTCCGTGTGAGCCACCCGGGTAGACCTTCAGGGTCGCGTTCTTGACGAGTTTGGATGAGGCGTGAGCGGAGGCACCGATTGGCACGATCTGGTCGTCGTCGCCGTGGATGATCAGAGTTGGCACGTCGAACTTCTTGAGGTCGCCGGTGAAGTCTGTCTCGGAAAACGCCTTGATGCAGTCGAGTTCATTCTTGAGGCCGCCCTGCATGCCCCGAAACCAGAACGCGTCGCGGACGCCTTGACTGACCTTCGCGCCCGGCCTGTTGGCGCCGTAGAACGGCGTCGTGAGGTCCTTGAAGAACTGCGCACGGTCGGCGGCGACGCCGGCGCGGATGTCGTCGAAGGCCTTGATTGGCAGGCCGCCGGGATTGGCGGCCGTCTTGAGCATCAGCGGCGGCACGGCGGCCACCAGCACGGCCCTAGCGACGCGCTCGGTACCGTGACGCCCGATGTAGCGCGCGACCTCTCCGCCGCCCATCGAGTGACCGACCAGCGTAGCGCCGTGCAGGTCGAGCGTTTCCATGAGCGCCGACAAGTCGTCGGCGAAGGTATCCATCTCGTTGCCGTTCCATGGCTGGCTCGAACGGCCGTGGCCGCGACGATCATGGGCGATGCAGCGATAGCCCTTGGACGCCAAGTAGACCATCTGGCCTTCCCAAGCATCGGCGTTGAGCGGCCAGCCGTGGCTGAAGACGACGGGCTTCCCCGAGCCCCAGTCCTTGTAGAAGATCGTTGTGCCGTCTTTGGTGGTAATCGAGCTCATGGTAGGATTTCCTTCGTTGTCTGCGATTGGTTGCCTGCATGGCGCCGACATTACCCGCAAAGTCGAGGCCTATTCGTTTGGCAACTGCGTTCGCCGCCTCACGGACCCGCGCCTGCGTCGGCGTCTACTACCGTCACCAGCGCGATGTGAGTCATGTCATTGCGAACGCGCGACGGGACGACCTGATGGACGGCATACCGACCAGCGCAACTCGGCATTGCCGAGTCCGCGCGTAACCGTCATCATGTGGTAGCGCGCGGGCCTCCGACCGAGACCCTTCCCCCGCCCTTCCGCCCTTCCGCCCTTCCGCCGATGGAAATCCTGCCGAACATCCCGCCACCGTCAGCCGCCGAGGCTGAGCTCATTCCGCGTGTGGCGACTCCGGTCGATGTCGACGAGGAGCAGGCGCCTCAACACACCAATACCTTCAAGGCAGCGCTCGCGCGAGTCGAGGCGCATCGCACGAAGGTACAGACGACGCTTACCGTTGCGCTCCTCACGCGGCTCGCGTTCGAGCTGCACCTGCCGTCTCTCTTCCGGAGCGGGCAGCTTCTCGCGGCGGTGCCGTTGATCGGCATGACACTGCTTGCGTACATGATCGTGCTCTGGTTTCTCGCCACTCGCACGCGCGACCGGTTCGGCTTCGGCATGGCACTCGGCATCGGCGTGCTCGTGACGACCTATCAGTTGGTGATGGTGGCAACGCTCCGGCCGTACAGCATCAACACGGCGTGGCCGGGGCTCGTCGTCGCCGTGGCGCACGTGGCGCTGGCCTATTCGGCGTTCCGTTCCTCCACGGCATTTCCGCCGCACGACAACAAGCGCCCGTGGATCGTCGGCTTCGTCACCGCGCTCGCGTTCGTCGTCATTCCATGGGTCGCGCCCGCCGTGCAGGATATGCTTCGCCGTTGAGTCTCCCTACTTGCACGAATGGAACGACCCTCGTTGACGCTTTCAGCCGATCCGCGGGTCAGCGTACGACTCACACATTGAGGGGCGCGCATTGGGCGAATTCGAGAGAGCCAGCGATGAGCTGATGCAGGAGCACCGGCTCATCGAGCGCGTACTCGACGCGCTCGAAACCGCGACCGGGCATCTCGAGAACGAGCACGCGGTGAGAGCGGAGTTCTTTATCGAGGCCGCTGTGTTCATCGCCGGCTTCGCCGATGGGTGCCATCACAAGAAGGAAGAAGGCGTGCTCTTCGGCGCGATGATCGAGAGCGGTCTCCCCCGGTCCGACGGACCGCTCGACATGTTCCTCGACGAGCACGTGCTGGGACGCACGCTCACGCGCGGCATGCGCGATGCCGCGCGCCAACTCCAGGGAGGCGACGCGGGTGCGCGCGCGGCCGTCATCTCCAACGCGCGACGATATGTCGCATTGCTGCGAGATCACATCGTCAAGGAAGACGAGATGCTCTTTCCGATGTCTGACGACATGTTCTCCGCCGAGCAGCAGCAGAGAGTGCTGCGGGACTTCGAGCGGGTTCAGCGCGACGATGTCGGGGCCGTGGCCCACGCCAACTTCCGAGTGCTCGCCGAACGACTCGAGCACGAGGCGGCGGCGATGACGCCTTAGCCCGGGACCAGCACCGCGCGTTTGACGAGCTTGCCGTGGTGCGCCCGATCGAACACGTCGTTGATGTCGGCCAGCGCGTGCCGCTCCACGAATGGCCGCACGGCAATCCGGCCGTCGCTGATCCACTGCAGGAGCTCCGGATACACCAGCGGGTCGGCGCCCCAGTTTCCCTGCGCGACGGCGTCGAACGCCATCAGGTTCGAGAGGCATATCTCGATCTTGCCCGTCGCGTAGCCAACCACCGACAGCGTCGCACCGTGACCAATGAGCGCGTAGGCGAGTTCCTGTCCCGCGCGCGTGCCCGATGTCTCGAAGATCTTCCACAGGAACTGGCTCGCGCCCAGTTCGTCGGCCAGACGTTTGACCTGCTTTCGCACGTCCGGTACAGCTACGTCCTTGACGTTGAGCGTCGCGTGCGCACCGGCCGCGCGCGCTTGCGTAAGCTTGGCGTCGTCAATGTCGAGCGCGACGACTTTCGCGCCAGCCGCGGCCGCGACCTGCACGCCGTACACGCCGATGCCGCCCACCCCGACACACACCGCCGTGTCGCCCGCCGCGAGGCCCGAGCGTTTGACGGCCTGAAATGGCGTCGACACGGCGTCCGCGACGACGCTCAACTCCCAGAGTTCGTGCCGCTGAAGCACCGCGTCGGGGACGGGGCAGAAGAACCGCGCCGGCAGCACGACGTGCGATGCGAATCCGCCATGCCGGTCGTTACCCGGCATCACCTGCTTGCGGCAGATGGAGCGCCGGCCGGCGCGGCACAGGTCGCACTCGCCACACGGGAGAACGGCCGGCACGACCACCGGCTGTCCTACCAGTGCGGTGTCGACGCCAGGTCCCACTTCTCGCACGTATCCGCTGATCTCATGACCCAGCACGAGCGGTAACGCCGATCGGGTGCGCACACCGTAGTGGAGAAACGAGAGATCGGTGTGGCAGACGCCGCATCCCGCCACCTCGACCGTCGCCTCACCAGGGCCCGGCGTCTCCGCTGGCCGCGGGCGGTGTTCGAGTACCGCACCCGGTGCCGTCATTACCCACGCGTCCCACATGCTGTTTGCGTGCGTCATATTCGTCATGGAGTCCTGTCGCTCCCCGATATTGGCACGGGTGTATCACCGAACACGAAGCTGCCGCACTCGTGGCAGCGATCGAGTGTGCGCGCCTGTCCGGTAAAGCAGGGCCGTTCGTCGGTTGTAAGCCGCATGACCTTCCGCATAAAACGGCAGTCGCAGTCGATGGTCGGCTCGTAAATGGCTTCGAGGTACCCTTCCGCATTCTGCAGCACATTGCGCACGCGCACCTTCATCGACGGCGTGAGCTCGCGGGCCTCGAGACTCAGCTCCCTGGCGACGACGGCGAATGCTTCGATCCGTTCATACTTCGCTGGGCGTTCACGATTGAACTGCAGGATCGTCTCGCGGAACGATTCCTTGACGACGCGCTCCGCGGTGGCGCGGTCGTCTCCAAACTGCTCGGCAATCCGGAAGTAATCCGGGTAGATGAGCGCGGCGAGGAATCGCCGTCCGTCGCCCGCAACGATCACATGCCGGATGAAGCTGTTCATTCCGGCGAGGCGATTCTCGATCTCCGTCGGAACGATCTTCTCCGCGTTCAGCATCTTGAAAACGCGGTCTTTGCGGGTGATGAGCTTGAGCCCGGTGCCCACGAATTCCCCGAGGTCACCCGTGTGGAACCAGCCGTCGCCGGGCAGCACCGCCAACGTCGCGGCAGAGTCGTTGTCGTAGCCCCGCATGACGTTGGGTCCCTTCACCAGAATCTCGCCGTCGGCGGCGAGGCCCAGCTTTACGCCTGGAATCGGATACCCGACCATCCCGGGCAACGAGCGAGGCTCCATGAGATCCGTGACCGTGCAGCAAGGGGACGTCTCTGTCAGCCCCCATCCTTCGATCACGGGAATGCGCTTGGCGGCGAAGTACGCCGAAAGGTTCGCCGGCAACGATGCGGCGGCAGTGAAAACGAACCGCAGCCCCGGATGGAAAATGCGCGACTCGTCTTCGGCGTGCGTTTGCGCGTGCACGACCAGTTGTTGGTAGATCTGCGGAACGCTGAAGTAGATCGTGGGCTGGATGTCCATCCAGTTGGCCAGCAACTGTGTGGTGTCCTTGCCCAGCGAATCGTCGATAAAGAGCGTCGCGCCGTTGTAGAGGGCCGTGTACTTCTCGAAAATGCCGCCGAAACTGTGGTGCCACGGCAGGTACGACAGCAAGCGATCCTCCGGCGTGACGTTCCATATCGCGGCGAGCGAGCGCTGCTGCGAGAGAATGTTGTCATGCGTGAGCACCACGCCTTTCATGCGCCCGCTCGTACCGGATGTGTACATCATCAGGCAGGGCGTGGACGGATCCAGCTGCTTTGCGGCATCGAGGAAATGTCCAGCGGTGGAGCCACCGGCATCGCCGGCTCCGCGCTCCAGCACCTCGGCGAATGTCGTGTGCGCCGCTCGCGTGCCGGCCAGCACCGCCGCGCGTTCGGCGTCCGCGAGCGGGTCCAGTGTGACCAGCACGCGCACCGTCTGCGGAATGCACGCCCGCATGATCTGCTGCTGTCCGGGCACGACGAGCACCGTGGGATCAGCGTATTCGATGAGGTCGCGCGCCTCCGCGGCAGGATAGCCGGCAAAGATCGGGACGTACGTCGCGCCGAGGCACATCGTCGCGAGCTCGACGACCAGCGTCTCACCGCGATTCGGCGAGAACGACACGACGCGCGTGTTCGGACCCACGCCTGCCTCCGACAGGAATCGCCCGAACGTGACGACGTCGCGCAGGCATTGCCCCCACGTGACACGGTGAAACTGTCCGTCGCGCTGTTTGACGCCATACATGGCGTGGTCCGCGAGCCGGGCCGCATTGCGCGCCAGCATTGCCCCGACCGTCTCGCGCTCGCCGATCGGCGACAGCCGCGAGTAAATGACGTTGCCGTCGCGGACGGCTGAGCTGGCGAGGTTCATGGTTGAACCAACTCCGCCGTGTCCGACGTGTCGTGCGCCTCGCACGCGGCCAATGCCGCGAGCGCCGCGCCAAACGCGCCCATCTCCTGAGGGTGGGGAGGCACGACCACTTCGCCGCGACATGCAGCACCGATCAGCTCGACCATGATCGGATGGTAGGCCACGACGCCGCCCGTCGCAACGATGCGACCTTCAAGGACGTCCATTGCCACGATGCGTTTGACGAGCGAGCGGTACGCGGCCATCGCCAGGTCGGCGGGTCGCTTGCCGCCGCGGATCAGAGTGAGCAACTCGGTTCCGGCGAACACCGTGCAGAAACTCGAGAGTTCGAGGCTCTCGGTCGCGCCGCGACCCAACGCATTCAGTTCCCCGATGTCGATGCCAAGTCGCAGCGAGATTTCGTCGAGGAAGCTCCCGGTGCCGGCCGCGCATTTTCGGTTCATGCGATGCGACAGTCGATGCCCAGCGGCATCGAGACGGATGACCTTCGCGTCCTGCCCGCCGATGTCGATCACCACGAGCGGTCCCTTGACGTAATGGGCCACGCCGCGCCCGTGACAGTCGAGCTCCGTGCGCGATCCGTCCGCGAATGGAATCGTGTTCCGGCCAAAACCGGTTGACCATACCGCCTCGATGTCGTCGCGCGTACGGCCGCTGTTTGCCAAGGCCGTCGCATACGCGCGTTCGGCCGCCGCGGCCAGGTCGGCGCCGGACCGCGTGACGGCGGTGCCGAGCACGTGGCCCTCCCCGTCGATGACGGCTGCCTTCGTCGTCCAGGATCCGCTGTCGACGCCGGCGTAGTAACTCATCAGCGCGCTCCCCTCGGCGCTGCCGCCCCGCGCGCATCGGTCAGTTGTTCGACGAATCCCTCGATATTCGTGCGCGCCTGCTCGTCGGAGAAACACCGCAGATCGTTCACGTCCCCGTCCAGCACCAGGGTCGGGATTCCAACGCGTTCGGTGAGACGCCCCGGCATGCCGTAACGCGTGTTCGAATTATTTGGGCACGTGCGACAGTCGTGGAAAATCACGCCGTCGACGTCGTAGAACTCCACCATGCGAGCGATGTACCGCTCCTTGGGTGCTTCGGAGCGCGAGATGAAGAGTTCGAGCGAGGCACGGGCCACGGACCGCCACGGCTCCGCGGGGTCGAGGTCCGAAAATGCCCAGCTGTTGCAGTAGGTCGAGGCCACGACCGATGTATGGAACTCAGCAAACATCGTCGATAGCGCCCGCAACCGCCCCCAGACCGGCATGCCGTCCCAATACAGGCGCAGTGTCTCGCCCGGCACGGCGGCGACACGGTTTTCGACCCGCTGCTCGAGTTCGGCGAGCAGCGTCCTGTAGTACGCCGCAGCGTCGTCACTTCCACGAAGCACCACGGCAGGCCCCATGTGGACGGAGCCGTCGAAGAAGGTCAACGGCGCCGGGCGTGCCGACGCTGTCTCGAGACACGCTCCCCACAGGCGCGCGGAGTCCCTCGACGCGCGCATGGCGGCCATCAGCCGCGCGTCATCGAGCCGCGTGCCGGCCACCTGCTCGAGTGGAGCCACCAGCGACTCGAGCTGCCTGGTCACGGAATCGATGTCGCCTTCCGTGACGTCGTCGATCGCGCGCGGAGAGTGCACGCCAACCACGGGAACGTGTAGCTCGCGTCCGTACCACTCGAACCAGTCGCGGACGTCCCGGCACTGGTTGGTGTTGAACACGAGGACGTCAGGCGCGGGCGCGCGCTCCAATCCGTACGCTTTGAGCGGCGACTCGCCCGCGAGATACGCGCCGATGTCGCTCGTCAGGTACGAGCAGATGTCCTGCGAGTATCCCTGCGCGTGCGCCAGCGGCAGGTAACGGTTCGCCGTGCGCGCGGCTCCGATCATCGCCGCGTGGTTTTCGGGATAATGCACGGCAAAGCCCAGCGCGCGCAGCAATTCCGCCGGTCCCACACTCGTGCACCAGGCTACCGGTGCGGTCTTGCGGAGGGCGGCATCGGCCAACGCACGGTAATACTCGCCCATGGTGGCGCGCAGCGCGTTGGTGCTGGCCAGTTCGGTCATTGCAGCGCTCCCTCTGCTTGGTCGACGACGCGGCGGGCGGGTTCTCCCCGCTGGTCACTGAACACTGCGAGCGCCGCGCCGAGTGCGCCAGTGAAGATCGGCTCCGGCACCGTTGTCACCTGCAATCCCGAGAGCGATTCCAGCGCGCGCAGCACGCCGGGGAAATACTCGGCAACGCCCCCCGAAATCACGACGGGATCTTCGAAGCCACCGAGTTCCAGCACGCGCTGCGCGATGGACCGTATGCAGCCCAGCGCCACCTGCTCGCGCGTGGCGCCCTCACGCAGCCGTTCGAGCACTTCTGACGCGGAGAACACCGAGCAGTAGCTGCTCACGTCCGCCGCATTGTTGCCGGCCGCGTCGGCGAGCTCGTCGAGTTGGGTCGCGTTCACGTCGAGGTGGCGCGCCGAGAACATCAGAAAACTCCCGACCCCCACAGCACAGCGCCGCATGCCGCGCGCTCTGACAGGGCGCCCCGTGGCGTCCACGTTGATCACGTGCGGATCGCCGCCGCCGATGTTCACCAGCGTCATGGCGTGTTGCCGGTGATGAAACGCGCCCCGCGCGTGCGACACCGATTCCGTTATCGTGACCGTCGCGTTCGGCACGCACGTCATGCCGAAGCCGGTCGCTCCGATCCCCGTCAGCTCGTCAAGCCGCCTGTGCGCATCATCGAGAGCGGCAGTCAGCGCCTCGTATGCGCACACCTGGAAGTAGCCGCGCGTGGGTATCACCGAGCGACCGAGCGTGCGACCGGCATCCGTTATCACGACGGCCTTCACGCATTCCGTTCCGACGTCTACTCCCGCCGCGATTCCGCTCGCGCTGTCTGGCATGGGCTACCTCCTCCTCGCGTCCATTCGCTAGCGACCGCCGACATCCGCTGTCCGCGGTTCATGCTGTTCCAGGAATTCCCCGAGCCGCCGTTGCAGCCGATTGGCCGAAAACAGCCGCTCGTCGTGCGAATCGGCCTCGATCACGAACGCCGGCACGCCCGTCTGCCGCTCGGCCCGAACCGCGAGCCCGTAGCGCACGTGACTCGCTTCGGGTGTCGTGCGGCAATCGTGAAAGACCGCCGCGTCGACGCCGAACCGCACGAACTTGTCGGCGAGGTAGTCGCGCTGATATCGCTCCGAGCGATTGCCGAACACGGCGGCGTACGTGCGCGCGATGCTCTCGACCGGGTCGTGCGGGTCGAGCCCCGTGAGCGTGAACGTCGCGCAGAACGTCGACGCCACGATCGCGACCCCCTGGTCGGCGAAGATCTGCGCGAGCGGACGCAGCGCACTCCAGATCGGGGGACCGTCCCAATAGAAGCGCTGCTTTTCACCTGGTACCGCGGCGAATCCCCTCGCGATTCGGTCTTCGACCTCAGCCTTCAACAGCTGATAGTACTCCACCGCTTCCGGCGTGCCTCGCAGCACCACCATTGGCGTCATGTGGATCAGCATGTCGAAGAACGTGATCGGAGCCGGCGCCGCGCGCGCGAGATCGAGGATGTCGCCCCAGAGTTTCGCCGCCTGCGCCGTGTACGCCACCGTTTCGCCGAGCCGGTCCATGGAGAGTGTGAGACCGGTGGCACGTTCGACTTGCTCGACCAGCCGCAACAACTGCTCGACCGCGCCGTACAATTCGGTGCTGTCCATCTCGTGCAGCGCCGCCGGCGGATGAAGGCCGACAACGGGCACGCCGAAGTACGCGCCATAGAACTCGAACCAGCGCAGCAGATCGTGCCCGGTGTTGGTGGAGTAGACGACGATATCGGGGCGCGGCGGACCTTTGATCCCGTGGGCCGCGACGAGCGGGCTGCTCTGCGCCAGCAGTGCGCCGATGTCCGCGCGCATCGCTGAACTGGAGAACTGTGAGAATCCTTCCTCGGACGCGCGCGCCATGTAACGCGCCGCTTCGTGGCGCGCGCTGATGAGCACCGCGTGGTTCTCCGGAAAGTACGGAGCGATTCCGAGCGCGCGAACGATCTCCACGGGGGCGAGGCCTGAACACGCCGCGACGAACCGGTGGGGATCATCCGAGGCGGCGCCAAGGTCGCGGTAGTACGCGTGCACGATTTCCTTCAACCGCCGCGTGCTTTCGAGCGGTGGTACCTGCGGCTGGTTCCCACGGTCCGCCCGCCGCGCAGCCGCGTGGGCGAGACCGGCGGTTGCGGAACTCATCGTGTTCGTTCCGGGCCTGGTGTCGAGTCCCAGCGTGCGCGTGATGTGCTGCCGGTTGAGGAACCGTTGCCGCTCGCGTGAATGCACGAACCGCACGAGCGCCGCATTGTGTGGCGCGAGCAACCCGAGTCGCTTCGCCTCCGTCACGACCGCTCCGTTGAGTGCGTCCACTTCCGTCCGCACGCCCCGCGCGAGATCCTGCCACATCGTCGGCCGATTGTTTCCGAGCGCGTTGAGTGATCCGAGCAGTGGACGGAACGGATCTTCCTCATCGACGATGGGAATGCCGCGCGCGCGCATCACGGCGACAATTTCCGCGCACAAGTCGCGGATGAACGCCAGCAGGTCTTCATCTCCGAGGATCTCGCGGCAGGTGAGGCCGGTGATGGCGGAGACGGGGTTGATGGCCGCGTTGTGCAGCAATTTTTGCCACACGACGTGGTCGATGTTCGCGACGACCGCCGTATCGAGCCCCGCGCGGCGAAACGTCTCGCCGATGGCGTCGATCTCGGGAGTCACGTTCCCGTCGAACGGCGCGATCTGGATCGGTTTGATTCCCGCGCGGAACTGCAGGCGCCC
>Ga0209638_1001407_pt1 | contig 15438 bp, 13 predicted proteins | sample BarGraNGADG00211_FD_184490 | JGI IMG/M metagenome (GOLD analysis project Ga0209638, IMG submission 184490) | Arctic peat soil microbial communities from Barrow, Alaska - Barrow Graham LP Ref core NGADG0002-211 (SPAdes) (version 2) | ecosystem: Environmental > Terrestrial > Soil > Wetlands > Peat... | reverse complement strand
CAGCGCCGGAAATAAGCCTCCCCGATGATCGGGGCTGTGATGTTGTCTCCGAAAACCACGTAGGGCACTTCGGTCGTGCGGGCGATTTCCACCACCTGGCGGATCAGACCCGCCATCAGCGACATACACTCCTCAACAATCTCCGGGCAGTCCGCGAGGTGCCCGCAGAAATCGTCGAGATTCGCCCACTCTATCCACATCTGCTGGAAAGGCGTCCGCATCAGGCTGACATGCGGGAGCCCATCTTCCCCGAGCTGTTCGCGATCCCGAAGGAAATTCTCCTCGCGATTCAGGACTATCGCATCTTTGAGATATGCCCGCAGAACCTCGTAGTCCTTAGGCTCCTTCACGAAGCGCTCGTGTCGGGACACCGTGCCCAACGCTGGTTCCCAAGTGTATTCTTCCACTAGATCGCCGGCAGGCGTATGCAAAGTCCTCCGCTCACCCTTCAGGCCACCGTGAACTATTGGCACGGCCTCGGACCGGCAGTTGGGCGCTTTGACCGAATGGATTCCCGACCACCTCAGCAGGCCGACGTTGTTCCGGCCGAGAAGCGACCATACCTCTCCGTTCGGCGCCATGTTATCGTATTGTGCGAAGGGCACTCTGTCGAGTTCCTTGCCCTGGATTATCGCGAGTAGTCTGTCTCGGTTATTCATAGGTATTGATCCCCCAGTAGCTATTTGGATGTTGGTTGCGGACTTATCTTCTTGCTCAGGTTGTTCGCTATCACCTTCGTTGCGGAAGGACCTGAGTTGTCGGCCAGTGTCTCGAAAGGTGACGGCTGAAAGACATTGTCCATGATCGAGAAGTAGCTCATGTTCTTTCCGACCACGATCCCGGGGCCGAGTGCATCGAATGTGCAGGCGTTGACGAGAACGCTTTTTCCGCCCTCAAGCTTGGCTGCGGGGACGGTGGGCCAACTGGCTCCTGATTTGCCTATCGCGCAGCCCGTAAGCGTGAGGCTGGTGCAGTCGCGGACGATCAGGGCCGCGTCGCCGTTGGACTTGAGGTCCGCGCCGGACACCACTACCCTGCCAGGTCCTGCTACTCGAAGCGAGGTCGCGTGCGCCCATAGGCAACCGCCGTTGATGCGCAGCGACTCCACCTCTTCGATAACCACGCCCTCGACCGAGAAATCGACCGAGCAGCCGGTCATGCCGCCCCAAGTGGCCCCTTCTTTCTCCTTGACGAACAGGAAGCCCACTTTGCACGCGAAAGCGAAGCAGTTGGTCATGCGGATCTCATCGTTTCTGCCGAGTTTGAATCCGACACAGTGCTGCAGGCTGTATGGGGCAGGATTCCAGACCTCGATGTTGCGCAGCGTGGGAATATCGAAGGTGTTGGTCACATAGACCCCGCAGTTGCGTGCGGATATGATGAAAACGTTCTCGATGTTGAGGCGCCCAACGTTGGTCGTGCCATCAGCCATTATCCCCTCGTAAGGTTCGGCGATTCGGAGATTGGTTACGGAAATGCCGTTGCCTGAAAGGAGTACAGCCGGGCCGAATTTGCGGGCCTGTTCGCCCTTGTGGTCGTATTGGAAGTTGAGCCCGTGCAGTGAAGCCGCGTCCTTTGCGAGGATGCAGGGTCCGTCGGTGTGGTCGACTCGGAATGTAGGCATCGGGCCACGATCAGCCGGCCAGCCTCCGTTCGACAGTCCCGTGAGCAGACAGTTTTCGATAGTCAGAGTCTTCGTGACGCGATACTCGCCGGCCGGCATAGTGACGCTACTGCCTCGACCGGCGTCCTTCGCTTTGGTAAGCGCGGCCTGGATCGCCGCGGTATCGTCGGCCTTTCCGTCGCCGATCGCGCCGAAGTCTTTCACGTTGAAAGAGCTGTCAGCGGCCATCGCGCAATGGCAGAGGCAAAGCACTAGAATGCTGGTTGTGATCAGACGCGGGATATGCATGATCGGTCCCTCCGTGTTTGGTTGATATACTATACAACAAGCGGAGGGCTCTTGGGGAGGCTTGCAGACTGAGTGTTGTTGTGCTACCTTATCTCCCGGAGGGTTAGGGAATGCAGGATATGAGGCCTGAGATCGAGCGAATGGCGGCGGAGTTGGGCGGAACGGTCTCCGTGGCTGTTCGGGATATAAGAAACGCGTTCGACTTTTCGTTCCATGAGGACGCGAAGCTGTGGTCGGCGAGTACGATCAAGATAGCGGTGCTGGTGGAGGCTGTTCGGCAGCTCTCGGAGGGCAAGGTTGCGCTGGACACGGAGTTCGTCCTGGACGATAACAACCGCACGCCGGGGTCGGGAGTGCTGCGGTTCATGCACGGCGGGATGAAGCTGACCTTTCATGACGTGATCGTGCTGATGATCATCACGAGCGACAATCTGGCCACTAACATACTGATCGATTTCCTCACGCCTGAATCGATCACGGCAACCATGCGCGGCTTCGGCTATTCAGGCACGGAGGTCCAGCGGAGGATTTTCGACTATGAGGCGATGGATCGGGGACTGTACAACTGGATCGCAGCGGGTGAAATCGCCGACCTCTGCAGGCGAATCTACACGAAGACCGCCGTGGGCGGCGAATGGGATGAGCTGGCGCTCAAGATCATGGGCTGGAATTTGGATAAGGAGCGCCTGCGCCTACTGCTGCCCGAGGAAGCGCGCATTGCGAACAAGCCTGGGGAGCAAGAGAACACGATGCACGATGGCGGGCTGGTGTGGAACGACGATTTCGCTTACTCGATCTGCGTGGCGACCCACGGCTGGCAGTCCAGAAGCGACGCGTTCATGACGATAGCTCGGATTTCGCGGCTGGTCTACGATGCTGTCTCGGAAACGTGCGGGTGCGACCATGCTTGAGCTGCGTAGGGAGATTGAGAATCTTGCTCGGGCCTGCGGAGGCGTGGTCTCCGTCTCCGTGAGGAACATATATAACGCCTTTGACTTCGCCCTCAACGACGATGTAAGGCTCGGCTCGGCGAGCACGATCAAGGTCCCTATCCTTGTTGAGGCGCTCAGACAGGTGCGCGACGGGCGGCTGTCGCTTGAGACGGAGTATAGGATAAGCAGGGATCAGTGCCGTCCTGGTTCCGGCGTGCTTACGCATCTTCACGAAGGGATAGCCGTGACCCTGCGGGACCTGCTCACCCTGATGATCATCACCAGCGACAACACAGCTACGAATATGGTCATCGATATTGTGGGCATGGAGAATGTGAACTCGATGCTGTGCGGATTCGGCTACGCGGGGACGACTTTGATGCGCAAGATGTACGACTGGGAGGCGCTGTCGCAGGGCAAGGATAACTGGATTGTGGCGCGGGAGATGACGGATCTGCTTGTGAAGATCGCCCGCGATGAGGCTGTGGAAGGCGAGCTAGACAAGCTGATCCTGTCGATCATGCGCAACCAGCTCTACTCCGATGAGCTTGGGCTGCTGCTCCTCGAGGGCGTGCTGGCGAACAAGACCGGCCGGGTGAACAACGTGGTCCACGACTGCGGTGTTGTGACGACGCCCGGGTTCTGCTATGCGATCGCTGTATTCACGGCGGATGCTCCCGTGGCCGGTGAAGCAAAGGTGGCGATTGGCAGGATTTCAAAGCTGGTATACGACGCTGTTTCGGCCGGGAAAAGCTGTTGATGCCCTTCCTGAACAAGCTGTGGAAGATGCTCTCAGTAAAACTGTGGATTACTTCTGTGTTTGTAACTCAGCCGTTTTGCACATGAGCTAGCTGCAGGCCGATATAGCTCAGCCCGTTTAGTCCACATGTGGTTTCAAGCTGAGCTTCCGCACAAACTCAGCCGTTATCCACAGCATCCACACCCACTACCACCACCACTACTACTTTGAGTATAATATGGGTAATGTACGTATCTTCTCTCAACCTGGCAAGCTTTAGGAATTATGAGTCGCTTCACTTTGAGCCCTCCGAGGGTCTGAATGTGCTTCTGGGACAGAATGCTCAGGGAAAAAGCGCGATCCTTGAGGCCGTGTATCTCCTGGCTACGAGTAAGTCGCACAGGACATCGCGCGATATGGATATGATCCGGCTGGGCGATCCTCTGGCCAGAGTAGTGGCCGAGGTTAAGCGTACGGCCAGGAATGATGTAACGGTCGAAATCGATCTAAGCAAATCGGAGAAGAAGATCCTCAAGATCAACACCGTCAGGCATCCTAAGATAGGCGATGTTGTGGGACAGCTCAATGCTGTTGTTTTCAGCGATTCCGATATCGATATGGTTCGCGGAGAGCCGTCAAAGCGCAGGAGATTTCTGAACCTGGAGATTTCCCAGATACGACCGCAATACGTCTACGCTCTTGGCAGATATAGGCGAGTCCTGGACCAGAGAAACAACCTTTTGCGGGAGATCAAGGCAGGGACAGCATCGAAGAGCGGACTGGATGTGTGGGATAGCCAGCTTGCCGCGTATGGGGCGATCGTGATTGCGCGGCGGGCGGAATTTGTCAGATTTCTTTCGGGAGCAGCGGCTGGGATATACTCTACTCTGACCGGAGGATCCGAGGAATTCCTAGTCTCCTATAAAGCTAACGTCGAGCCAGGCGATGAAACGACCGAAGCTGAGATCAGTGAGCGGTTCCTTAGCGCGCTCGGAGATAAGCGCGAGCTTGACCTGGCCAGGGCTACGACTAACACAGGACCCCACCGAGATGATCTGACCCTGATGGTAAACGGACTTGCGGCAAGGGAATTCGCATCACAAGGCCAGCAGCGGACTGCGGCGATAGCGCTGAAACTTGCGGAAATCGACCTGATGGAGCAGACTGTAGGTGAATCGCCGGTGGTGCTGTTGGACGACATAATGGCCGAGCTGGATGAATCGCGCCGGCAGAGGATATTCGATTCCACCGTGGGCAGGTGCCAGACAATAGTGACAACGACGCATATCTCAGAGATCGGACAGGCTGTAATTGAGCGCTGCACTGTGTTCGACGTGGAATCAGGCACGGTGAGCAGGCAATGAGCTTTCGCAGGAGCAACATATCCCGCATCGGCGGCATGCTGAAATCCACGCTCCAGGATTTGGGCATCCAGGAAAGGGTCCTCGAGCAGAAGGCGATTGCCCAGTGGAAAGGCGTCGTGGGGCCGCAGATTGCCGCGTCAACGACCCCTGAATCCGTGAGAGACGGGATTCTCTTTGTCTGCTGCAAGAGCAGCATGTGGTCCAGCGAGCTATCGTTGCACAAGGACGACATAGTCAAACGGCTGAATGCCGCCGTCGGCAAGCCGGTCGTGAAAGATATAAGATTCAGCGCCCGCGGCTTCCGTAAGAGCAGCGGTGAGAGCGAGAGGACTACGGTGCCTGAGCCGAAGGTCCCCATCTCGCCGGAAGAGGTGAAAGCGGCGGAAGAAGTTGCTGCTGCATGTTCCTCGGAGGAGCTGGCGGAAAAGGTGCGTCGCGCCATCCTGACCAGCAAACAGCGCAGAACCGAGGAGTAGGCCTGCGGGTATAGTTTACCGGCACTGCTCGCGGTGCGAGAACAATCGGATCGGGTGAGAAGATATGGCTGAATGGGCAGGAACTCTACAGAAGATCGACGATTATCGGTGGCGGATTCCGAAGACGTATAAGTCGGGAATGCGCACCGAAGGGATTATCTACGCTACCGAGAGCATGATCGCCCAAATACGCAGCGACCAGGCTCCGGAACAGGTGGCCAACGTCGCGTTCCTGCCTGGTATAGTGGGTCCCTCGATGGCTATGCCCGATATCCACTGGGGCTACGGGTTCCCGATCGGCGGTGTGGCGGCGATGAGCTATGATGACGGCGTGGTCTCGCCCGGCGGAGTCGGCTATGACATCAACTGCGGTGTGAGGCTCTTGCGAAGCGACCTCACCCTGAAGGACGTTAAAGGCAAGATCCGCGACCTGGCAGACCAGTTCTATCTGAACATCCCCACAGGAGTCGGCGGCGAGGGGAATCTCCGAGTTGACGAGGGCGAGCTAAAGCAAGTGATGCGCAAGGGCGCGAAGTGGATGATCGAGCACGGCATCGGCTGGCCGGAGGACTTGGCGGTTAGCGAACAGCAGGGCTGCCTTGACACCGCGGCGCCGGAAGCTATCTCCAAGGAAGCGATCAAGCGCGGCCGGCCGCAGCTTGGGACACTTGGCGCGGGGAACCACTTCATGGAGATTCAGGCGGTTGAGGAAGTCTATGACCAGCAGACCGCCGAAGTATTTGGGATAACGGGCAAGGGGCAGATCACGGTCATGATCCACACCGGCAGCCGCGGCTTCGGGCATCAGGTCTGCGACGACAGTCTTCAGGTGATGCAGAAGGCGGTGACAAAGTATGGGATCAACCTTCCGGATCGGCAGCTTGCGTGCGCGCCGGTGACATCGCCGGAAGGACAGGACTATCTGGCAGCGATGGCTTGTGCGGCTAACTTCGCTTGGGCGAACCGGCAGGCGATCGTGCATTGGGTGCGTGAGAGTTTCGAGCGCGTGATCGGCGCCGGAGCGCACAAGCTTGGCCTGAGCCAGGTCTATGACGTCGCCCACAACATAGCCAAGATCGAAGAGCACGATGTTGACGGCAAGCTCACGAAGCTTTGCGTGCATCGAAAGGGCGCGACTCGAGCGTTCGGACCGGGCAACCCCGCGATCCCGGAGCAGTATAGAGAGGTTGGCCAGCCGGTGATCGTGCCGGGAGATATGGGCCGATACTCATTCCTGCTCGTCGGTACGGAGCAGGCGATGACACGTACATGGGGATCGACCTGCCACGGCGCGGGCCGTTTGATGAGCCGGCATGAAGCGATTAGGCGAATGCGTGGCAAAGACGTGCAGGAAGAATTGGCTGGACGGGGAATTGTAGTAAAGGCAAGGGGACGGGATACGCTTTCCGAAGAGGCCTCGTATGCGTATAAGGACGTCGCCGACGTCGTTGAAGCTTGCGCGGGGGCGGAGATATCGCGGCTCGTAGCCAAAATGCGACCTTTGGGCGTAGTGAAGGGATAGGAGGAGCGCCGGAATGATTGACCGAGTACCATTTTCGATAGAGGACGAAGCCAAGAGTTTAGCGGCCTCGAACGCTGAGGCATCGCCGGAGATTACGGAAATATGGTGGTTTCCGGACAATGAAGAGATCCGGCTGATCGAAGTCGATTCGACCTTGCCAGGTAGCGACGAGATCTCACCGTACTGTTTTCCGCCCGACCCTATCGGAGGAGTTCACTATCGTATCGCGATAGCACTGGTCAAGCCTGAGGAAAAGGCCCTGCCGGTTCCAGAAGGCTGGGTTGGATGGGACGAAGCACAAAGAGTCTTCGAGCGTGAGGCAGCCTAGTGAGCGATCAGTGGGACAAGGCCTACCTGCGCCAGGCCAGCTCCGATTATGAGGTGTTCAGGCAATTGCTAAGCATGCCGGTTCCCCCTTGCCATCAGTTGCACTATCTGCAGATGGCAACTGAGAAACTGGCGAAAGCGTTCCTGTCCGCTAATGCCAGAGGGCGTCGTCAACCCAACAAGCACGAGAGTCTTGTCCATTTTCTGAACTCAGTGGATGCGCATGATGCGGTGCGCAGGGCGTTCGGCTATGAGTCGAAAAGCCAGCAGATGGCTTTCTTGAGAAGCATAATGCCTATAGCGCGGGCTATAGAGGCAGTGTATCCGAAGGCGCTCGACGCACCTAACTTGGAGTACCCCTGGGAATCGAGCGGACGTGTCTTATGCCCACGCGACTACGATTTTACTGACCTGCATTTGACGGGCAGGGAGAGCATACCCGTACTGAGATTCACCAGGTTTATTGAGCAATGCTTGAAAACAGCCGAGGCGTGGTAGTCGTCGGCAACGAGAGAGGGATTCAGAAGTGAAGACATTCAACGTAGGCGTAATCGGAACAGGCGGCATTGCAAACGCCGCACATTTGCCGGCTCTCCAGAAGCAGCCGGATGTCAAGATACTCGCCGTGTGCGATATCAACGAAGAGGCGATGAAGAGCAGCGCTGAGAAATTCAGCGTGCCGCATCAGTTTGCCGACTACAACAAGCTGCTGGAGATGCCTGAGATCGACGCAGTGCACATCTGCACTCCGAACGACACTCACATGGACCCGACGGTTCAGGCTCTGAACGCCGGGAAGCATGTTATCTGCGAGAAGCCGATCGGACGGAACCCGGCAGAGGCCCAGAAGATGGTCGATGCAGCGCGCAAGACCGGCAAGAAGCTGATGATAGCGCAGTGCTGGCGGTGGAATCAGGACATAGCGTGCCTAAAAAGATTCATCGACGCCGGCGAACTCGGCGACATTTATATGGCCCGCGTTTGGGCGCTGCGCCGCAGAGGCATCCCGAGCTGGGGTGTGTTCATCAACAAGGAGAAGCAGGGCGGCGGTCCGCTGATCGACATCGGCGTGCACATCCTGGATGCGACCATGTATCTGCTTGGTCATCCGAAGCCGATTGCGGCCTCCGGCAAGACGTATACGAACATCGGCAAGGAGCCGGGCCACGTCGGCGGTTTCGGCCAGTGGGATTGGAAGAACTACACCGTCGAGGACTATGCCGCGGGGTTTGTCAGGCTGGACAACGGAGCGAGTATCGTTATCGAGTCAAGCTTCGCGGCGAACATCGTAGATGACGCGTTCAACACCACGCTGCTCGGAACGAAGGGCGGCGCGTGCAGCAGTCCGCTGCGGATTTTCGGCGAGCAGCACGGCGCTCTGACCGACATGACGCCTGTCAAGCTCCCGGGCGTGAACACATACGAAGCCGAGGTTCGCGCGTTCTACGATTGCCTTCGGGACGATAAGGAAGTCCCCGTCACCGGCGAGCAGGCAATGAATACGATCAAGATCCTCGACGCGATCTACAGGTCCAGCGACGAGGGCAAGGAAGTTCTGATCGACTAGTCTGTAGGGGCGAAGCATTCGCAGTTGGGCTTGTACCATCTGTCAGGCATCATGGCGAATGCTTCGCCCCCACGTCCTCCCTGTGGAAGAGGCGAGTTTTTGACCCCCGACTTTACCCGAATCAGGCAGTTTCTCCACGAGTATCGGTCGCTGCTCATTCTGGGCTGCGCCGCGCTGCTGGCTGAGCTCGCCTATGCCATACTCAACCTGTCCGCGATGCCGATGTATGTGAGCAAGGAGCTCCACGAGGGATCGCACTACGGGTGGATTTTCGGGACATTTCTGGCGACGGAGGCGCTTTCCAGGCCGGCGCTGGGAGCATTGGGGGATCGTATAGGCCGAAAGCCGCTGATGGTCGCCGCACCCGCGATCACGGCCGTTACCTCATATCTTACCATCGTCGTGCACGGGCCGTTGGTGGTGCCGATTCTCATCGGACTGCGGGCTATCGACGGCTTGGGCAGCAGCGCTCTCTGGATGAACGCCTTTGCTTCGGTAGGGGACATCGTCGGCGAGAAGAACCGAAGCGCCGCGATGAGCGTCCTGAACGTTACCTATATGGGCGGGATGGCGCTCGGTTTTCTTCTGGGAGGAGCCGCCAACGACCAATTCCACACGCTCAAGGCCTCGTTCTACCTCGCAAGCGGGCTGTTTGTCCTCGCGTTTCTGGCGTTGCTCATCTTCTTCCCCAAACTAGGCAAGCCGCACCACGTGGACATACCCGGCCATGAGACACCTGTGGACTTCAAGACGTCGCACATACTGAGCAGCTTCAGAGTAGTGCCGGACATGGTGGTGATGGCCATTGTTACATTCCTCGGGATGGGGATGCTGACGCCGATAGTGAAGCTGTATGGCTTCGACCACCTGGGGATGAGCGAGACGGGGTTCGGATGGGCGGTGGCGCCGATAGCGGCGGGGATGGGCATATTCGCCGTGCCCCTCGGTCATCTGGGAGATCGATTCGGCAAGGCGACCGCGGTATGCTGGGGGCTGTTCGCAAGCTCGATTGCGATGTGGGTGCTGGCGCTCTTTAGGAGTCTCTACCTGGCTGCCGGAGCAGGAGTGCTGATAGGGCTGGGTTTCACCGTTGCGTTTCCAGCGTGGAACGCGCTCGTGATGTCGTCAACGACCTCGCAGCGCAGGGGCGAAGTGCTCGGGGCGGTCGGACTCGCGCAGGGGATAGCCGCGATGGCCGGAACGCTGCTGGGTCCATATATCTACTATTCCGATGCGCTCAGCTTCCCCAAGCTTGGCGTGGTCAACTACAACGTTCCGTTCTGGCTGAGCGCGATAATGATCTCGGCGGGCACCGTGATATGTTTCACGTGGGTGTGCAACAGGCGGGTCGTGCCTGGCTCGGGCGAGCGAATCACCCTCAGGCAGAGACGATTTGTTATCGGAACCTCGATTGTCGGGCTTGTGGTTCTTTGCGCGTGGATCGGTTGGAGGTATACAATGCCCGTGGCTCCCGACCGGGTCGCGTGGAGCTGGGTGCAGCAACTGGCGCGCAACAAACCTGAGAAGGCTCTGAATTACTCCATCATCCGGGCTCCCGATTGGGATGGACGAAATGAAGCTCACACTTGGGCGAGGACTTTCCACGGTTGGGTCCACGGCTCCAAGGGGAGTTATCAGGTTCGCCTGCCGGACTATGTAAGCGAGGATCGGGCGGAAGCTGAGGTCAGGTTCAACTTCCCCGGCGGGGAGCCCGCAAAGACCGAGACTGTCGTGATGTGCAAGACCAAGCCGCGCGGGGAATGGAAAGTCTGCGGTATTCGCCCGGGCGAGTGACGCTTGCGGCGTATGCGGCGATATGCTATAGTGAGGCTGCACAATCGAATACCCAACGAAGGGGAGTAGCAGCCCGCCGAACGGCGGGACGATGGAATCAACAGCCGTCTTGTGTAGGCGCACAAGGCTGGTTCCACCGGCGATATGACGTAATGCAAGACCTTTGTCCGAGCCGATTGCCGGAGGGACAAAGGTCTTTTTGGTAATTGCGCCGGCGCGTGGGCACGAAAGGTTATCTTTGTGAATGTGGTCTACCTGATCCTCGGCCTGGCATTGATCTTCCTGGCCGCGGAGCTTTTCACGAACGCGATCGAATGGTTTGGCAAGCACCTGAAACTGAGCGAGGGCGCTGTCGGCAGCGTGTTTGCGGCCATAGGAACGGCTTTGCCGGAGACCTCGGTGCCGTTGGTCGCGTTCATCAAAGGCGGGGAAAGCAACTCGGAGGCAGGCATCGGCGCGATTCTCGGAGCTCCGATGATGCTCAGCACTCTGGCTATGTTCGTCACGGGTGTGGCTGTGCTGATCTTCGCAGCACGAGGGCTCAGGAAACCCACGATCCAAGCCGACTACAAAGTGGTCGGCCGGGACCTGAGATGGTTCTTTTTGGTTTATCTGCTCGCATTAGCGGCTGCTTTCGTCCCGTTTCGAGCCGCCAAGCTGGCAATTGCGGTTCTGTTGCTCCTGGCATACGGTTGGTATGTGCGCCTGACACTGACTTGCCCGGACTGTGAACACCAAGAGGGCGAGATGCGACCTCTGCATTTCCACCGCCACTCGGCATCCCCGAGGCTCCGGGTTGTGTTGGTTCAGCTTGCATCATCGCTGGCGCTGATCATCGTGGGCGCCAAGATGTTTGTGGACAGCGTGACAACGCTCTCTGCCGCCATCGGGATATCGGCGCTCGTATTGAGCGTCATTATCACTCCTGTCGCCACCGAGTTGCCGGAGAAGTTCAACTCGATCACCTGGATGCGGCACAAGAAGGATACGCTGGCGCTGGGAAACATCACGGGCGCAATGGTGTTCCAGAGCAGTGTCCTGCCCGCGATCGGCATCTTCTGCACCGGATGGGGGGTCCACGAACTGGGTCGCGCGGGGATCGGCGCCATTGTGGTTGCGCTGCTCGCGTCGTCCGTGCTCTGGGGCGAAATGATGATTCGCAAGAGGCTGAGTCCGTACTCGCTGCTCTTGGGCGGGCTGATCTACCTGCTGTTCCCGATCTACTTCTTCGGAGTTCTGCACGGAAAACCATGAACACGATCAGGCACGTCCTGGGCATCGATATTTCAACGCAGACCATCACCGCGATGCTGGCCGGAGTGGTTGAGGAAAACGGCCGCCCGACCGAGTTGGTGATCTCCAGCGCCTGGACGGAATCGCGCCCGTGCAGTGATGGGGTCAGCCGTAAGAGCCCCTCTGTGTGGGTGGAGCTGGTCAGGGAGTGCATCTCCGGCCTCAAGAGCAGAGCGCGCGAAGCGGAGATGGCCGAGGCGATCGGTGTCAGCACGACCTTCCCCGGCTGCTTTACGATTGCACGTGACGGCTCAATCGATCCGCGCTTCGTCAGTCTCTACGATAATACCGAGGACTCAGGCATTTGCGGTGAAGCATTCGAGGACGCGCTCGGCGAGGCGGAGACTGACACAGTCAACCGCATGTGGCCTGGGAACATGGCTATCGGGCTTGCGGCGCTCGTCAAAGCGGGCATGAGTCTGCGTGATATGGGCAAGATCGTGCCTCCGAACACCGCCTTTGCTCACGAGCTGCTGAGGCGCGCCGGATCACCCGCAGACCCGGCAGGCTTGTTCTCCGACTTCACTGAGACCGCTATCAGCGGACTCTACGACGCGCGCACCGGCGCGCCGCTGCCGGCAGGTGTCCGAGCCCTGATCAGCAGGGCGCTGCCGGAAGTGTCCATGGATCAGTTGCTCGGCCTGCTTCCCGCGACTGCGCCGTCTTGGCGGAATGTGGTTCCCCCGGAAGCGCTTGCAGGCCTGCGCGAGCTTCTCGGCCTGCCGCACCTGAATGCCGTCTCGATCGGCGCCGGAGATAGCCCGCTCGGGACCCTGGCGCTGATGGGAGACCGCGATACGGTTATCAATGTGCGCGGGTCGAGCGATTCCCCGATGATAGTTGTGGACGCACCCAGACATCGCAGCGGCGCGCGCGAGACGGTCCTGCACTATCCGCTGCCCACTGCTACCAAGATGAGCGATTCCCCATGGTGTGTGGTCGCGCCGATGCTCAGGAGCGGCCGTGTATGGGACTGGGTGCGCTCTCTGCGCTTCCCAGAGGGCGATGTGGACGCAGATGCCAAACTGGAGGCTCTAGCGCTGAAATCGCTTCGCAGCGGCCATTCTGGGGCCAGACCCCAGTTTGACACGGCCCTGGGTGGAGAGCGCGCCCCGCACTGGGACTCCCGCGCCACCGGAGTCATCAGCGGACTGATTGAGTCTCACACCATCGGCGACATCGCTCTTGCGGCCCTGGAGGGTATGTCCGCGACGCTGAGCGGCTGTATTGAGCTGATGGAGGAACGCTACGGCGTCGAAACACAGAAGCTGCTGCTCGTCGGCGGCCCGGCTCGGAACAAGCTGTGGAACTGGATCACTCAGGAGCGCACCGGCAAGACCACCTTCGCGACCACGTTCTCTGATGCTTCTCTGCTGGGCGCTGCGCTGTTGGGCTACGGGGCTGCTTACGATGGCCGCGAGCCCGACGAGTCCGTTTCAAGCCGGCTTATGGCGCTCTCCAAGCTGTCCTCCAGCCATCCTCTGGTAGCCCCGGTTCCGGTGGAATGGCCTGAATAGCCGGTTCGGCAGCTCCTCCTGCGCAAGATTGGAACAGACAACGTAGTTCTAGACGGAACAGTCGAGCTATCGAACGCGTCAAACAAATGGTCTAGACCGGTCCCGCCTGCCGGAGGAGTGAGCGAACATGGCTAATGGGATGCTACAGCATTGTCTGCGTGAACCCAAGCGCCGGTCTCCCGAAGCGGAGGTTTTCGCTCAGGTTATGGCCAGGCTCTCTGAAATGCGAAGCAAGAGAGAGGCCCAGGAGCGAAATGCCGCGAAGACCGGGCAGAAAGGCGCCTGATTCAGGCAGAAGGTCTAAACTGGAGCACGGGGGAGAGATGGCAGATCTCTCCCCCGTATTATCTCCACCCCGTTGACACCTCCCCGCTCGGAGTCCTATCATGCCGACTGGACGTATTGCCTGTGAGGTGTTCTTTCGTGAAAGCTGCAGTATTGACCGCATCCAAAGCTCCGCTCGAATTGATCGACTATCCCAAGCCAAACGTGGGTGATGGCGAAGTTCTTATCAGAATGACAGCCGCCGGCATCTGCGGATCGGACGTTCACACTTGGATGGGAGAGGATCCGCGCACCATTCGGCCGATGATCCCTGGCCACGAGGGTGTTGGAGTGATCGAAGAGATTGGCGGCAGCGCGGCGAAGCTCGATCTATACGGCCGGGAGTTGAAAGTGGGCGAGCCCGTGATCTGGGATCGCGCCGTGGTGTGTGGGCAATGCTGGTTCTGCGCGGTCAAGCAGCTTCCGAACCTTTGCCGCAGCCGGTGGGTCTACGGGATTCACAGGGGGTGCTCCGAGCCGCCGCACCTGAACGGCTGCTACGCCGACCATATTCTGCTGACGAGCAACACCAAGATTATCAGTCTTGCCGATTGGGGCGATCTCGACCCCGCGACTCTGGTTTCAGCAGGCTGCTCGGGCGCGACGTCGGCTAATGCTATCGAGCTTGCGGGTATCAAGATGGGCGACAACGTGCTGGTGCAGGGAGCAGGGCCGCTTGGACTCTATCTGGTCGGCTACGCACGAGCCAATGGCGCGGCAAACGTGATCGTCATCGAGGGAGTTAGGGGGCGGATGGATTTGGCTCGACGTCTTGGGGCAGATGTGATACTGGACTTCGGCGCCACAACCGCGGAGGAGCGCAAGGCCGCCGTCATGGATGTCACGCACGGGTTCGGCGCCGATGTCGGATTCGAGGCCGTCGGCAGGCCGGAGCCGGTGCTGGAGGGCATAGACCTCGTTCGCAGAGGCGGCGCGTATCTGAGTGTCGGCACCGCGGTCCCAATGGGCGCCATCCCAATCGACCTGTATTACCAGATCGTCCTGAAGCAGCTTCGGCTGCAGGGCGTATGGTGCAACGATACCCGTCACATCACACAGGCCCTGCAGCTCGTAAAGCGTAACCCTGGTGTGTTTGCCGACATGATCACGCACCGCTACCCGCTTGAGCAGGCGAACGAGGCGCTGGCGTCGATGGCCGAGCGCAAGGCGATCAAGACGGCGATTGTGTTCTAGCCCGCATTATTCACGAGAAACGTGAATGATGCTCCCCAGCCACTACTTCGCTACGTCGAGCAACTCGATCTGGAAGTGCAGCGTCGAGTTCGGTGGGATCTTGCCCATGTCCTGGTCAGCATAGCCCAGCGCGGGCGGGATAGTCAGCTCGCGCACGCCGCCGATTTTCATCCCCCTGACGCCTTGGTGCCAGCCCTGGATCACCTGGTCGTTGTCAACGGTGAACGAGAATGGCTCTCGACCGGGGTTTCGCGACGAGTCAAATACTGTACCGTTGTCCAGCCAGCCCTTATACTGCACGGTTACGCGCGTGTTGCTGAGTACCTCAGCTCCATTGCCCACCTTGATGTCCTTATACTTCAGGCCTGAGACCAGCGTCACCCATCCGTCCTTGGACCTGGACTTCACGGCGGGAGCCGGTGTTGCGGGCGCGGGGGCGGGAACCGTCGCCGTCGCGGGCGCCGATTCAGGAGGATT
>Ga0209638_1001406_pt1 | contig 15453 bp, 14 predicted proteins | sample BarGraNGADG00211_FD_184490 | JGI IMG/M metagenome (GOLD analysis project Ga0209638, IMG submission 184490) | Arctic peat soil microbial communities from Barrow, Alaska - Barrow Graham LP Ref core NGADG0002-211 (SPAdes) (version 2) | ecosystem: Environmental > Terrestrial > Soil > Wetlands > Peat... | reverse complement strand
CCACTTGGTCTCGACCAGCTTCAGGATCGAGGTGTGATCGAAGGTCTGATGGGAGACGTAGTCCCGCTTCGACCAGGCGGAGACCACGCAGCACGGAACCCGGAACCCGGTGTAGTTGTAGGCGCCGGCGACGTCGCCGGCGAGGAGGTCCGGGGGCACATTGTCCGGCTTCACCGCCGGCCGGGGAGGCACGTGGTCGTACCAGCCGCCGTGTTCGTCATAGGTCCAGATCACCGCGGTCTTCTCCCAGGCGGGTCCATGCATCGCCGCGTCGAGGAACTGCGCTGCATACGCCTCGCCGATGGAGATGTCGCCACCTTCCTCGGAGAAGTTGGTGTACGGGTCCACGATGCTGAAGGCGGGCAGCGTTCCCGCCGCCGCGTCGATGAAGAACTGGTCGATGTGGACGGCCTTCCCCGGATTCTTGAACAGGACCGGCTCGAACAGGGCGCAGGAGGGAACGTCGGGGTAGTAGTCCTTCCACGAGATTCCGAACTGGTTGAGCCGGTCGAAGATCGTGCCGTTGGGCGCGTCCGAACTGGAGATGCCCGACCCGTCGGTCCTGATGTTGCCGAGGGCGGTGCCGGCGATGAGGAAGCGCCGGTTCGGGTAGGTCTGGGCCATCACCGACGCGAAGTACCGGTCACCGATCGGGAATCGGGAGGCCAGGTCGTGGTAGTAGGGGAGATCGTCCCTGGTCCAGTAGCCCAGGGCCGCCGGGCCGCTTCCCTTGACGAACCCGAGGTTGGAGCCATGGTCCCAGCAGGTGTGGGAGGTGTTCCACGACTGGCTGATCCCCGAGTCGCTCTCGCCACAGGTGTTCGGGTTGTGGAACGAGCGCACGACTCCTCCCGCCGGGTCGGGGTTGTAGTTGACCGGCCTGCGGTGGGGACCGAGGGTCAGGCCGTCACCTCTCCCCAAGGTGCCCAGGTGATCGTCGAATGAGTGGTTCTCCATCATGAGGACGACGATGTGCTCGATCTGGGGCAGCGTGTCGGTGCCGGCGGGAAGGGCGGGATGAGGAAGGGAGCCCGGCTTTCGCAGGACGCCCCCTTTGCCGATACCCCGGACGGCCGAGGCGGCGGCGTAGGCCTCGCTGCCCACTGCCGGCCCGACCCCCAGGGCGGCGATGCCGGTGGCCAGAGAGCCGGCCAGAAGTGATCGTCGGGAGATCGGCGGCCGTGCCGGCCGGTGCTCGCTCCGACTCGGATCTCCGGTCACCCGAGCCACGGTAACAGCGCCGCCGCTCTCCGGCTCAGGTGCGCGGCAGGAGGGCGAGCTGGCGGGACTGGGCCACCAACCGGCCCGACTCGTCCCAGATCTCGCCGTCCTCCTCGAGGAACCCACCGGTGACGAAGTGGGTGGCGAACCGGCACCGGAGCCATCCCGGCTCGGGCCGGGCCCGCACGTGCGCGGTGAGCTCGACGGTCGGGGTCCAGGCCACCGGCAGATTGGCGTTGAACACGGTGGGCGGGAAGGCGTCGGCCGCGCAGAGCAGGGCGATGGTGTCGACCGGTTCGTCGTGGCGGAGGCGGAACCACCCCCGCATGAGGGGCCGCCCCGACGGCGTGCCCTGGGAGAAGGCTGCATCCTCGGGGTGGAGCCGCAGCTCGACGCGACCCATGAACGGTGGTGGGAACGTGTCGGTCGGCTCGATGGGGATGCACCGGTCGGGCGGGGGCATGGCCGCCGGCTCGACGTCGACCAGCTCTGCAGTCGGCGTGCCGCCGAGCGTTCCGAAGGTGCCGATCACCCGGAGCAGGGGTCGTTCGGCGGAGGCCAGGGTGGCGGTGGCGGTTCCGAACATCCGTCCCTGCTTGGCCACCTCCACCTCGACGGTGACCGGCCCGGGCTTGCCAGGGGAGAGGTAGTGGGCGGTGACGGTGATCGGATCCGTGCGACCGAGCGACGCGCCCATCGCACGGGCGGCGATGGCCAACAGGTAGCCGCCGTTGGCATTGCCGGCGATGTCCCAGCCCTGCTGGACGGTCGCCGACCACCGGTCGACCGTGCCGGCCGGCGCCGGCTCGCCAGGTGGTGTGCCGACCGGCAGGACGGACGAGGCGGCCAGGAAGGTCTCGGGCGGCGGCGTCGGTTCGTTCGGTGGCGGGCTCATGAGTGCTGATGGTGGTGGGTCGGTGACCCGGGTGGGCTCAGGACAGGGACTCGTCGAGCTCGCCCAGCGAGCGGATGAGTTCGAGGTTGGCCGAGTAGTCCACCGGGCAGGCGATCACCGACACGGTGTCGGCATCCAGCGCGGCGCGCAGCGTGGGGAGGAGCTCGTCGGCACTGGCGACACGGTGGCCGGCCGCCCCGAAGCTCTCGGCATAGGCCACGAAGTCGGGGTTGGTGAAGGTGGTGTCGACGTCATGGCCCAGCTCGAGGTCCATCTTCCAGCTGATCAGTCCGTAGGCGTCGTCCACCCAGATCAGGATGACCATGGCGATCCGCTCGCGCAGCGCCGTCTCGATCTCCTGGGAGTTCATGAGGAACGACCCGTCGCCGGTGGACACCAGGACCTTGACCTCGGGACGGGCCAGTTTGGCCCCGATCGCCCCCGGCAGCGTCCAGGCCATGGTGGAGAGCCCGTTGGAGATGAGGCAGGTGTTGGGGGCGTAGGTGGGGTAGAGACGGGCCATCCACATCTTCAGCGCCCCGGTGTCGACCAGCACGATGTCGTCGCGTCCCAGGGCGGCACGGGTGTCGGACACGATGCGGGCCGGGGCCAGCGGGAACCGGTCGTCGGCTGCTCCGCGCTCCAGCTCATCGGCCAGGAGGGAACGGATGCGGGCGCCGTGGCCCCGTTGGTCGAACCGGCGACCCACCGCCAGCGCCAGGGCGTCGAGCGTGCTGCGCATGTCGGACTGGAGGCCAACCGAGACGTCGTAGTGGAGGTCGACCTCGGCCGGGAACCGGTGGATGTGGATGATCTTCTTGTCCCCACGTGGATTGATGCGGACCGGGTCGAACTCCTGGAGCTCGTAGCCGACGGTGACGATCACGTCGGACTGGTCGAAGCCGAAGTTCACGTAGTCGTGGCGCATGAAGCCGACCGCACCGAGGGCGAGCGGGTGGTCGTCGGGGAACACCCCCTTGCCGTGGAAGGTGGTGGCCACCGGGATGCCCAGGCCCTCGGCGAAGCGGATCAGGGCGTCGCCGGCCCCGGCCCGGGTGGCTCCGTGCCCGGCCAGCACCACCGGGTCGACCGCGTCACGCAGGAGGACGGCGGCGCGTTCGATCTGATCGGAGGAGGGCTCGTCGGCCCGGGGCACGTTGACCGGGAGCGGAGCGGCACCGGAGGGGACGACCGACTTCTCCACGTCCTCGGGCACGGCGAGGTAGACGGCGCCGGGCCGCTCGGTCTGGGCCAGCTTGAACGCCTTGCGGATCATCTCGGGGGCGGCGTCGGGGGTGGCGATCAGGGCCGACCACTTGGTGACCGGGGCGAACATCGACACCAGGTCCACACCCTGGTGGGACTCCTTGAAGCTCCGGCCCATGCCTACCTGGGCGGACAGGGCGACCAGGGGCGTGGAGTTGGTGGTGGCATCCGCCGTGCCGAGGAGCAGGTTGATGGCTCCGGGTCCGAGGGTGGCCGAGCAGACGCCGGCCCTCCCGGTCAGGCGGCCGTAGGTCTCCGCCATGAACGAGGCTCCCTGCTCGTGCCGGACCAGGACGTAGCGGATGGGGGAGCGGGACAGGGCCTCGACCAGGTGGATGTTCTCCTCGCCGGGGATCCCGAAGACGTACTCGACGCCCTCGCTCTCGAGGCACTCGACGATGAGCTCGGCCACGGTGATCGCATGCTCGGACACGGCGTCAACCCTAGGTCTTCCGGACCGAGGGTTGAGGTGACAGATGGGCTCGTTGGTTAATGGTGGTGATGGTCATGCTGCCTTGTTCTGCTTGAAGCTGTCGAGAACGTATTTTGGAGTCCTCCCCCGCATGTAGTCCCCATGGTTCTTCCGTCGGTTGTTGTAGCGGGTGAGCCAGGCATCGGCTTCGGCTTGGAGCTGGCGGATCGAGGTGAAATGCCGGCGGTGGAATGCTGGTCGCCAGCACTCCTGGAGGATGGTCCCGTGGAACCGCTCGCACACCGAGTTGTGATTGGGAGACCGGGGCGGGATCCGCACGTGCGTGAGGTTCTTCTTGATCAGATGGGCCCGGAATCCCGAGGCCACATACTCGGGACCATTGTCCGTGAGAATGGCCCGGACGCCTACTCCGAGGCGTCGGTAGTGCTTGAGCACCTGGTCGAGGAAGCGAATGGTGTGGGTGCCGTTCACCGGGCCGAGCACGATGGCGACCGTCGCCCAACGGGTGAAGACGTCGATGGCGGTGAGCTGGTACACCTTGCCCACCCCCTTCAGGTTCCCGACGTAGAAGCTGTCCAGGCATATGAGCTCACCCGGACCACCGGTGGCCAGGCAGAACCCGAAGAGGTCTTCATCACGTGCCGACTCGGTGACCAAACCGGTGGTCATCAACGTGATGGCCGCAGCCCGGGCCACCCGCTGGGATCGCATCCCGAGCCCGTGGGCCACCAGGTGCCTCTGCACCGTCGAGGGGGCAATGGAATAACCCCGGTCGTCCAACCGATCGGCGTATTGGCGGCATCCGATGGTCGGCTCCACCACGGCCATGGTGAGTAGGTCTGCCACCACGTGGGTGGGCGTGGCGTTGGGAAGCTGGGGTGTCCGTCTGGTCTTCGGCATCAGCGCCTCAAGGCCATAACGCTCAGCCAGGGACTTCCACTCGTAGAAACGGGTGCGGGACACCCCGAAGGTCCGGCACGCCTCGGCCACGTTGCCAGTTTCTCTGGCCAGATCAAGCAGACGAACACGTCGTTGATAGATGATCTCTGCTGGGGTCACGGTGATGGGCTCCTTGATTCTTTGGTAGGAACCAAAGCGTCCATCGCCGGACCCCATCATGGGGTGGATGTGTAACGTCGACCTTCGGTCAGGAAGGGCTAGGCGAAGGTGCAGGTGAGCAGTAGCGTTCTCGGGGTGATCGACGACCCGCTGGTGGCAGAAGCAATCCATGACACCGCCGTCCGGCGGCTCCAACACGCCTATGCCGACGTCGTCAACCGCCGCGCCTGGGCCGAGCTCGAGCAGCTGTTCCTTCCCGACGCCCCGGTGATCATCGACGTGCGGGTCGGGGATCCGATGGAGTTCGTCGGGGGGGACGACATCGGAGCATTCATCGGCACCTCGGTCCAGCAGTTCGAGTTCTTCGAGTTCGTGATCCTCAATGCGCACATCGAGTTTCCTGAAGGTCCCTCGGCGGGCACTGCCGTCGCTCGCCTGTACATGTGCGAACTTCGCCAGAGCCGAGACAGCGGGCGCTGGACCACCGCATACGGGCTCTATCACGACCGGTACTCCTTCCGGTCGGGGCGGTGGTGGTTCGCCGAGCGTCGGTACCACTCTCTGGCCCGTCATGGACGGGACATGGACACCTTCCCGTTCCCGGAGCACCCGGGGCTCGAGGTCGGCGGAATCGGCCCGGACGGGCCCTAAGGGGATCCGGCAGGACGCCGAGATCCAGACCGGATGCCGGCCAACGCCCAGCGGGGGGCCGGGATCATGCCCCCGAAGGACCAGCCATGGCAGCATCATGGTCATGCCGTTGCTGGTGGTCCGCCACGCTCATGCCGGACGCCGGAGCTCCTACAAGGGCGACGACCGGATGCGTCCACTCACCCCACGCGGTCGCCAACGGGCGGTGGCCCTGGTGCCTCTGTTGAGCAGCTTCCGGCCTCAGCGCATCCTGTCCAGTCCGTTCGTCCGCTGCTATCAGACGGTGCAGCCGATCGCCGAGGCCCTCGGGCTCGGGGTGGAGTCGGTCGATGAACTGAGCGAGGGCCACGGCGCTGATGCGGTCCGCCTGTTGACGACCATGGCCGGGGAGTCCGCTGTGCTCTGCACCCATGGGGACGTCTCGGCCGAGCTGCTCGAGTTCCTCTACCCCGATCCGACCCCGACCCGCGCCAAGCTGCGGCTGCAGAAGGGCGACGTCTGGGTGATCCAGCTGGAGGGCTCGGCGATGGTCGTCACCGAGCACATCCGCCGGTCGGCGACCAGGTCGTCAGACCCGGCGAAGGAAGGCTGACCACTACGCTCGTTGCGCGATGAACCTTCCCCTCCGGTTCGACCCGGGCTCCGTCGGCGCGTTCCGGGTCACCGAGCGTGTCTTCGACGAAGCGACGCGGGTTCTGACCCTGCGATACCGCTTCGACGGCGGCCCGGAGTTCGAGGAAGCCATCACCTTCGAGACGACGCCGACCGGTGGACCGGAAACCGACGGACCGGGGTTCGAACGGGCCCTGCTCCACCTGCACATCGCCGCTGGGACCAGCTACTACAAGGCAGCAGCACCACCCGTGGTGGTGGTCGAGGGAGAGGGACTGACCCCGATCGAGTCCGACTTCCACCACCATCTCTATGACGACGGCCTGCGCGAGTTCGCAGTGAACAACGGTCTGGCCGTCCCACGCCCGGTCATCATCCAGCCCGGCTATCTGCACACCCGGCTCCCGCCTCCGGTCGCCACCGATCGTCCGGGAGGGCTGCTCGTCCCCATCGGCGGGGGCAAGGACTCGATGGTCCTGATCGCAGCCCTCACCGACCTGGCTCCACGGTTGTTCGCGGTGAACCCCCATCCACGGGTACTCGAGCTGGCTCGACAGACCGGACTCGAGCTGGTGGTGGTCCGCCGGCGCCTCTCGCCGAACCTGGCCGAGCTCAATCGGTCCGGAGCCCTGAACGGACATGTCCCGATCACCGCCATCGTCTCGTTGATCGCGGTGGTGGGAAGCTTCCTCTATGGCTACGACACCATCGCCATGGCGGTGGAACGCTCGGCCAGTGAGGAGACGGTGATGGTCGACGGGGTGCCGGTCAACCACCAGTACTCCAAGAGCGCAGCGTTCGAAGGGCACTTGCGCGAACTGATCGCCGCGTCGATCGATCCGAAGGTCCGCTGCGGCTCGGCACTCCGTCCCTATTCGGAGCTGGCCATCGCCCGGGCATTCGCCCACCTCACCGAGTTCCACGCCACCTTCTGCAGCTGCAACACCATCTTCCGCCACGGCGCCGACGCCGAAGACGGGTGGTGCGGCGAGTGTCCCAAGTGTCGGTTCGTCGGCCTGATGCTGGCGCCGTACCTCGACCGTGCGGCGATCACCGCCATCGTCGGGCGGGACATGTTCGACGACCCCGCACAGATACCGGGGTTCGCCGCCTTGATGAGCGACGAGGACAAGCCCTTCGAGTGCGTGGGGGAGCGACGCGAATCGGCGGCGGCCATGCGGATCCTCTCGTTCCGACCCGAGTGGAAGGAAGCGCCGGTGGTGGTGGCCCTGGCCGACAGGGCTCGGAGCCTGGTGTCCGACAGCGAGGTGAGCGCACTGCTGACCCCCTCGAGCGAGTTGGCGTTTCCGGACCCCGCCATCGCCGGTCCGGTCGATCGGCAGCTGACCGAACCCCGATGACCTTCGACGAGCTGTGCACCTTGCGGGTGGCTATCTGGGGGCTGGGACGTGAAGGTCTGGACATGGCCCGCCTCCTCTCTGACCGGGGCGTGATACCGCTCCTGATCGACGACCGGGCCGAGGACGCCGCTCCCCACGCGGGAGCGAGTGGTAAGCCCATGGGCCCGGGCGATGTCCCGTGGGCGGCAGTCGACGTCGTGGTCCGCTCCCCGGGGGTCAGCCGCTACCGGCCGGAACTGGCTCGGGCCGAGGCGGCGGGAGTGACGGTGACCACGGCCATGGCGCTGTGGCTGGAGGACTTTGCCGACGCCCGCGTCGTGGCCATCACCGGCACCAAGGGCAAGAGCACCACGGCCACCCTGACCGCCTCACTGCTGCGCCAGGACGGGCTCGACGTCGAACTGCTCGGGAACATCGGTGTCCCGGTCACCGAGGCGTACGGCCGGCCCCTGGTCGATGCCTACGTCGTCGAGGTCTCCTCCTATCAGGCCGCGGACGTCACCGTCACCCCGGGCGTGTGCGTGCTGACCAGCCTGGCCCCCGACCACCTCGACTGGCACGGCGGGGTGGAGACCTACTACCGGGACAAGCTGCGGCTGGTGGAGGTCGGTCCGCCCGGCGCCCTGGCGGTGAATGCGGCGAACGACGAGGCGGTCAGACGGACCGCTGGCCATCCCGATCGAGCGCTCTACGGACCGACCGGGCGGGTCCGGTGGACCGATGCCGATGTGATCGAGGTCGACGGAACGCCGCTCGCCGACGCCGGGCACCTGCGCGCCCCAGGAGCTCACAACCGGTGGAACCTGTGCGGAGCCATAGCGGGAAGCCTCCTCCTCAACGGTCATGCCCCCTCTCCTGCGGCGGTGGCCGCCACCATCGACGAGTTCGACGGGCTTCCGTCCCGATGTCGGACCATCGGGGAACGGGACGGGGTGACATTCGTGGACGACGCACTTGCCTCCAACCCCTTCGCCACTATGGCATCGCTGGCGTCCTTCCCCGATCGTCCGCTCACGCTGATCCTGGGCGGAGCCGACCGCGGGGTCGACCCGGGCGGGTTGGTCGAGGCGGTGGCCGCCCGGCGTCCCGCCCCTCGGGTGATCGTCCTGCCTCCCGAGCCCCACCGTCTGACCGACGCCCTGATGGCTTGCTCGGACGCGGGCGACCGAATGCTGGTGGTCGAGGTGGCGGACGACCTGGCCGACGCGGTGGGCCGGGCCCGCCGGGTCACGCCCGAGGGGGGAGTGGTGCTCTTCTCGCCGGCGGCGCCGACGCCGGACGGCGAGGGGGGCTATGTCAGCCGGAGCCGACAGTTCGCCGAGGCGACGGGCCTATCCGGAAGCGCCTCGCCATGACCGCCCCCGCCAGTGTGCCACCGTGCCCGCCCCGATTGACAGGTTCCGCGGTGATGGCAACGGTGGTGGCCGACCGAGGAGAACCGGCATGACCCAGATCACCGTCATCGACACCGAGTCCCGGACGGTCGAGGCGACCCCGGACCCGGAGCGAGGGACCTTCTTGATCGACACCGACCAGCTGCCGGCGGCGCTGGGATGAGAGTTGAAGCCGTCGGGACTCTGTCGCGGGAGCACCTGCGTGCCGGTCCGGGATCCAGCATCCTTCCGGGTGGGCGCTCGGCTCGACCTGTCCGCGGTGGCCTGCGCCCTCGGTCGGCCGGTGGTGGTCGACTTGGAGGCCGGACTGATGGCGGTGGCCCTGCCGGCCGAACTCCGACGCCAGGCGCTGGAGGACCTGCGCGCCCCCGACTTCGAGCTCCCTGATGTCGACGGCGCGATGCACCGGCTCCACGAGTGGATCGGGTTGAAGAAGGTGCTGGTCACCTTCTCCAGTTGGTGCGGCTGTCGCTACGACCTGCCGGGTTGGCAGGCGCTCCACGACGAGCTGAGCGACAAGGGACTGGTCGTGGTGGCGGTGGCCATCGACCAGTCGGCCGACGACGTGCGGCCCTGGACCGAGGGGATCACCATGCCGGTCCTCTACGACCCCCACCACGTGCTCACCGAGTCCTACGCCATCTCCAACGTGCCCACCGTGGTGTGGATCGACGAGGAGGACAACATCGTCCGACCCAACGGCCTCGCCTTCGGCAGCGACCTCTTCGCCGAATTCACCGGTGTCGAGTCGGGGCCACATCTGGATGAGATCCGGCGGTGGGCCAGGGACGGCGTGGTGCCGATCACCGAGGACGAGGCCCGAGGCAGGGTCGGAGACCTCTCGGACGACGAGGTCCTGGCCCGACTCCATTTCCGGGTGGCCTCGGCGGCGCACCGTCAAGGTGACCAGGAGGCGACCCGCCGCCACGTCACCCGGGCCTCCGAGCTGGCACCCGACGACCTGACCATCTGGCGTGCCGGGATGCCCCTGGTCGGCGAGGACCCCTTCGGCGCCGTGTTCCTGGCCAAGTACGACGCGTGGAAAGAGCGGGGGATGCCCTACCACGGGTTGCCACCTGTGGCCGGGGCCGCCCCGGTCGTCTGACCCGACCCACCCGGCGCCCCGCCACCGGGCGCTCCTAGCGCAGTCGCCACTCCCGCCGGGCTCCGGACTCGAAGGCCCGTTGGCCTTCGGCCAGGGACTCCTCGCTGTTGCCCAGGCCCACGAAGGCGTAGCCGAGGGCCAGGGCTTGGCCCCGGTTGAGGTCTCGGCCCGCCCACAGCGCCCGGAGCGAACCCTGGACGGCCAACGGTGGTGAGGCGGCGATGGCCTCGGCTGCCCACTGCGCCCGGTCCCGCAGGTCGGCGACGTCCGACGCCAACTCGGAGACAAGGCCGATCTGGTGGGCCCGAGCCGCGGACATCCGTTCGGAGGCACCGAGCAGGGTGAGACGGGCCAGTTCGCCGAATGGCATGCTGCCGCTCATCTGGAGGGGCTCGAACGCGGCGGCCATGCCGTAGGTCACATGTGGGTCGAAGAAGGTGGCGGCTTCGGTGGCGACAATGAAGTCGACCTCGCCGAGTCGATAGAAGGCGCCACCGCATGCGATTCCGTTGACCGCGGCGATCACCGGCTTCCACAGGTCGCAGGTCTTCGGCCCGAGGTCCTCGCCCGGGTCGTCGAACATGAAGGGCGTGGTGCCCGCACCGACGTGGACCGACTCGCCGTCGTCCCCGGTGGTGGCGTCCGGGGATGCGTCACCCAGCGCCTCGTTGCGGTCGATGCCGGTGCAGAAGGCCCGGTCACCGGCGCCGGTGAGGACCACGACCCGCACGTCGTCGTGACGGCGCAGCGCACGCCACAGGGTGCGGAGCTCCCGTTGCATGACTGCGTTGAAGGCGTTGTAGACCTCGGGACGGTCGAGCGTGACCCACGCCACGCCGCCGGACTCCTCGTATCCCAGGGTCGTGAAGGAAGGAATGGTGACCATGATGGGCGTGCTCCGTTCTCGCTCGACGAGGTCCTGACCGACCGGGGCTGTTGGGGCCGGGCCCCTGACCCGGCTCCTCGTCCGCCCGACCGGGGCTTGCGCGCTACGGTGCGCAGCGGGCACCCTAGCGCCCACCCGGAGGCGGCCTCGACTCCCTCCGGAGCACCGTGGACAACGTGGAGGAGACCCAGGTGGCAGACGACATCCTGAGCGAGATCATCGGCAAGCCGACCGGCACCACCGTGGTGACCGTGGAGCGAGGGCAGCTCGCACTGTTCGCCAAGGCGGTCAAGGACGAGAACCCGGTCACCCGGGACCTGGCCGCGGCTTCCGAGGCCGGACTCCCCGGGATCCCTGCACCGCCCACCTATCCATTCGTCATGGGGAACTTCGGGGTCTATCCCGAACTCCAGACAGAGGACGCACCGTCGGCCAACCCGATGGCCGCGGTCCTCGGTCCGCTGATGGCCAAGGGCGGGTTGATCCTCCATGGCGAGCAGGAGTTCACCTACCACCGACCAGTGTTTGCCGGCGACGTCCTGGTCGGTGAGGGCAAGGTGGTCGACGCCTACCAGAAGGAGTCCAAGGGCAAGACCATGACCTTCGTGGTGGTGGAGACCGCGTGGAGCGACCAGTCCAGCGGCGACCCGGTGTGCACGTCGCGCATGAACATCATCCACCGCGTGTGATGGCCGGCTCCACCGACACGACGTCACCGGACGCTCCGGCAGCCGACCCGGTCCTCAGGAGGATCGAGCACGGAGTGGCCTGGATCACCCTCAACCGGCCCGAGGCCGGTAACGCCATCACCGCGGCCATGCGCGACCAGGTGGTGGTCTGGCTGGAGGAGGCCTCCGCCGACCTGGCGGTCCGGGTGGTGGTGCTGACCGGAGCGGGGGAGAAGGGGTTCTGCACCGGCGCCGACCTCCGGTCCCAGGGCTCCGGCCTCCCTCGGCCGCCAGGTGCCCCCAACCGGGCGGTGGGCGATGCCGCCCGGCTGATCCGCACCGGCTGGCAGCGACTGGTCAGCGCGGTGCTCGACTGCGAGAAGCCGGTGATCGCCGCGGTCAACGGCACCGCCGCCGGCGGGGGGATGCATCTGGCTCTGGCCTGCGACCTCGTGCTGGCCGCCGAGGAGTCCAAGTTCATCGAGGTGTTCATCCGTCGGGGCATCGCCCCCGATGCGGGCGGCGCCTATCTGTTGGCCCGGCTCATCGGCCCACAGAAGGCCAAGGAGCTGTTCTTCTTCGGGGACGACGTGCCCGCGGTGGAGGCCGAGCGTCTTGGACTGGTGAACCGGGTGGTTCCACGCGATCAGCTGATGGCTGAGGCGGGGGCGTGGGCGGACCGGCTGGCCAAGGCCCCCACCCGGGCGATCAGCGCGACCAAGTACCTCACCAACCGGGCCCTCGAGTCGGATCGGACCACTGCCCTGTGGGACGAGGCCACTGCCCAGGAACTGGTCACCGGCACCGAGGACTGCCGTGAGGGCCTCGCCGCCTTCGCCGAGCGCCGACCCCCCGAGTTCAAGGGCTGGTAGGCGCGGCGGCAGAACCCGCCCAGGCCATCGAAGGCCCGGTCATCGGGTAGAACCGGTTCTCGTTCCTGGTATCCGAGATGGTAGAAACTCTCCCGTGCATCCGACCTGGTTGACCACCCTGGCGTCGCTCGCCCGACGCATCCGACCTTCAGGAGCCTGAGCCATGGCCATCGGGATCCGCGACGAACACGAGGAGCTCCGCCAGTCGGTGCAGGGATGGATCGACGCCCGCTGTCCGCCGTCGGTCACCCGGGCGGCCCTCGACGGCGACGAGGACGTCCTCCCGCTGTTCTGGGACGATCTCGCCGCCCAAGGCACGCTCGGCATCCACCTGCCCGAGGAGTTCGGAGGTCAGGGGGCCGGGATGATGGAGCTGGCCGTCGTGGCCGAGGCACTGGGCCGTGCTGCGGCGCCGGGGCCGTGGGCCACCACCGCCATGGTCGGGGCGGTGGTGGCGGAGTTGGCCACGCCCACCCAGGCCAAGGATCTGCTGGTCGGCATGGCCGACGGCTCGACGCCCGCCTCGCTGATGATCCCTTCGGGTACTCCCGATGGGCGGTCCACTGTCCGATCGGGCGACTCCCGACGGCTGGCATTGACCGGCCGTGCCCAACCGGACGGCTCGCTGGTGGTGAGCGGGGTCCTCCGCCCTGTGCTCAGCGGAGCAGTGGCGACCCTGGTGCTGACCCCGGTCGACACCCGGGACCATGAAGGGGCCGAGACGGACCTCGACGCCGAGTCCCGGGTGCGGTGGGTCCTGGTCGAACGGGATGCCGGCATCGCGGTGGAGCCGCTGCCCAGCTTCGACCCGTCCCGACGGTCGGCGGCCTGGACCCTCGACCAGGTCGTCGTGCCGGCCGAGCGGGTGCTGGCCGGTGCCGACACCGAGCGCATCCGGGACCTGGCCCTGGTGGTGGCATCGGCCGAGGCGGCCGGCGGCGCGAGGTGGTGCCTGGAGACCGCCTCTGCGTATGCCCGGGACCGGCACCAGTTCGGACGCCCGATCGGCCAGTTCCAAGGCGTCAAGCACCGACTGGCCAACATGCTGGTCTCGGTGGAGCAGGCGGTGGCCACCACCTGGGACGCCGCTTCGGTGCTCGACCATGAGGCCGGCGATCGGACGGAAGAGGGGGCCGGGGAGCCTTCCCAGGGCCGACTGGCCGTCCAGCTGGCCGGTGCCCTGGCCCTGGACGGCTACGTGGAGGCGGCCAAGGGGGCCATCCAGGTGCTGGGCGGAATGGGCTTCACCTGGGAGCACGACGCGCACGTCCACCTCCGCAGGGCCACCACGCTCCGTCAGCTGTTCGGGGGCTCCGCACCGCTCCGGGCGGAGGGGGCGAGGCTGGCTCTCGACGGGTGGCGCCGCCGGCTGAGCGTCGAGCTGCCCCCCGAAGCCGAGCACCTGCGCGAAGAGCTCACCCCGGTGGTCGCCGCCATCGCCGCCGTTGAGGACCCCGCCGAGCAGCGCCGGGAGTTGGCCGATCAGGGGCTGCTGGCCCCCCACTGGCCGTCCCCGTGGGGTCGGGACGCCGGAGCGGTGGAGCAGCTGGTCATCGATCAGGTATGTGTCGAGGTCGGCCTGAAGCGCCCCAACCTGGCCGTGGCCGCGTGGGCCCTGCCGACCATCATGGCCCACGGCACGCCCGAGCAGACCGAGCGATGGGTGGGGCCGACGTTGCGGGGAGAGCTGGTGTGGTGCCAGCTGTTCAGCGAGCCCGGGGCCGGCTCCGATCTGGCCGCCCTGTCCACCCGGGCGACCCGGGTCGAGGGCGGGTGGTCACTCGACGGCCAGAAGGTGTGGACCTCGGTGGCGGCCCGGGCGCACATGGGGATCTGCCTGGCCCGGACCAATCCGGACGTGCCCAAGCATCAGGGCATCAGCTACTTCCTGGTCGACATGAAATCACCGGGAATCGAGGTGCGTCCCCTGCGCGAGATCACCGGCGACGAACTGTTCAACGAGGTCTTCTTCGACGGTTGTTTCGTGCCCGACGAGTGCGTGGTGGGTGAGATCGACGGGGGCTGGAGGCTGGCCCGGACCACCCTGGCCAACGAACGGGTCTCGCTCTCGTCGGACTCGGCGTTCGGTGGCGCTCTCGAGGGCGTGCTCGGCCGTATCGCCGCGCACCCCGAGCTCCGCTCCCCGGTGACTCTCGATCGACTGGGAGCCCTGCTGGCCGAGGCCCAGTCCCTGGCCCAGCTGGGCATGCGGGCCACCCTCCGGTCGGTCGGCGGGCTGCAGCCCGGATCGGAATCCAGCGTGCGCAAGCTGCTCGGCGCCGAGTTCGAGCAGCGGGTCCACGAGTTCGGGCTGGACCTGTGCGGCCCGGACGGCGCCATCCGCGACGGCGAGGCCTCCGCCTCCGCCCACGGGGTCCTCCACAGCAAGTGCCTGACCATCGCCGGGGGCACCAGCGAGGTGCAGCGAAACGTCATCGGTGAGCGCCTGCTCGGGCTGCCTCGCGATCCAGAGCCGGGCCGGTGACCGGCCGGTGGGTGTGACAGAGTCTGAGTCGCCGCCGAGGGCGGCCGACGTGAGCAAGGTCGAGGGAGGTCCCCGTCATGGGTGAGCAGGTGTTGTACTTCGAGGACGTGGCCGACGGTGACGAGGCCCCGGTCCGGTCGCTGGTGCTGAGCCGTACCGACCTGGTGGTCTACGCCGGGGCGTCGGGGGATTACAACCCGATGCACCATGACGAGGTGAAGGCCAAGGCCGCCGGCCAACCCAGCGTGTTCGGACACGGGATGTTCTCGATGGGGTTCCTCGGGTCGGCCATCACCGACTTCGTGGGCGAGGGCAACGTCCGCAGGTTCCAGGTGCGGTTCGCCCGGCAGACCTGGCCCGACGAGGACCTGAGGACCAGGATCGTGGTCACCGGGAAGCGCGTCGAGGGAGACGACCATCTGGTGGACCTCGACGTCCGGCTCCACAACGTGGAGGGCGAGGAGAAGGTGGTCGGCGAGGCGACCGCGGTGGTGCCCAGCCGGACCTGACCTGTGGCCCGGACGAGGGGTCACCATCGCTCCGGC
>Ga0209638_1001403_pt1 | contig 15465 bp, 14 predicted proteins | sample BarGraNGADG00211_FD_184490 | JGI IMG/M metagenome (GOLD analysis project Ga0209638, IMG submission 184490) | Arctic peat soil microbial communities from Barrow, Alaska - Barrow Graham LP Ref core NGADG0002-211 (SPAdes) (version 2) | ecosystem: Environmental > Terrestrial > Soil > Wetlands > Peat... | reverse complement strand
GCGACCGCGAGAGCCGGGTAGATATGTCCTCCCGTACCCCCGCCCGCGATCAGCAGGCGCATTCCACGCTCCTCCCTCGGCGGTCTCCCGCGAGATCGACAGCAATATCCCGATGGCCGCGAAGCTCACGATGAGCGACGAGCCACCGGCCGACACGAACGGCAGGGTGATGCCGGTGACCGGCACGACGGCCAGCACGACCCCGATGTTGATGAGGGCCTGGAAGATGATCCAGGCGGTGATCCCGGCGGCCATCAAGCCGCCGAAGGTGTCCGGCGCCCGCAGGGCCGTCCGGATGCCTGCCCATGCCAGCGCCACGAACAGGCCGATGACCACGAGGCCGCCGACCAGTCCCAGCTCCTGGGCGATGACTGAGAAGATGAAGTCGTTGAAATCGTTGGGAACGGATATTCGGTCGTTGCCGAGGCCGGTCCCGAAGAGCCCGCCCGCGGCGAGCGCCTCGAGACCCTTGACCGTGTGGTAACCGGCGCCGTTCGGATCCGACCACGGGTCCAGAAAAGTCTGCAGGCGCTGGAGCGGCACGCTGCCGAGAGTCAGGATCAGGCCGACCGCGCCCGCGACTGCCGCGAGCAGGGCCAGACCCAGGTGGAGGAGGTTCGCTCCGGCGACGAAGAAGAGCGCCAGGCCGATCAGGGCTATCACCGTGGTCGTCCCGATGTCCGGCTCGCGGGCGACCAGGGCCACGAACGGCAGCACTATCAGGCCGAGAGGAATCGTCCCGCGCCAGAAGCTCCTGACGCTCGTGCCTCGAGCGGCCAGCCAGTGGGAGAGATAGATGATGAGGGCGAGCTTGGCGACCTCGGCCGGGTGGACCTGGAACAAGGGCATCCGCAGCCAGCGAGCCGAGCCGTAGACGACGACTCCCATGCCCGGCACCAGTACCAGGATCAGCAGGAAGATCGCGACCCCGGCGAAAAGGACGCTGAACTTGCGCAGATAGCGGTAGTCGAGCCGCATCAGCGCGACCATTACCGCCAGGCCCGCCAGGCCGGCGACGATCTGCGGCGCCACGAGCTGGAACGTGTTGTTGCTCTGCGCATAGGCGGGTATGGCCGAAGCCGAGTAGACCATCAGGATGCCGATGGCGGCCAGGGCTATGACCGAGACGAGGATCACGTAGTCGGGTTCGTGGCGATCCCGCTTGGGTCCCTCGAAGCCGGGCAGGCCACCGGCCCGCCGTATCGCCGGCCCGAACCGGCTGGTGGTCGCGGTTCGGAGGACGCGATCGCGCGCCACCTGATCCTCGAACGTCCGTTGCGTGGCGTGCTCGGGATGCCGCGGCAGCTGGTCGGGGCGGCGCAGGGCAGCTCCGGCGCCGCGCAGGACGACCCCCTCGGGCTGACGGATGCCGCGGCCGCCGGTGCTTCGGGGCTTCTCGTTGTTACGCGGCATGTCTTTGTTACGCGGCATGTCTTTGCGGCGCGGGATCTCCTTGCCGCTCATCGGTCCGACCCTGCCCGGCGGCGACGCCCGGCCAGCGCGGCTACCGCGTCGCGGAACGCCTGCCCGCGCGCGGCATAGTCGACGAACATGTCGAAGCTTGCCGCGGCGGGGCTGAGCAGTACGGTGGCGGGCCCGGCCGCGCTCCCATTGCCACTCCCCGATGCCAGCAGCTCGCGAGCGATCTCATCGGCGCGATCCACCGCGGCCTCGAGGGTCGGGGCGTGTTCCACGCGAGCCAGGCCACTCTGCGTGAACAACGCCGCGAGGGTCGGCCCCGACTCGCCGATAAGGATGGCCGCGTCGGCACGCTCGGCCGCCACGGGGCCCAGGCCGGAGAGATCCACGCCCTTGTCGCGTCCACCCGCGATCAGGACGAGCGGCCGTGGGAACGCACGCAGCGCCGCCACCACCGCGTCCGGCTGCGTCCCCTGCGAGTCGTTGATGAACCGCACGCCGTCGATCGCCCCCACAGGCTCGAGGCGGTTCTCGACCCCGGTGAAGGCCGCCGCCGCTGACCTGACGGCCTCGTGCGGGATCCTGAACAACGTCGCCACCGCTATCGCGGCTATGGCATTGGAGACGTTGTGCTCCCCGGGGATCTTCAGTTCCGAGACCGGCATGATCGGCGCGAGCTCGAGGCCCTCCGATGGTCGACCCACGATCCAGCCGTCCACGACGCCGATGCCGCGCTGCGATGGCCGGCCGCGGGTGTACGTGACCACCAGCGCCCTCGCCCCCTCCGCGTAACCCGCCACGACCGGATCGTCGGCGTTGAGTACGAGCGCGCCCGAAGGGTCGACGAGCTCGGCCAGGCGCCGCTTGACCGCCCGATAAGCCTCCAGCGAGCCGTGGCGGTCGAGGTGGTCCGAAGTGACGTTCGTGTAGACCGCCACCATCGTTCCGCGCGAAAGCGTCGGCAGCTGGAGCTCGGATAGCTCGATGACGACCCGATGCTCGGGCGTGAGCTCCGCGAGCCGCTCGACGAGCGGGATGCCGATGTTGCCGCCCAAGACGACCGGGTGGGCAGGATCGGCCGCGAGCAGGGCCGCGGTCAGCGCGGACGTGGTCGTCTTTCCCTTGGTCCCGGTCACCCCGATCGTCGGACACGGGCACATCCGCAGCACCAGGTCGGGCTCGCTCACGAGCGCCGGCGCGCCCGCCGGATCGGCTGCATGGGCCGCCACGAGGGCCGCCAGCGCGGCCCGAAGCCGTGGTTCGGCCGTGGGGAAATCGGGGTTGATGCTGGGCGAGGTGGCGACCAGATCGGCGGACGCCCAGCTCGAGGCAGGTTCGACCTCCGGGCCCAGACGCAAGTCGACAGCACGGCCGCCCAGGGATTCGATCGCGGGCCCAAGCTGACCGGCCGTCCGGCCGTCGTAGACCGTGACCCGCGCCCCGGCGTCGCTGAAGAAGCGAGCCATCGCAATCCCGCTGCGGGCGAGACCGAGAACCGTGACAGAACGCCCGGCGAGGGCGCCGTCGCGGACGCCCGCCGCCGTCAGCCGGTCCAGCTCGACGATCAGGGATCCCATCGCCACGCTACTTCGGGCCCGGAATCGAGGCGACGAAGAGCGTTACCCCGAGCATGCCCGCCAGGGCGGCCACGATCCAGAAGCGCATCGTCACCTTCTCCTCGTCCCAACCACCGAGCTCGAAATGGTGGTGGAGCGGGGCCATCCGGAAGACCCGCTTGCCGCGCAGCTTGAAGCTGGCGACCTGGATCACGTCGGACATGACTTCGAGCACGAAGATGATGCCGATCAGGGGCAGGATCAGAACCTGGCCCGTGATCAGCGCCACCGCCGCAAGCATTCCGCCGAGCGAGAGCGCGCCCGCGTCGCCCATGAAGATCTGCGCCGGGTGGACGTTGAACCACAGGAAGCCGAGTATCGCCCCGACCACGATCGCGCAGACCAGGGCCAGGTTCGGCTGGACCACGGGCTGGTTGAGGAGGGCAATCAGCAAGTAGGCGATGAAGGCGAAGACGAGCGTCCCGCCCGCGAGACCGTCCAGGCCGTCGGTCAGGTTGACCCCGTTGCTTGCCCCGACGATCGCCACGACCGCGACCAGGATGAAGAGCAACGACCCGATCTCCACGTTGTGGTTGATCAGCGGCAGCCAGATCGTCGAGGTGTTGATCACGTCGCCTACGAACGGAACGCGGAAGCCGTTGAAGCCAAAGTGATTCTGGATGTAGATGGCCGCACCGATCGCCACGACGAACTGCCAGACCAGCTTCTGGCGGACCCGGATGCCGATACCGGTCCTGGCGTTGAGCCAGTCGTCCACCGCGCCGAGGCCGCCGACCAGGGCGAGCACGGCGAGCGGCGAGTAGGTCGACGCATCGAAGGCGTCGAAGACGAACGCGACGGCGAGGATCACCGCCACGATCAGGACGCCGCCCATCGTCGGCGTCCCCTGCTTCACCAGGTGGGTGCCGGGGCCGTCTTCGCGTATCTGTTTGCCGATGCCGATCCAGCGCAACAGGCGAAGATAAGGCGGCATCAGGATCATCATGCAGGCGAATGCCAGCAGCAAGCCCTGGATGAACTCGACAGTGTGGGTGTTCAAACGATCTCCTCGGACGCTCTACCGGACGGCCGCCATCCGTCCGGCGCGACTGAGCCGGCTATTGCGCTCCTTGCGCTTCCCACCAGCGATTCGACTATCCATTCGAGCGCGACGCCACGCGATGCTTTGACCAGGACCGCATCGCCCGGCTCGAGGCGTTCCTGCAGCGCCCTCAGCGCCTCAGCTCGATCGGCGACCCCGACGACGACGCCGCCTCGCGACGTGACCCCGACAGCGATGCCATTCGCCTTCTCGCCTACTACCACGACAAGATCCGCGAGCTCGGCGGCCGCCTCCCCCACTTCCCGATGACCTCGATCGTGAGACTCCCCGAGCTCTCTCATCTCCCCCAGGACCGCCACGTGGCGGCCGGGGAGCGTGGCGAGCAATTCGAGTGCCGCGATCACCGACGCCGGTGAGGCATTGTATGAATCGTCGAGGATCGTGAGGTCGGGCAGTCGCACGACCTGGTCTCGATGCGGCGCGTGCCAGCCGCGGCTCAGCCCCACGGCGATGACGTCCAGGTCGAGACCCGCGGCGAGACCGACGGCCGCGGCTGCCAGGCCGTTGTGAACGCCGTGGCGGCCCAGCGCCGGCGTGAATGCCGTGACTTGCCCGCCAGGGGTAACCAGCGTGAACCTCATGCCGTCCAGTCCGGCGGAGACGATGTCTTCGGCCCGGATGTCGGCCTCCGCCGCGAAACCGTAAGTCAGAGCTCGGGCAGCGGTTCGGTCGCGCATCCCGACCACGCGAAAGTCGTCGGCATTGAGGACGGCCGCTCCATCCGCCGGGAGCGCTTCGAGGAGCTCGCCCTTGGCCTGTGCTATGGCGTCGATGCTGCCGATGCGCGCGAGGTGCACTTCGCGGACAGCCGTCACGACGCCGATGCGGGGCCGGGCGATGGACGCCAGCTGGGCGATCTCGCCGCCGACGTACATGCCCATCTCGAGGACGGCCGCTTCGTGCTCCGGGCCCATCCTGAGCACGGTCAGAGGCAGGCCGATCTCGTTGTTGGCGTTGCCTTCGCTCTTGAGAGTGACGAAACGCTCGGCCAGAACGGTGGCGATCGCCTCCTTGGTCGAGGTCTTGGCGATGCTGCCGGTCACACCCACCACGAGCGACGAGAAGCGAGATCGCCAGGTCGCCGCAACCGCATGCAACCCTCGGAGGGTGTCGGGCACGGCAACGATCGCGGGCCCGTCCGGCCCGGCCAGATCGGACATCTCGCCCGGCAGTCGGCGCACAAGAAGAGCGGCCGCGCCGGCGGCCACGGCTTCGCGGAGGAACCTGTGCCCGTCGGTCCGCTCGCCCGGCAAAGCCACGAAAAGCTCCCCGGGCCGAACCTGCCGCGAATCCACGGCGGCTCCGCGGACGGGCCGGTCGGAGGGATGGATCAACCGGCCGCCGGTTACGGCGGCGATCTCGGCGGCGGTCAGGGCGAGCGGCCCCGCTCCAGGCCGAGGCTCCGGTTGGCGGGTGTCGGTCACCTCTTCAGTTTCGCACAGGGAACGCGCCCGATGTGGGAGGGCCCGCTCACCCCAGCGGTGTGGAGGTCGGCGCGCCGCTCTGAGCGGCGCTCGGCGAGGGACCGGAAAGGCCCGCCGCAGGTCCGGACGGGCTTGCCGTCGCGCTGCTGCGCGGCGGGATCCCGAGGCTCGCGACTGCGTCGGTCGCGACACGGCGGAACAGCTGGTAGGACTCCTCGGGGAGCGGCAGGACGCCCTGCCTGACGACGGTGGGGGTGCCTTGATAGATGACGGCGCCGATCATCACTTCCGGCGCGGTTCGGCCCACGTAACCGTAGAAGCTGTAGTTGTAGGTTTCGGGCAGCCAGCCGCCCTTGCCGTCGTCGAGGGTCGGATCCCAGATCTGCGCCGTGCCGGTCTTGCCGCCGACGAGATAGCCGGGGATCAGCGTGCCCTTGCCGTAGGACGACGGGCCGGCCGTGATCACGTGCGCCATCAGCCCGGTCAGGCTCTGCGAGAGTGTGCCATCGATGATCGTGTGCGCGGACGGAGTGCTGGTCGGGCCCGCAACAGGCTGAACCGCATGCGGTGTCAGGAGGGTGCCGCCGTTGGCCATGGCCGTGTAGGCACGCAGGATCTGGAGCGGCGTGACGGCCACTCCCTGACCGAAGGACGCGTTCGCGAGGTCAATCGGACGCCATGCGTTCTTCGATGGGTCGTTGACGAGGCCCGAGACCTCCCCGGCCAGGTCGACACCGGTCTTGTGACCCAGGCCATAGGACTGCCACGTCCCGTACAGCACCTTCGATGCGGTCGGCACGTCCTTGCCCAGCTTGAAAGCCACCTGGGTCACGCCAACGTTGCGCGACCAGGCCACGATGTCCTGGAAAGCCATCCAGCCCATTGCCGTCTTGTTGGCGTCGGCCACCTCCGTGCCGTCCGGCAGCGGAAGGACCCCGTAGTCGTTGATCTTGGTGGTCAGCAGCGTCGTCTTGGTTTGCAGGGCCGCGGAAGCGGTGAACATCTTGAACACCGAGCCGGGCTCGTAGACCTCGCTGATTACCGGATCCATGAATAGCGACGGGTCCTGGGACGCGACCTCCTGGTAGAGGTTGGCGTCGAACGAGGGGTAGCTCGACTCGGCCAGGATATCGCCCGTCTTGGGGTCCATGACGACTATCGAGACCGTCTTGGCCTTGTCCGCCACCCAGGCGGCATAGACCTCCTGCTCCACCTGGAATTGCAGGCCGGCGTCGATCGTCGTGCGAATGTCCTCGCCCGGCACGCCCGCGTCGATCACTTGAACGCCAGACAGGTTCGGGTCGATCTTGCTCACCTGGGCACGTCCGGCGAGGATCGAGTCGTAGGCCTGCTCCACGCCGTACTGACCCACGCCCGCGGCGTTCACGAAACCTAGCAGCTGGGCTGCCAGGGAGGTGTGGGGTGCGCCACCGGCTTGCGGGTAGACGCGGACGGGCTGCGGCAAGAGGGCTATTCCCGCCAGTCCGTCGTCGGCGATCTCCTTGGCCAGGCCGGCGTCGACGTTGTCCGCGAGGACGAAGTAATAGCTCTGCCCGTCCATCGCCGCGCGGAGTGCCTTCTCCGGATCGCCGCTCAGGCCGAGATAGTCGACGAGGGCATCCGCCGTGTGCTTTCGGTCGGCCTTGCCCATGTCATGCGGGTCGGCGATGACGCGGTAGCGGTTGATGGTCTGGGCCAGGACGATCGTGCCCGTCCGATCGTAGATCGTGCCCCGCTCCGAAGGGATTTTCGTCACTTGCGGTGAGTCGGCGCCCGCCGCCGCCGCCAGTACCTGCCGCTGACCGATCTGCCAGTAAGCCAGACGCATGGCCAGGCCGCCCGACATGGCGATGGCCACAGCCAGGAGAAGCAGAAGGCGGCCCTTCGAGTCGGTCCGGCCGTAGTACATCGGGTTTCTAGCGACCCGAAACCACGACTGGGGCGGGCAGCTGGGTCAGGCCGTCGGCAATCGCCTGGCGGCGAATTGCGGACTGGCGTCCGAGTCGATCGATGTCGGATTTGAGCTGCTGGCTCTCGTTCTGCAGCTGGACGTACTGGCTGTTCAGGCGATCCATGTCATAGCTGCTCGCCGACACGCGAACGGTCTGCACGAGCGAGAAGAAGCTGAGCAGGAACGCCACTACGATCCCGCAGATGACGAGCCCAACGACCCTCGGACGTCGATTCGCCCGGATGGTGACGCGGGTTCGGCGGCGTTGGAGCGCCGGCGCCTGGGGGTGGAGGAGGGAAGCCTCCAGGCGCCGACGCGGAAAGAACGTCGAACGGGGACGGGCCCCGGTATATACGGCCATCAGTTGATTCCTCGAGATTGCAGCCAGCCACCGACCTCGGTGTCCGCCGGCTCTGTCCCCCAGCGGCCAGTGGCTTGCTGAAGTTCAGATCCTTCGAGCCAGCTTGCGGACTCGTCAGGTCGATCGGTTCGCTCGTGTATCTCGTGCTGCCGGCGGCCGTAAGTGCGGCGCCTGCTGGCCTGGTGACGCTTGCTCATCCGACCCTCCGGGCGCTCATGCGGCCACTCGTTCGGCGCCTCGCAGCCGGGCGCTGCGAGAGCGTGGGTTGGCTCGGATCTCGTCGGGGCGCGGCGTGCGTGACTTGCCCAACGAGCGCAGGTTCGGCTTTCGCCCGCAGACGCACACCGGCACTTCGGGCGGGCAGACGCAGCCTTTCTGTTCGGTGGCGATGAAGCGCTTGACGATGCGATCCTCGAGGGAGTGGTAGCTGAGCACCACCAGCCGGCCGGCCGGCCGGAGCAGCACCAGGGAGGCGGCAAGCCCGGCTTCTAGAGCGCCCAGCTCGTCGTTCACGGCGACCCTCAAGGCCTGGAAGACCCTCGTTGCGGGATGGATGCGGCGGCTCCGCGGCGCCGGCACGGCCCGAACCACGAGAGCGGCCAGTTGCTCGGCAGTTTCCACCGGACCCGCAGCCCTGGCTTCGACGATGACCCGCGCGATCCGCCCCGCGAACGGCTCCTCGCCGTATTTGCGGAACAGGGCCGCAAGCTCGCGGGCGTCCATGGTCGCAAGCAGGTCCGCCGCCGGCCGGCCGCGGCTGGTATCGAAGCGCATGTCGAGGCGCCCGCCGGTCCGGAAGCCGAAACCCCGCTCCGCGTCGCCAAGCTGGAAGCTCGACAGCCCAAGGTCGAGCAGGAGGCCGTCGACCTGACCGAAGCCTGCTGAATGCGCCACTTCCGACAGCTCCCGGAAGTTGACCTGGCGCAAGACGACCCGATCGCCGAACCTGGCAAGACGACGGGCGCTTCTGGCGATGGCGGCATCGTCGGCATCGAGTCCGAGGAGCCGGCCGTCGGGAACGCACGCTTCGAGGATTCGTTCGGCATGGCCGGCTCCGCCGAGGGTGGCGTCGATCTGGAGGCTGCCGGCTTTGGGGGCGAGTGTTTCAACTACCTCGTCCACCATCACCGGCAGGTGCCCTACCTCAAGTTCGGCGCCCCCCTCGAGGGAGCCGGCGGCCGTGCCGCTGACCTCGTCGAGCGGGTTCTCAATGCTCATCTGGTTCACCTAGACCGTCAGCCCGGCAAGCAGCGCGCCGAACTCGTCGCCTTCGATGTTGTTTTCGAGCTCAGCCCAGCGGCCGGGAGACCAGATTTCGACATGGTCGCGTGCCCCGACCATCACGGCTTCTCCGGTCAGGTTCGCCCAGTTGCGGAGCGGCAGCGCGAGCAGGATTCGACCTTGAGCGTCCGCTTCGACGTCGAACGAGTTGCCGAAGACGAACCGGGCGAACTTCCGGCCCTTCTCGTCACTGAGCGGCAGACCTGCTAGCTTCTGGGCGAGTTGCTCGTATGCGGATCGCGGATACAACCCGATGCAGTTCTCGGCCCACTTGACGGCGACGGCCCCTTCCTCCAGCACCAGGCGGAACCGCGCCGGGATCGCCACGCGACCCTTGGCATCGATCGAATGCGTGTACTGGCCGGTGAACACCGTCTATCGCCCGTTTCTCTCGTCTCTCAGGGTTGGCAGTTGGCTCTGGGCTCGCCGGGGTGGCCAGGTTTCCCGCCGGAACCCTCCGGCGAGGGGCTGACCGCCCGATCTTCCCACCTATCACCACAATTCACCACTGGGAGCATATTACACCCTGTTTCGGGGCCGTCAAACGGAAACTGGGGCGTGGTTGGGCACCCTGAGCGAGTGCGGGAAACAGCGGTGGCCGCCCCCGTTTCGACCGAGTGGGTGCCGCCAGAAGTGAGGCCCGCAGCCGGCCGGCAAATTGCCCAGCCGCGTGGCGGACCCTTGCGCTAGAGGCCGAGCGTCTCGCGGACCGTCTTGAGCCCCTCAACGACGTTGGCGACGTGCTCCTCGAAGGGCACGCCTATCTCGTCGGCGCCGCGGAGCAGCTGGTCGCGAGGGATCTGTCGGGCGAAGCTCTTGTCCTTCATCTTCTTGACCACGGAATGCGGGTCGACCTCGTCGAGGCTTCGGCCCGGCCGGACGTAGGCGACGGCTATCACGAAGCCCGACAGCTCATCGCAGGCATAGACAGTCCTGGCCAGCGGGCTCGTACGCGGCACGCCGGTATGGTCTCCATGGCCGAGGACTGCCAGCACGAGCTCTTCCGGATAACCGAGCCGGCGCAGTTCCTCGGCGCCGCGGAGAGGATGCGTGTCGGGGTAACGCTCGTAATCGAAGCCGTGGAGCAGGCCCGCCGCGCGCCATGTCCCGAGCTCGGGCTCAACGATCCCGAAGCGGTGCTCGGCATACCACGCGACCGCCGCCTCGACGGCCAGGCCATGCTTGCGGAGCGCCTCGCCGGGAGTCCATTCGGTCAGTAGCCGCCAGGCGTCCTCACGTGTCGGAGCGGTCATGTGGGCCTCGCTCTGCTGCCTTCGCGGGACGAGCGTAGCATCCGGCGTCATGCGCCTCTCGCGATCGAGAAACCCGTTCCAGGCGTCTCGAGCGATTCACCGCCGAGCTTTCGGCAGCCGAAGCCCGACGCGTCTGGGAGCTCTACCAGCAGGGAGCGATCCGCGAGGTGCTATTTCGCGCCGATGAGCCGGCCGCGCTCCTGATGCTCGAAGCGGCAGACGCTGCCGAGGCCCAGGCGGTGCTGGCCACGCTGCCCCTGGTCAGGGCGGGGCTGATCGCGTTCGAAGTCATCCCGCTGCGCGCCTATCCGGGTTTCGCCAGGCTGTTCGAGCGGCCGACCTAGCGTCGGCCGTGGCCCCGCGGCTCTATTTCGCCGCGGCCACGCAGGGAAGGGTCGCCGCATCCGGGCCGGGGATGTACTTGGAAACCCAGCCGCACAGCTGGTCGGAGAACTGCCCGGCGACCGTCGCGGTCGCGCCGTCTCGCTCGAATGCCTGCCGGAAGTCGGCGATGATCCGGATCATCTCGGCCCGGGCCATACCGTTCCATTCGAGAGCCGGGCATGAGCCGCGCAGCGTGCAGTCCTCGTCCCGCGAGAAATGGCGGACGGCAAAGTCGCCGAACTCACGCATCGCCCGCTCCACTTCGGACCTATCGGCCCGAGCCTCGATGAGCGACACGAGTCGATCGGCTCGCTCCACGAAGGCGCGATGTTGGGCATCTATGACCGCTGCCCCGGTCTCCATCGTCGACTGCCAGCCTATCGCCATCATCCAACTCCAAGATCGAGAGTCCGGCGTCTCGTTCGGGTTTCTGTCCGGATCGAGCGCCGCGTCAGCAGGGTGCGCTGGACGCTCCCGAATCAGGCTCCAAGCGCGGTATCGACCGACAGTGCCATATGGCCCGAGGGAGCGTGCCCGCGCCGCGAGCGGCCGATCCTCTCGGGTAGGTCCGGCGCCGAACGAGCTAGGCGGCCCACCGCGAGCGCCCGGAGCCGCCAATCAGCATGTCGACGGGCTGGCCGAAGCCGTCCCCAACCCCGCCGGCAGAACCGTCCACTCGGAAGTGGGCCGAGAGGGACTCGAGTTGCATGGCCATGTCTGCCAGGCTGCCGGCGGAAGCCACGACTTCCTCAGATTGGGCCGACATCTGCTCGGTCGCGGCTGAGACGTCCTCTGCCGAAGCCGAGTTCTCTTCGCTGATGGCCGCGATCGATTCGACGGCCCGAGCGACTTGCTCCGCGCTGTCGGTCATCGACTCGGCCGCGGCGTTGGTCTCCTGGGCGATGGCAGCGATAGCATCGGAGGCCGACACGAGGCCCGCGCTCGCGGATTGCATCACGTCCATGGCCTTGACGATGCGATTGACCGCGGCATTCGAGGAGCCGGCGGCCGAGGCGATCTCGTCCAGCGCGGCGCCCGAACGCGACGCCAGGTCCGCCTCGGACTCGACCTCGCGGGCGCCAATCTGCATCGCCCGGACCGCCTGTTCGGTCCCCTGCTGAACCTCGCCGATGAGGGTCGCGATCTCCTTGGTGGCGCGGGACGAGCGCTCTGCCAGCTTGCGGACCTCGTCCGCCACGACAGCGAAGCCCTTGCCCTGCTCGCCCGCGCGGGCGGCTTCGATAGCCGCATTGAGTGCCAGGAGGTTCGTCTGCTCGGCGATGTCGTCGATGGTCTCGACGATATCCCCGATCCGTTCTCTCTTGGCGCCGAGCTCGGTGACCTTGACTGCCGCGCCCTCGACGGCGTCCTTGATCCGGGCCATGCCGTCGACGGTCTGGCGCACCGTGTCGGCGCCCTTGTTGGCGGCGTCGCCCGCGGCCGCGCCGAGGCTCTGGACGTCCGACGAGGCATACGACGCCGAGCGGATGGAGCGCGTCATCTCGTCCACGGCCGCGGCCTGCGCCTCGACGCTTCGTGCCGTCTCCGCTGCCCCACCGCGAACCTGCTCTATGACGACCCGCAGGTCGGTGACCGCCCCCGACGTGTCGGTCGAGGCGCGCGCCTGGCTCGAGGCTCCAGCCGCGACCTGGCTGATCGTCTGGGCGATCTGCCGAGACCCGGCGCCAGACTGGACTGCGGCGGAGTTCACCTCGGACGCGGTCTTCGAGACCGAAAGGGCCGCCGAATGGACCTGGCCGAGCGTTTCTCCCAGGTTCACTCGGGCCCGCTCGTAGCTCTCGATTGTCGCCTGCAGGCGGCCAAGCATGGCGTTGGCCGAGACTGCCATCTGCCCGATCTCGTCGCGGCCGGCGTTCTCTATCGGCCGGACGTCCGCCCTGATGACCATCGTCAGGTCGTTAGCGGCGAACCCGGCGAGACCCGCCTCGAGCCCGCTCGCACAGGAGTCGGACAGTGAATTCAGCATCGCCTTCACGCGGTTGACTCCGCGGACGATGCCTTCGGAGATCACGACAGCGAAGAGTGATCCCAGCAGGATCAGCAGCAGGGCGCCGCCACCGACGACGATGGGCAGCATACTCAGCTGCGACTCTGCGCTGACTGACGCCGCGTCTGCGTCGGCTGCGACCAGGTTCGTCCAGTCGTCAAGGTTGACGTCGAGGGAAGCGTAGGTCGCCGATGCCGGGCCGGTCTCGATGGCCGCCATCTGGACGGCGATCGCGTCCGCTCCGCTGGCCGACGTGAGGCCCGACGTCTGCGATAGGTACTGGTTCCAGGCGACCCTGCCAGCCTGGAACCTGGCACGCTCGGGATCGGTCATCGGCAGGTTGGTGAGAGCGTCAAAGGCGGCGTTGACCTCTCACTCGTGCTCGAGCAGCAAGTCGCTCTGGAGGCTCCGGGACGGTGCGTCGGAGGCGAGCAGGAACCCCAGCTGGTCGCGCTTGAACTCCCCCGCAGCGATATGCAGCTCGCCGGTCTGGCGAGCGGCGGGCAGGTACGTCGAGTTCACTTTCGCCACGTTGTCGCTGGCCGAGACCGTCGCGACGATCGTAGCTATCGAAGCGACGCCCATGACCAGGAAGATGAAGCCGAATCCGGCGCCGAGCTTGAACCTGATGGAGCGACCCATATCTCTACCTTTCGCCGGCACGGAGGCTACTTACGCTTGGGGCGCTGAGATCGGACCACAACCCCGGCGCCTTCCGACGCGGCACGCCACCCGCCCCGAGAGACGGATGTACCGGTCTGGGGGTACACAGCTAGGAGTCGGCCGGAATCGCCGAGTCCTGAGCGGCAGGGACGGCGGATGGACCGGGCTGACGGGACCGGCTGGCGCGGCCTACTTCGTGGGCGGGGGCAGTCTCAGGATCTCTCCGGCTGTGATCTTGGTGGAGTCGTGCAGCCACGGGTTCATGGCCCAGATGTTTTGCATCGTGACGCCGAAGTAGTAGGCGATCTCGTTCAACTTGTCGCCCGTGTGAATCATGTACTCGTAGCAGCTTGCCTGATCGGGGCAAGGCACCAGGCAGACCAGTCGGCCACCTTTCGCTCCGGGTGGGCAGGCCGGCCATGCCGTGGGGGACGGAGCCTCAGTGGGCGTCGGGGTCGGCGACGGAGTCAGGCTCGCGCTCGACGTCGGGGTGGACGTCGGGGTCGAGGTCGCGGTCTGGCTGGGGCTCGCGTCCGTCGTCGGATTGACTCCGGTGACGGCCGTGGAGGACGCCGCAGCCGACGGCGAGCTGCTGGCCTCGACGAGCGCCTGAGTCGGGCGGGACCCTCCCACCCCCGGCACCAACCCACTCGCGACGGCTCCGCCGACGAGGGCGACCACGAGGATGAGCACCAATCCCACGACCGCGGTCCGGGAGACGCCCGCTCGAGTCCGCGATACGGCCGGCTCCGCGGCAGATTCGGAGGCCAGCAACGCGCCGCGGAGATAGCGCGGGCAACTTACGTGGACACGTTGCAGGCAGACCAATTCTTGCTGTCGCAGTGATAGCGGAAGCGGCTCGCCGAAAGCAGCGCAGCGGTGAGTCGGGATCGCCTCGCGCTGGGGATCTACGAGCCGTCCGGTGTCCGACACGCCGCGGAGGAAGTGACAGCGTTCCGGAGGGTTGGCCAACGCCGCGGGATCCGACCAGTTGCGGAAGATGGGCGAGAGTTCCATCTTGGCGCCAGCGGGACCGACGGGGGTCTCGACGGTCGAGTCCGGGGAAGATCCAGCCGCTGCATCCGTCGCCGTATCCCCCGCCGCATCGCCCTCTCCGGCGGCGCGAGGTCCAGTGCCGGCGCCGGATAGCGCGGGCCGATTCCAGGCCCGGCTACGACCCAGACGAAGCGGCGTTTGTTCCGCTGGGAGATCGGCCGGGACCTGATCGTCCCGCCCTTCCTGGCCTGTGGAGTCTCCGCCACCCTGCACGCCAACTCTCCTGACCAACACAATGGCACACCTGCCGGGGTGACCCGTCAGCCAACGCGGGCGAGTCTAGTACCTTTCGACGATTGCCGTTCCACCCATATGAGTGCTAGCCTCCCGCCTTCGGAGGTAGGAAACGACTCATGGCGCTAGTGCGAGAGATAACCGATCTAGAAGAGCTTCGGCGGCCGGTAGCCCTGCCGGCGCCGATGCGCATCCGTCGCTGCACGTACCGTCGCCTGAGTCGCGTTTCCGCGGGCGCGGAAGCCGCATACGAAGTGAGCTGCCTCTATCCCGACAGACGGCTTCCGCTGCCTCTCGGGGACATGGCTTCGAGCTTGCCTATCTGCGCCGACTGCTCGGCCGGCCACATCTTCAGGCCCGACGAGGACTAGCGCAGACCGCCCTCGGAAGGACGCGGACGCGTTCGGGGGTAGGCGACACTCCAGAGGTGGCGGCGAGCCGGCCTCTAAGCCGAGTTCTGTGCCGCGACTTGCGTCACGGCGACGATCATCCATCTGTGGCCGCCGGTTGCCCGACGGCTCATGCGGCCGACCCGAGGACTGGGCAGCGCAACCTCTTCCGCCCGAAGGCTCGGTTTCCCGAACCCTCGAACCGCGTCCTCCTATTTGGCCTTGCTCCGGGCAGAGTTTGCCGCGTTTCACCAACCTGGCCGAGCGAACCCGACCAGGCTACGTCTCTGTGGCACTAGTCCTCGCCTCGCGGCGGACGGGCGTTACCCGCTACCCTGCGCTGTGGAGCTCGGACTTTCCTCG
>Ga0209638_1001402_pt1 | contig 15486 bp, 8 predicted proteins | sample BarGraNGADG00211_FD_184490 | JGI IMG/M metagenome (GOLD analysis project Ga0209638, IMG submission 184490) | Arctic peat soil microbial communities from Barrow, Alaska - Barrow Graham LP Ref core NGADG0002-211 (SPAdes) (version 2) | ecosystem: Environmental > Terrestrial > Soil > Wetlands > Peat... | reverse complement strand
CCATCGAACTGCATCGCCTCACCCGGATCTCGTTTTGGGATGCCATGATCGTCCATGCGGCACGGCTGGCGGGCGCGAGTGTACTTTACACGGAAGACCTCCAGCACGGGGCGGTTCTGGGCGGCGTCCCGGTGGTCAACCCGTTCCTGAAAGCGTAAGCAACGACGTTGAATGTCGGGGACGCAGGCGGGGTACCCTCTGGGTCCGCCTGCGCCACCAGTCCCGCTCACACCGCTTTTTCCTCCGTTCCCCCTGCCAATCCGCCGTTCAATGGAATCCCATTTCTTTCAATCGTTTAAAGCGCCAGACTGGCACCAAACTGGGAAGGAAGTATCTTAATGAGCACTCAGACTGTCGATCCGAAGCCCCAAACGTCTGCCAACCTCGTGCAGATTGGCTCCGCCATCGAAGACACCATCCAGCAGCGGCTGGCTGAGGAGCGCTCCCGCCTGGAGCGCGAAGCCGGTGTGGCCACTCGCGAGGTCCACCACTTCAAGCGCCCCGCCGAGCGTCACTTCACCAGAGACCAGCGCGCCCAGACCACCCTGCTTTTCGGCGGACTGACCTGGAAGCACGAGAAGCTGGTCCACGGCGCACTCGTTGGCCTCGGCTATCGCGCCGAAGCCGTTCCCACCCCGAACGTCAAGGCGTTCCAGGCGGGGAAGGAGTATGGCAACAACGGTCAGTGTAATCCCACCTACTTCACCGTCGGCAACCTGGTGCAGTATCTACAGACGTTGGAAGAGCAGGGAATTCCCAAGCAGGAAATCATCGACCGCTACGTGTTCTTCACGGCCGGCGCCTGCGGACCCTGCCGTTTCGGGATGTATGAAGCCGAATATCGCCTGGCCCTGCGCAATGCCGGGTTCGATGGCTTCCGCGTGCTCCTGTTCCAGCAGTCCGGCGGCCTATCGCAATCCGACGCCGAAGCCGGCCTGGAAATGAACATCGATTTCTTCCTCGGCATCCTCAACTCGCTCAACTGCGGCGACGTGATGAACGAAGTGGCCTACGCGCTGCGTCCCTTCGAGGTGAACTCGGGCGACACCGACCGCATCCTCGACGAGAGCATGGATTACCTCCATGAGGTGTTCCGCAAGAAACGCCCCTGGAAGCTCGACGAAGGCATGGGCAAATACCTCGGCGGCTTCAGCGACACCGCGGAATACGTCGGCAAATTTGTCAACCAGTTGAAGGGCGACGAATACGTGCCCGCTCTGGAGCGCTGCCGCGACAGCTTTAACCACATCGATATCGATCGCCTGCGCGTCAAGCCCATCGTCAAGATCACCGGCGAGTTCTGGGCGCAGACCACCGAAGGCGACGGCAACTTCAATATGTTCAGCTTCCTGGAGCGCGAAGGCGCGCAGGTTCTGGTGGAACCCATCGGCACCTGGATCATGTACATGATCCACCAGGTCATCCAGAAGTACAAAGACTTCAAGGGTCTCGAAGAAGGCGCGGTTCTGCCTCCCCTCTGGAAGCTGGGCACGCGCGCCAAAATCGAGTTCGGTTTCCGCCAGAAGGTGGCCAAGCTGAAGCTCGCCGAAGCCATTTTCAAGAGCGAATACCACAAGATCGTGAACGCGCTGGGCGGCATCGCGCACCACCTTGCCGACCAGTACGAGTTGCAGCGCCTCGGCCATCCCTTCTACAACTCGCGCGCCGGCGGCGGGGAAGGCCACCTGGAAGTCGCCAAGAATATCTACTACTCGAACAAGGACCTGGCGCACATGGTGCTGTCGCTGAAGCCCTTCGGCTGCATGCCCAGCACGCAGTCCGACGGCGCGCAGTCCGCCGTGGTCTCTGGCTACAAGGACATGATCTACCTGCCGGTGGAGACCTCCGGCGAAGGCGAGATCAACGCCCACAGCCGCGTGCAGATGGCGCTCGGCGAAGCCAAGAACAAGGCCAAGAAGGAATTCGCCGCGGCGCTGGAAGAGACCCACCTCACGCTGGACCAGTGCCGCGCCTGGGTGGAAGCCAATCCCGAAAGCAAGCGCCCGCTGTATCGGGTCCCCCACCAGAAGGGCGTGGTCGGCGGCGCCGCGAATTTCGTGCACCACATCGCGGCGCGCATGGCGAACGAATCGGCTAGAGCGAATTAACGAAAGCGCTCCCTAACGGTCGCGGCTCCGATCAGAGCCGCGACCGTTAGGGAGCGATTGCTTCCCAACTTGACGAGATCACATCATGGACAAGAACTTCCTGATCGGAATGGACGTAGGCTCCACCACCGTGAAAGCCGTGGTCATCGATGCCGCAACGGACACAATTCTCTGGTCCGATTACCAGCGGCACGACACCAGGCAGCCCGAGAAGGTCCTGGAATTCTGCCAGCGCTTCGAGACTGAAGTCGCGGACTTCGATGCCACCCGTTCCCGGATGTTCGTGACGGGCTCCGGCGGCAACGGCCTCACCAAATATCTCGGCGGCAAGTTCGTGCAGGAAGTCAACGCCGTCTCTCTTGCCGTGGAAAAACTCTACCCCGAGTGTGGCAGCGTCATCGAACTGGGCGGCCAGGACGCCAAGATCATCATCTTCAAGACCGACCCGGAGACCGGCCGCAAGAAGAAAATGCCGTCGATGAACGATAAGTGCGCCGGCGGCACCGGCGCGGTCATCGACAAGATCAACGCCAAGCTGCGCATTCCCAGCGAGCAGCTTTGCGAGATGGGCTACCAGGGCGTCAAGCTCCATCCCGTGGCCGGCAAGTGCGGCGTCTTCGCCGAAACCGATATCAACGGTCTGCAAAAAATGGGCGTCCCGCCCGACGAATTGATGGCCTCGCTCTTCGAAGCCATCGTGATGCAGAACCTGAGCGTGCTGACGCGCGGCAACACGCTGCTGCCCGTGGTGCTTCTGCTGGGCGGCCCCAACTGCTACATCAAGGGCATGCGCGATTGCTGGAAGGCCAACATTCCCAAGATCTGGCAAGAGCGCGGCACCCCGCTCCCCGAAGGCATTCCGCCCGAGGACCTGGTCAAGACCCCCGACAACGCGCAGTATTTCGCCGCCATTGGCAGCGTGGAGTTCGGCAAGAGCGAGGACGACAACGTCGGCCGGTACACCGGCTACGCCAAACTCGAGTGGTACGTCACCGTGGGCCGCGAAGAAGAAAAGGCCAAGCGCGGCGGCGGCGTGGGACTCGCCAAGGATGACGCCGACCTCGCCACATTCAAGGAAAAGTACCGCACCAAAAAGTTCACACCGCAGCCCTTCCACCAGGGCGAAGTCATCGAAGGCTTCATCGGCATCGATGGCGGATCCACCTCCACCAAGGCCGTGCTGATGTCCAAGGATCACAAGCGGCGCATCCTGGCCAAGACCTATCAGCTCTCCAAGGGCAACCCGATCGAGGATACCGTCGAGGTGCTGCAAAAGCTCGACAGCCAGATCCGCGATTCCGGCGCGGAGCTGAAGATCCTCGGCGTCGGCACCACCGGCTATGCCAAGGACATTCTGAAGGACGTGGTGGGCGCCGATGCCGCGCTGGTCGAAACCGTGGCCCACACCGAAGCCGGCCTGCACTTCTATGAAGGTGTGGACGTCATCTGCGATGTCGGTGGCCAGGACATCAAGATCATCATCCTGAAGAACGGCCGCGTCAAGGATTTCAAGCTGAACACGCAGTGTTCGGCGGGCAACGGCTACTTCCTGCAATCCACCGCGCAGGGCTTCAACGTCAAGGTGGAAGAGTACGCCGACATCGCTTTCGCCGCCAAAGGCTTCCCGAGCTTTGGCTACGGCTGCGCCGTCTTCATGCAGAGCGACATCGTCGATTTCCAGCGTCAAGGCTGGAAGCCGGAAGAGATCATGGCGGGCCTGTGCAACGTGCTGCCCAAGAATATCTGGTTGTACGTTTCGCAGATTCCCAATCTCTCCGCCATCGGCACGCGCTTCCTGTTACAGGGCGGTACGCAGTACAACCTGGCCGCCGTCAAAGCGCAAGTGGATTTCATCGAATCGCGATTCAAGGGCAAGGACACCCCGGCCGACGTGATTGTTCACGAGCATTGCGGCGAAGCCGGAGCCATCGGCGCCGCGCTCGAAGCCGGCCGCCTCTGGGATAACGGCCGCGTCAGCACCTTCATCGGTCTCGACGCCTGCGCCAACATCCAGTACAAGACCACGCGGGAAGAAGCCACCCGCTGCTATTTCTGCAAGAACAAGTGCCTGCGCACGTTCATCGACGTCAAGACCAACCTGATTCCATTGGACTATAAGCGCCCGGCCAAGACCAAGGTCCCCCTCGATGCCGGCGCGCAACGCCTGATCATCGCCACCTGCGAAAAGGGCACCGTCGAAAACATCGAAGAGATGCGCGGCATCAAGGGCGGGCTCGACAAGATCAAGAAGGCCAACCCCAACTTTGTCGAAATCGCCGCCAAACAGGTGTTCCGCGTCCCCGACATCCCGAGCCTGGCCGACCCGCTGCCCAAATTCCAGATCACCGCCGCCCAGAAGAAGCGCGCCGAACTGATGAAGAAGCGCGCCACCCTGCGCATCGGCATGCCGCGCGTGCTCAACATGTACTCGCAGACGCCCATCTTCACCGGCTACTTCGCGGCTCTCGGTATCAAGGCGGAGAACATCGTCTTCAGCGACTACACCAGCGAAGAGATGTACAAGGAAGGCGCCAAGCGCGGCGCCATCGACCCCTGCTTCCCCAGCAAGCTGGGCATCCCGCACGTCCACAATCTGCTGTATCGCGCGCACGCTAAGAAACCGCTCGACATCATCTTCTTCCCGATGATCGATTGCCTCACCAGCCCGCTCTCGCACGTGCAGGCCACGCGAACCTGTCCCACCGTCGCCACCACCCCGGCAGCCGTCAAAGCCGCGTTCGTCAAGGAAGGCGACATGTTCAAGGAACGCGGCATACGTTTCCTGGACACGTTCGTCAACCTCTCCAAGGCGGACCTCTTCGAACGCCAGATGTACGAGGAATTCAAGGATATCCTCGGCCTCGGCCCCGAGGAGAACCAGCGCGCCGTGGCGGCCGGCTACCGCGCCCTGCAGTACTTCGATAACGTCACCATGCGCGGCCAGGCCCGCCAGGTGCTGGAACAACTGGAGCGCGAGGATCGCATCGGCGTGGTGCTGTTGGGCCGTCCGTATCACAACGATCCCGGCGTCAACCACGAAATCCTGGAAGAGTTCCAGAAGCTCGGTTACCCGGTGTTCGCGCAGGACTGCCTGCCCATCGACGACGACATCGTCTGGCGTCTCTTCGGTCCCGAAGTGGTAGCCGGCGAGTGCGCCGGACCCTTGGCCATCAACGACGTCTGGAAAAACAGCTACAGCGAAAACACCAGCCGCAAGGTCTGGGCCGCCAAGTACGTGGCGCGCCACCCCAACCTGGTCGCGCTGGAACTTTCCAGCTTCAAGTGCGGCCACGACGCGCCGATTTATTCGGTGGTCGAAGAGATTGTCGAGCACTCCGGGACGCCGTACTTCTGCTTCAAGGACATCGACGAGAACAAGCCCACCGGTTCCATCCGCATCCGCGTGGAGACTATCGGTTACTTCCTGAAGCGCTACCGCGAAGACATGGTGCGCAACAAGCAGAAGACCAACAACATCGACCAGCAGCTCAAGGAATTCGAGGCCAAACTCCGCCGCCAGATGCTGCGCGACCGGATGGACGACTCGCGCGTTCGGGAGAGCTTCGAACACGGTTCGATGCCGCAGATTCACGTGTCCATCGCCGCCTTGGCGGCAAGCCATCCGCCCGCCGCCCGGGTGAGCGGCGACTGAGCCGGGCTGGTAAAATACCGGCAGCGTACCCTCTTGCCGTTAACCCGGGAGATACTGGAAGTGGCGAAGCGTTTGGTGTATCCGGGGCCGTTTCCGCGAAAGGCCGAGGCCGATGCACTGCATGTCGCGGCGGCAACGGTATACGGTTGCGAGTTTTTGCTGACTTGGAATTTTAAGCACATCAACAACGCGCAGATGAAGCGCGACGCATCGAGGATCATCGAAGAGTATGGATACCAACCGGCAACCATCTGCACCCCCGAAGAGCTCATGGGATCTGACCCGGAAGCCGAAGGATGAGATCGTCGAGGAGATCCACGAGTGGCGACAGTCCTATGCCGCCAAGTTCGACTTCGACCTCGATCGGATGTTCGCGGATTTGAAGGGCAAGGAAGCGTTGAATTCCGCTCCACGCGCGCAGAGACAGCCCTTGGAGCCGAAACCGCCGAATCTGGTATAGCCGGGCATAAGTGCTGCAACCAGGGCGCAGCCCGCAGCCCCCTCGCTTATACTGGCCGTAGTGCGGATGACTCTCGGGACCTTTGCATGGCTGCTGCGCCAAAGCCTCCTCTCCACCCTGGACGACGGTTGCTTTGGGTACGCCAAGGGCGCCGCCTACTCCGCCCTGCTCAGCTTCTTCCCGGTGCTCACCAGCGCCGCCACCATCCTGGTGCAGACCCGCGCCGGGTTCGTCTCGGCCACCCTCGAAAACTTCCTCCGCCAGATCGTCCCCCCAGGCACCGAAGACGTGGTCGTCCAGCAGTTCCGCGTCATGGGCGAGCGCCCTACCGGCTTCCTGATCGCCGCCGGCGTCATCTCCCTGTGGGCCGCCTCCGGCGTCATCAAGAGCCTCATCGAGGGATTCCAGGCCGCTTACCGCGTGCCCCGCAACCGCGATTTCTTCCGCCAGAGCGGCGTTGCCATGTCGCTGGTCCTGCTCTCCGCCATGCCCCTGATCTGCGCCTCCCTCCTCATCGTCTTCGGCGGGCAGGTGGAGCGCGCCGTCCTCCACTGGATGAAGGTCGATCCCTTCCTCACGCCATTCGCCTGGGTCTGGCAGGGCGCCAGCCGCATCGCCCGCTACGTCCTCGCCTTCCTCACCACCATCACCGTTACCGCATCGCTCTACTACTACGGCCCCTACCGCAAACAGCGCTGGCAATCCGTCTGGCGCGGCGCCACGCTGGCCACCATTCTGTGGTTCTTCGCCACCCTGGGATTCGCCTGGTACGTGCGCAATCTGGCCCGCTACAACGTGATGTATGGCTCCATCGGCGCCGGCATCGCGCTTCTCGTCTGGATGTACCTGATCGCCCTGATCGCCCTGATCGGCTGCGAGTTCAACGCCACCTACGAGCGCACCACAGGGGACTGACAAGACTGACATGAATTTCCGGCGCCGTTTGCCGGAAATTCATGTCAGTCCTGTCAGTCCCCGGGTTTTCTCACCTTCCCATGTCGTATCCGCTACAATCTGTGATAGTGAAAACCGCCGTCCTCGTCGTAACGCTGGTGTCGTGTGCCCATGCCGCGGGCATTCCCATGACCTTCGTCTCCGACGCCGAAGCCGAAGCTCTGCACTCTGCCATCGTCCGCAAGGAAGCTTGGACGCTCGAGTCCATCCGCCACCTGCGCGCCGACGCCGAGCGCCGCGCCAAAGAGGGCCCCTGGAGCGTCACCACCGAGCGCCCCCAGGGCATCGCCATGGACGTCCACGATTTCTACAGCGAGGCCTCCTATTGGTGGCCCCAGGACGGCGACCCCAAGGCCCCTTACGTGCGCCGCGACGGCCAGACTAATCCCAACCACTTCGTCGCCAACAAGAATGCGCTGGTAGCCATGTCCGATGCCGTCTTCACGCTCGGCACCGCCGCCTACCTGCTGGACGACTCGCGCTACGCCCAGCGCGCCACCCGCGACATCAATACCTGGTTCATCAATCCCAAGACCCGCATGAACCCGCACCTGGACTATTCCCAGGCGATCCGCAACTTCAACAACGGACGCGGCGCCGGCATCGTCGATGGACGCGTCTTCATCCGTGCCATCCAGGGTATGGAGTTCCTCGCCCAAACCGGGAACTGGGATCCCAAGGAGCAGGCCGCCGTCAAGAAGTGGTTTCAGGACTACCTCCACTGGCTCACCACCAGCGACAACGGCAACAACGAAAAGCGCGCCGGCAACAATCACGCCTCCTGGTGGACCGCCCAGGCCGCCGCCATCGCCACTTTCGTCGAAGACGACGCCCAGGAGAAGGCCGCCTTCAACTACTACCGCGACCGCATCTTCCCGCGCCAGATCAAGCCCGATGGCAGCGCCCCCCGCGAGGAGGCCCGCACCCGAGGCCTGTGGTACTCCGCCTTCAACCTGGAAGCCCTCACCACCACCTGCCGCATCGCCCAAATCAGTGGCGTCGACCTGTGGACCGTGCACAGCAAGGGCGGCGCCACCCTCGCCACCGTCGTCGAGTACCTCCAACCCTACCTCTCCGACCCCAAAAAGTGGACCAAGGAACAGATCACCGATTTTTCCAACGACGGCTTGTACTTCCTGGCCTACGCCGGCATGGGCATGAAGAAACCCGAGTACATCGCCCTCTACCGCAAACTGGAACGCCCCGAAGGCGCCTGGCTCAGCCTCACCGACCTCATCGTGGGCCGCTACGAAGCCGCCAGCCACCAAACCCGGCATTAGCTCTGGAGAGAGGTACCATCGTCACAGTGCTTACTAGCTTGCGAGTCAAAAACTTCAAACGCCTTGACGACGTTGAGATCGAGCTGGGCAAGACCGTGGTTTTCGTCGGGCCCAACAATTCGGGCAAGACAACCGCCCTGCAGGCGCTTGCGTTATGGGAAGCCGGTCTCCGCAAGTGGGTAGAGAAACGTTCTGCGAAGGACACACCCGAGAAGCGGCCCGGTGTAACCATCAATCGGCGTGATTTGATTGCCGTTCCCGTGCCAGATGCCAATTTGTTGTGGCGAGACTTGCACGTTCGGGCTATCCGCCGAAACAACGGGAAACAAGACACCAGGAATATCCGGATCGACATCCTGGTCTCGGGCGTCACGGACGACACCCCATGGGAATGTGGTTTCGAGTTCGACTACGCGAATCAAGAATCGTTCTATTGCCGTCCATTGCGGAAGAATGAGGATCCTCAACCTGAGCGCATGCCGGTCCCGGTCTTGGCGGCGCCTGTCACTGTTGCCTTTTTGCCCCCAATGTCGGGAATGGCGGCGACGGAAGACCGCCTCCAGGACGGTGCCGTCAATGTGCGAATCGGTGAAGGGCGCACGGCAGAGGTCCTCAGGAACCTTTGCTTTGTGATACATTCCGCGCCCGATCAGACCAGTTGGTCGGCGTTGGTTGCGCAAATTAAGAACCTCTTCGGAGTGACCCTGAACCCACCCGAGTTTATCAAGGAGAGGGGACAGATCACCATGTCGTATTCCGAGGGGGAAACCGAACTGGACTTGGTTTCCTCGGGAAGGGGTCTGCAACAGACGTTGCTACTGCTGGCGCATCTTTACACGCACCCAAAATCCGTCTTGCTGCTCGACGAGCCGGATGCCCACCTCGAGATCCTGCGGCAGCGACAGATCTATCAGCTCCTGACCAAAACGGCCGAAGCGCAGGGCTGCCAGGTGATTGCTGCGAGCCACTCGGAAGTGCTCCTCAACGAAGCTGCCGAACGCGATATTGTCGTGGCCTTCGTTGGGAAACCGCATCGTATTGATGATCGTGGTAGCCAGGTGCTCAAATCGCTAAAAGCCATTGGCTTTGATCAATACTATCAGGCGGAACAAGTGGGATGGGTCCTCTATCTGGAGGGCTCAACGGATTTGGCGGTCCTTCAGGCATTCGCGGAGTTGTTGGACCATCCCGCAAAACGGTTTCTAGAACAGCCGTTTGTCCATTATGTCGCCAATCAACCGTCCAAAGCCAAAGACCACTTCTTCGGATTGCAGGAAGCGAAACCCGACTTGGTCGGTATGGCATTATTCGATTCCATCGCACAAGATTTGAAGGAGGACGGACCGCTTTTCGAGGTCAAGTGGCGTCGCTGTGAAATCGAAAACTACCTCTGCTATCCGGAAACACTGCTCGCCTATGCGGAACACGTTGAAGGCGAGCCGGGCCCGTTGTTCGTGGAACCGCTCCGCGACCGCCAGAGAGCAGCGATGCAGGAAGCCATGGACCAAGTGTCCGGGGCGCTAAGGGTATTGGGACGGCCCGATCCTTTTGGCCCGGACGTTAAGGCTAGCGACGATTTTCTCGCGCCTCTGTTTCAAAGCTACTTCAAGAAGCTGGGACTCCGCAATCTCATGCAGAAGACGGAATACCACGTCCTTGCGAAGTTTGTTCCCCGAGAGCGTATCGATCCCGAAATCATTGAGAAACTGGACCTCCTCGTCAGGGTGGCTAGCCAGGCAAGACCGGTGACGTGAAATCGTCCAACCAGGTCTTGGAGTCGTTCTTGCAGCGATTCGCGAACGGTTTCCCTGAGCGGGGAGGCGGCCAGATCGCCGGCGCTACGCCGCGGCTGGAAATCGAAGCACGATCCGGGTGCCGGAGCGGGCCTTCTGTTCCACCGATCCGTCGAGTTGGTTGGTCAAGATGCCGACGATGCGCAAGCCAAGCGATTTACTTTGTCCGCCCAGTGCGCCGTCCGGCAAGCCGACGCCATCGTCCTCGACGGCCAGCTCGCAACAGCCAGGCTCGGGCTGGCGAAAGGAAACCAGAATCCGGCCGGTGCGCCCGTCGGCGAAAGCGTACTTGAAGGCGTTTGACACGAGTTCGTTCAGGATCAACGCGCACGGAACGGCTCGCTCGATGCCCAGTTCGATGGGATCGAGCTCCAAGTCCAGGCCGATGCGTTTATGTTCGCCACCGAAGGCCGAATATACGCCTTGCACGAGATCTCGAGCATACTCGCCGAAATTGATGTGATCGAGACGATCGTTGTCGTACAGGTACTCATGGACGAGCGCGATGGAGTGTACGCGTTGCTGACTTTCTTCCAGCGCCAGCCTGGTCTCGGGCCCGCTGCCATCGGCCGTCATGCTGAGCAGACTGGCAGTCACGGCAAGGTTGTTCTTCACGCGATGGTGAATCTCCTTGAGCAGGACTGTTTTTTCCGCCAAGGCCGACTCCAACTGCCGGACGGACCGTTTGAGAGCATCTTCGGCGCGCCGGCGCTGGGTGATATCGCGGTCGATCTCCATGATGCGGACGTCAGTGCCGGCGGCGTCGCGAAGCAGGACCTGGCGGCTGTCCACCAGAATCCGCTGGCCGTCCCGCCGGCTATGCTCGAGTTCTCCTTCCCACCGTTCTTCGCGTGCCAGGCATTCATCGATTTGCGCCGGGGAAACGACCGAGCTGGTGCGCAGGAAGAGATGCATCACATTGCCGACGGTTTCGGCTTCCGTCCACCCATACATCTCCTCCGCGCCGCGGTTCCAGCCGCGGATAACCCGGTTGGCATCGGCGGTGATGATGGCGTCGCGCGAGAAGTAGATCAGTTCGGCCTGCCGCTGCAGTTCATCGCGCTGACGGGCTAGTTCGCCTTCGGCTTGCTTTCGTTCGGTGATGTCTTGCGCGCAAACCAGGACCTTGGTGGCGCCATCGAACTTCATGGCGATGGTCGAAACCAGGAGGCATCGCCGCTGCCGCTGGCCACGGGCCCACATCGGCAGCCACGCCTCGATGCCCTCCCGGCGCGTGCCGCTGGTCAGGGTGTCGAAGATGGCGAGCCGCAGTTCGCACCGGTCGCACGACGGTTGGTGGCCGCAGCCCCGGGGATCGGCCAAAGCATCCAGGCAACCGAGGGCTCCGCCGGCGGGAAGGCCCGCCATGGCGCAGCTCTCGCGCCCGGCGAACTGGGTGGCCAGACCGTTGGCTTCCTGCACCTGCAACTGTTCGTCGATTACCAGTAGGGCCACCGGAACATTGGCGTGAATGGCGGTCAATTGCGAGTAAGCCGCGCGCAAGACGGCGTCGGCTCGCTTGTGCTCGGTGGTATCGCTGGCGACCACGAGGACTTCCGCGCCGGCCTCCCCGCCGGGGCCGGCCAGGGGAACACAAGAGAGATCGAAGTAGCGTTCTTCCACCGGCAGTGTCTGGCCACGGTCCACCGGGAGGGCAACCCCGGTGGCGTGATACGCGGTTTGCGCGTCGCGCACCGCGGTGAGAATCGGGATGACGCGGGGAGCGCCGGTCTTCCATGCGGAGGCAACGGTCCTGCCGACCAAGGGTTCCCCGGGGACCAGGGCCTCATGTGCGGGATTGGCCATGACGAACGTGAATTCGGGGCCGCGCAACACCGCGATGGCGGCCGGCGAGTTTTGCACGATGGACTCCAGCATACGCTGGCGCGTTTCGAGTTCTCGCGCCAAACGCGCCTCAACGGCAGCCGCGGCGGCATTCGAACGCCAGGCCCGCTTCAGGGACTCGAAGAGCGTGCTCGCGACCAGCCCGGTGCCAGCCAGCGCGCCCAGACCACCCCAAAGCCGCGGATCGCCCATCTTGAAACTCCCGAGCGGCTCCGTCGCGAAGTACAGGGACTCGAGAAGGCAGATCCCGGTGGTCAGCATCCCGGGTCCCAATCCTCCCAACGCAGCGCTCACCACGACGAATGGAACATACGTGATGAAGGGCATCAGGGTCGCCGGATGCAGGGGAATCCGCGCCACCTGGGGGGCGGCCGCGAGCAGCACTGCGATGGAATAGCCAAAAACGGGCGACAGTGTCTCGCAGTACCAACGACGGAGGCGCGGGATCATTGTACGAGCCGGGTTCCCTGGCCCAATAGCATCCGAACTCGCCGCAGGAGTTCCGCGGCGGGAAATGGCTTGGGCAGCACGTTCAGATCGTCCCTCGACAGTCCGTGCGGCTCGGTGACGTCGTGCCGATATCCGGAGACGAACAGAGTCTTCATGCCGGGACGCAACGGCAGGAGCCTTGCGACCAGTTCCGGCCCGGTCATGCCGGGCATCAGCACATCCGTTACCAGAACGTGAATGGGACCCTGGTACACCTCGGCAATGGCTTCCGCTGCCTCGGCATTGCGCGCTTCCAGCAGTTGGAAGCCTTCGCGCTCCAGGAACTTGTGCATCAGGCGGCGGACGGCGTCTTCATCCTCCACCAGAAGGATGGTGGGAGTAGGCTCTTCGCTGTCGGCGCCTTCCGCTCCGGCGCCGTCGCCGATCCTCCGGAACGTGCCGACGCAGGGGAGCAGAATCTCGAAGCTGGTGCCGTGGCCGATCTCGCTCTCGGCGCGTATATAGCCTTGGCTCTGTACGATGATGCTGTGCGCGATGGACAGGCCCAGGCCGGTGCCGAATCCGGCCTTCTTGGTAGAGAAGAACGGCTCGAAGATGCGGGCCAGCGTGGCCTTGTCCATGCCCTCGCCGGTGTCGCACACCCGCAGCCGCACAAACTGTCCCGGGCGGTAGAGACGCGCCTGCTGGCTGTCGGGTTCGATTTCCACGGTGGCACTCTCGATCCGTAGCTCGCCACTGGTAGGCATAGCGTCGCGGGCATTGAGAGCGAGGTTGAGCAGAACCCGTTTGAGCTGGTTGCGATCGCTGCGAACGAAGCCCTCGGGGGAGCCGAGGTCCGTCACCAGCGTCCGGATCTTGCCGAGGCTGTGCGAAATCATTGGCTGCACTTCGCCAATGACTTCATTGACGTTCAGCACCTCGAAGCGCACCTCACTGCGGCGGCTGAGCATCAAGAGCTGGCCGGTGATGGCGCTGGCCATCGAAGCCGCACGCTTGATCTCCAGAGCCGCCTCCTTGTCTTCGCCTTCGAGCCGCGCGCAGAACTCCTCGGCATACCCGAGAATGACCGCAAGCTGGTTGTTGAAATCGTGCGCCAGGCCGCCGGCCATATTGGCCACGGCCTCCATTCTCTGCGACTGCACCAGGCTGCCTTCCATCTGCCTGCGGGCCGTGGTGTCCCGGAGGACCACGATGGCGCCAAGCAGGTCATCCACCGGGCGGCTGGCCGCCGGGCCATCCGCCGCGGTATCCGGCCCGAGACTTCGGGCCGCGGCCATCGGGGGAGTTGGCTGCACCGAAATTGCCGGAAGACGGTTCTCGAAACACTGAACTTCGACCACGGTGTCCGTACCGTTCTTGGGGATCAGGCGGTAGCTCCGGCTCTCCCCCGGAAAAAGATCGGACATGGGGTTCTTAGCGGGTTGGCCGCTGGATTCCTCAAACAAGGCGAGAATGTCCATCAGCAGGCGTCCATGCCCGTCGGTACCGGACCAGCCGGTCAGTTTCTCGGCAACCGGATTCATGAAGACGATTTCGCCCGCGGTATCGGTAGCGATGATGCCGTCTCCGACACTGCTCAGTGTGGTGGAGAGCCAGGCTTCGCTGGTGCGCACGCGCCGTTCCATCTCGTGACGGTAGAGGGAAATCTGAACTACGCTGCGGAGGTCGCCGTCGGTGGTCGGTTTGAGAATGTAGCCGAGGGGCTCGGTGCGCTTGGCGCGATCGATGGTGTCCTGATCGGCATGCGCGGTCAGGTAGACGACCGGGACCTCGAATTCGGCTTTCAACGCCTGGGCCGTGGCGATTCCATCCATGGCGCCTTTCAGGCGGATGTCCATGAGGACGAGATCGAACGGCGTCGACCGGGCGCAACGGAGGGCTTCCATTCCGGACTGGGCAACGGCCGGAATGGGGTAACCGAGACGTTCGAGCTTCTTCTGGACGTCGGCGGCAATCAGGCCTTCGTCTTCTACGATCAGGATGTGTTTGGTTCGATTTTCGTTTAACTGCATCGCGGTTCCTCGAATGGCGGGCCGGGCGCGGCAACGCGCGCCGCCGACCCTGCCGGCGTTCTCAACGTGTAGTGCGGTGAAGGGCGCAGGATTCGCAGGAGCATTCCACCGGCCGGGGGCCGGCCGCCCCTCAAATGCAACGCATCCTGGCCAGGATAAAAACTGTGGCGGCTGCGCGAGTGGTCCGCGCTGCCTCTCTACAATCTGAACGTAGCCCGGGAAGGCAAGCGAAACTGGGGCGGAAAATACGTAAGTGATTGAGGGGACAAAACAAAAAAAAATAAATGTTTTGGTGACTGTTAAAGGTTTCTTCAGTTTCGCGGCGTCCAGTTCTGCTTCCTCTCTCCAGCTTTTTCGGCCGCGAAACTGAAGCAACCTTTTTCATTTCGCGAAAATAAAATCTTTCTTCGCCCTGTAATCAATTACTTGCGCGCACCACACCCCAGATTCGCTTGCCCTCCCATGCTACTTTCGAATTGTAGAGAGGCCGCGCGCGCCGGGGTGCCCCCTGGGCCGCGCGGCCCCAACAAGTTTTCATACTGGCCAGTATGCGTTGCATTTGAGGTGGTACTGACTTCCCGCAAGCCCTTAAAAGCTTTACGGTGGTTCCCCTACGTGGAGGATACCGGCGGGAAGATCTTCAGTTCGAACTGATAATCGCCGGTGGTGATCGGATAGCGCCTATTGCCGCCCCATCGGATACAGAGGTTGAGAATCGGAAGATTCCAACCAAATCACTGGCGGCCGGATACGCACGGCGGGGTGCCCTTTGGGCCAGTCCGCGGAGCCCCGGCCGCCGCAACGCTCCGCAAGACTCCCTCGGCAAGCCCAAAGTGTCTCTCGACCACGCACAGCCTCGTTGCGCCAGCCTGCATACCTCCGCTCCCTCTGCGCTCTCAGGTTTTGACTCGTTTTGGTTTTCTCCGCGCTTA
>Ga0209638_1001401_pt1 | contig 15487 bp, 11 predicted proteins | sample BarGraNGADG00211_FD_184490 | JGI IMG/M metagenome (GOLD analysis project Ga0209638, IMG submission 184490) | Arctic peat soil microbial communities from Barrow, Alaska - Barrow Graham LP Ref core NGADG0002-211 (SPAdes) (version 2) | ecosystem: Environmental > Terrestrial > Soil > Wetlands > Peat... | reverse complement strand
CGTCACGCTGAAGATCTTGGTCAGGTTGGCCTGCCGCAGGAAATCCTGCACGAAGGCCGCCGATTCGCGCGACGCCGTGCCGTTGCCGATGGCGATCGCCTGCACGTTGTGGCGCGCGATCAGCGAGGCCAGCGTCTTCACGGCCCCCACCAGATCGTTCCTCGGCTGGAAGGGATACATCACCGCGTCTTCCAGAAACTTGCCGGTATCGTCCACCACCGCGAGCTTGCACCCGGTGCGAATCCCCGGGTCGATCGCCAGCACCGTCATCCGGCCGGCCGGCGGGGAGAGCAGCAGGTTCTCCAGGTTCTCGCGGAACACCTTGATGGCCTCTTCGTCGGAGCGGTCCTTCAATTCCAGGCGCACTTCGGTCTGGATCGAGGGATTGAGCAGCCGGTCGTAGGAATCCTCGATCGCTTGTTCCAGGTGCGGCGCCCAATCGCCCGGCTTGCGCACCACGCGCGCGCGCAGCCAGGCTTGCGGCTGCTCGCGCTCGAGCTCGATCTCGAAGGTCAGCACGCCTTCCTTGGCGCCGCGCCGTATGGCCAGCATGCGATGCGACGGGATCTTCGAGGCCGGCTCGCTGTAGCTGGCGTACATCTTGAACTTGCCTTCCGCGTCCACCACGCCTTCGATGGCGCGGCTGGTGACGCGGCCCTCGGCCATCATCATGGCGCGCACTGCCTTGCGGAATTCGGCGTTCTCGCTGATCATTTCGGCGACGATGTGGCGCGCGCCTTCGAGCGCCTCTTCCGCCGGCATGCCGAACTGCGCCGCGACCTCCGCCAGCGGAGTGGCGTCGTTCTGCTCCCAAAGGAAGTGGGCCAGCGGTTCCAGCCCCTTGTCGCGCGCCATTGACGCCTTGGTGCGCCGCTTCGGCTTATACGGCAGGTAGAGATCTTCCAGTTCGGTCTTTTCGAGCGTGGCCTCGATCTTCGCCTTGAGTTCCGGCGTGAGCTTGCCCTGTTCCTCAATCGACTCGAGCACCGTCTCGCGCCGGGCTTCCAGTTCGCGGAAGTACTCCAGCTTCTCCTGGATGTCGCGGATCTGCACTTCGTCCAGATTGCCGGTCACCTCCTTGCGATATCGCGCAATGAAGGGCACGGTGGCCCCCCCGTCGAGCAGCTCGATGACCGCCGCCATCCCCTTCAGCGGGACCTTCAGCAGCTTGGCGATATGAATCAGGACGGCGATGGGCAGTGCCTTCAGTTCAGCCATGATCCTCTGGAACTTTCATGATGCCACAGGCCCCGTCAACAGGAGTCTGCCTCCGCGTTCTGCGCTTCCTTCGCGCTCTCAGGTTTTGACTTTCTTGGTCTTCTCTGCGCTTATCTCTGCGCTCTCTGCGCCTCTGCGTTGAATTGGACGCCCTCCCTTATAGGTATTTGACGAACAGCACGGCGTTGCCGCGTTCGTTATACAGCAGTTCGTCCACCAGATTCCTGGTGAGCAGAATGCCGAAGCCGCCGGGGCGTCTGCCTTCCTCGGCGCGCACTTCGATGTGGCGGATGGGCGAGTCCGCCGGGTTGGAGATCGCGGCGTGCGGCAGGAAGTCCAGCGAGAAGCCCGTGCCGGGGTCGTGAATATGCACGATGATGGACCGCGCGGTGTGCAGGATATTCGTGCGCACGCGCTTGTTCGGGTCGTTCTTGCCGCCATGTTCGATGGCGTTCATGAGCAGTTCGCGGAAGGCCGCGGCCACATCCTCGCCGGCCTGCGCCGAAAGGTGGGCCGTGATTTCGCGCAGGAAATGCGTGGTGCGGTCGGCCGCATCGAGCTTGCACCGCACGTCCAGCGTGATCCACTCGGGCCGCGCCGAAACCACCCGGATATCGTCCTGCCAACTGTCGCAATCGAGCGCCTGCTGCACCAGATCACCGAGCGGGCCGGCGGCCAGCGGCCGGTGGAGATAGCCGAAAGCGCGCAGCCGGATCGCCGCCAGGATGCGCTGCGGGTCGCTCTCTCCGGTCAGGATGACCTTGGTTGCGGGGCGGATCGAACGCACGCGCCGCAATAACGCCAGGCCGTCGAAGCCGTTGTCGCCCTGTCCGGCCAGCACCAGATCGACCGGGCCGGTACGCAGACGGTCGAGCGCCTCCTTGCTGCCGGGCACCTGCTGGATCTCGCGGTCGTCACGTTTGAGGAGATCGGACAAGTATCCCTGGACCGCGGGGTCGGCATCGATCAGCAACAGGCTGCGGGGGCTCAAAACATCTCCACTCTTTAATTTAGCCGAGGTTCAGCATACCATGTGAGTAACGTCTCTCTCCACCGATCAGCCGGTCAGGAGGAAAGTTGGGGCCATGCCGAGATTAATGGAACGTAACCCGGGACTCCCCCCGCGCATCTTACCATCCAGCGTGAGAACCGGAATTCTACTGTTGGCTGTGTCCGCCGCCGCCCTGGCGCAGGTCTATCCCGGAGGTGGCTACCCCGGTGGCGGCTACCCCGGTGGCGGCTATCCGGGCGGCGGCTATCCCGGTGGTGGTTATCCTGGCCAATCGCCCTACCCCGGCCAGAGTCCCATTCCTGGCATTCCGATCCCGGGCCGCACCGGCAAGAACAGCAAGAACGACCCGCGCGCCAACCAGAACGGCCCGCTGCCCAACTTCCGCGGCAACCTGAAGGTATTTGAAGAGAAAACGCTCAGTTTGGAGCTCGGCGACAAGCGCGTGATGGATTTCAGGCGCACCGACAAGACCAAGTTCTTCAGGTCCGGCGACGAGGTGAAAACGCCCAAATTCAACCTGGGCGACCAGGTGTCGGTGGAAGCCCAGACAGACCCGGGCGGCACCACCATGACGGCGGTCAACGTGTACTGGGAGAAATCGGGCGCGGGAGGCGGCACGTCCTCCAAGAGCGATGACGGCGTGGTGGACACGTGGAAGGACGACCCCAAGCCGGGGTCCGAGCACGCTACCGAAAAGGCCGCGCCAGCCGCCGCCGAAGACAGCGGCCCGCCGCGTTTGCAGCGCCCCACCGCGACCCCCACCGCGAACCAGGCGGAGCCAAAGATCAGCCCCGCCGCCGACGACCCCGGCCCGCCCAAGCTGAAGCGCGGCGGAGTCGCCGACGCTTCGCGCGAGAAGGCGCAGAATGTGCCGGAACAGACGGCGGCAGACCGCATCCCTGCAACCCAGGAGCGTGGGGTCGAGCGCGTGGCGGCAGACCGCATCCCTACGACCCAGGAGCGTGGGGTGGAGCGCGTCACCGACGGCTCCCGGCCCTCGGTCATCCGCGGCGATGGGGACGAGGACACGGTACGCATCGTGCAGCGCAAGGATGAGCCGTTGATCCGCCGCGCGGCCGACGCCGCCATGGAGTTCACCGAAACCCTGCCGAGTTACGTCTGCACCGAACTGGTCACCCGCTCGCAGAGCGAGAGCACGCCGGCCAATTTTCAACCCATCGACGTGGTCTCGATGGAAGTGCTTTACACCGACGGGCGCGAGGACTACCGCAATATCCAAATCAACGGGAAGAAGACCGTCAAGAAGATCGAGGAGACCGGCGGGGCCTGGAGCACGGGTGAATTCGGCACCGTGCTGGTCGATCTCTTCTCCCCGGCTACCGGGGCCACCTTCCACTACCGCCGCGATTCGCGCGCCGGCGGCATCATGGCCAAGATGTACGATTTCGAAGTCGCCCGTGAGGGTTCCCACTGGAGCATTCACGCCACTTCGCAAACCTACAATCCGGCCTACGTCGGTTCCGTGTGGATCGACCCGGCCACCTCGCGCGTGCTGCGCATCGAGATGGACGCCAAGGGATTCCCCGGGGAATTTCCCTTGGACCACGTGGAATCGGCCACCGACTACCAGTACATCCGCCTGGGCGATGCCAAGCAGTATCTGCTGCCGGTGCATGCGGAGACCTTGAGTTGCCAGCGCGGCACGGCCTACTGCTCGCGCAACGTGATCGATTTCCGTAACTATCACAAGTACACGGGCGAATCTTCCATCACCTTCGGCGCGCCAACGAAGGACAAGGAAAAACAGTAAAATAAGCCTTCCATGGCTTCCAAAAAGCGCGATCGGAAGTGGGACAGACCATCGCCTATTGTGGTCTGTCGCTCCTCCGCCATCTGGGACCGCCTGGCGAGTCCCCGCACGATTTCGCTCGGCCTGGCGGCGGCCGTTCTGCTGTTCTACTTCCAGCCGCTGTTCTCTGGGAACGCCTCCATACAGTGGGACGCGGTGGACGTCCAGTACAGCGCGCAGAACTACCTCTCGGAGATGCTGCACGCGGGCAAGTTGCCGCACTGGACGCCGTACGTATATTCCGGCATGCCGTTCCTGGCGGATCCGCAGGTGGGCGCCTGGTATCCGCTGAACTGGCCGTTCTTTCTGGCAGGCATCACGCCGCGCGCCATTGAGTGGCAACTCGCTTTGCATTGCCTGCTGGCGGCCATCGGCGGCTACCTGCTGGGGCGCGATCTGCTGCGCAGCCGCGTGGCGGCGGTGTTCGCTGGGCTCTTCTTCGCCTTCTCCGGCGTGTTCGCGGAACACAGTTCGCACCCCGGAATTTTTCAGGCATCGAGCCTCGCGCCGTGGCTGCTGTGGACCGGAAGGCGCGCGGCGCACGCGGCGCGATGGCTGCCGGCGCTCGCCATGGCGGCGGGCGCGATCGTGCTCGCCGGCCATTTTCAAACCGCGCTGTACGCGTTCTTCGCGCTGGCGGTTTTCCTGGCGGCGGATTTCGCCATGGCTCGCGGTTCGCTGCGCTCTAGCGTGGTGGCGCTGCTCCTGGCGGCGGGCGCGGGCGCGACGCTTTCGGCGGTGATGGTGCTGCCGGGGCTGGAACTGACCGGGGAATCGCTGCGCGCCGGCGCGGATTACTCCAAGGATGCGGGCGCCTCGCTTGTGCCGGGCGCCCTGGCCACGCTGCTCAGCCCCGATCATTACGGCGCGCTCGACCCCGAGCGCTACACGGGGCCGCCGGACATCACGCAGTTCTACCTCTACATGGGGATACTGCTCGTTCCCCTGGCGTTGCTCGGACTGACGGCGGCGCGCGAGCGGTGGTACGGCCTCGCGCTGACGGTGCCGGGCGCGTGGTACGCCATGGGGCCCGCCGGCGGGTTGTACTCGCTGGTGGGCATGCTCCCCGGCTTCCGCAGCGTGCGCGCGCCGGTCCACATGTGGTTTGTGGCCGCGCTCGGCCTGGCGCTATTGGCCGCGGCGGGGGTGGGAGTGCTGCGCGCGCGTTTTCGCTCGCCGTGGATCGCGCTTGCGCTGCTCGGAATCACGGGCCTCGATCTGTACTACTGGAATATGCAGCGCAACGGCCTGGCCTACGCCCGCGAGAGCTTCCAGGACCGCTACGGCAGCCTGCAGGACCGCTTCCGAACGGTGGCCGCGCCGCTGACCGCCAACCCCATGCATCGCATTTGGGCGGCCAACGCTTCGCCCAGTTTCGGGCCGCTCAACGGATCGCTGGACAACCGTATGGAGGTCACGTTCGGCTACAACCCGCTCGCGTTGGCGCGCTACACGCAGTACATGGAGGCCGCGGCGGCGAATCCCAAGCTGTTGAACGGTCTGGCGGTGACCGCCACGTTGAATTCGACCACTGGCATGTTCAGCACCAACCCTTCGGCGCTGCCGCGCGTCTACGCGCCGGAAACCGTGTCCGCGGTGCCCGGCAGGGCAGAGGCCGCGGCGCGCTTGGGGTCGCTCGATCCGGCGCGCGAAGCCGTGGCCGAGGGCATCGCGGCCATTCCGCGCAATGGCGGCGCGAAGGTGCGGATCACGGGCTACCAGGGCGATCTCTACCGCGCGCGCTACCAGGCGGACCACGCAACGCTGCTGCGCATTGCGGCGCCGTACTTCCCGGGCTGGCAGGCGGAGGTGGATGGCCGTGCGGTGAACGTGGTCCCGGTGGATGTCGCGCTGATCGGTGCGATGGTTCCGGCCGGCGATCACGAGCTGGTAGTCCGCTACCGGTCCACGTGGTTCGCGGCAGGCGCGGCCATCAGCGGCGTGGCGTGGCTGGCGACCCTGTTCTGGCTCTGGTGGGGATTCCGGCGGCGGGCGAGTTCCTGAGGGCATGATTGACATGGTTGGCCCAACAGGCTATCATGGCCGTGATAGATAACATGGCCATGTGAATTTCCATGGCCATGTGAAATGAGATCCCGCATGGCCCTCGATTTCGAGCACATCCTGGCGGAAGCTCTCCGCAAAGCCGGCTGGCGAGTTCCGCGGTCGCGGCGATTGGCGGATACCGAACCCGATCTCATCGCGGTGGCCAAAGACCGGCGTTACGCGATCGAGCTCAAGGCTGCCTCCGAGGGGCGCCGCGATCGACTGATCCCGCTTCTGTCCCAGGCGATCCTTCAGGCCCAAACGATCGCGCGGCGCTCGCCGGTGCCCGTCGTGCCTGTCGCCGTTGTTGCGGCACAGCGGGTGCCTGCCGTGGTAGCGGAGCAGATCAAGGAGTTTGGGCAACGGCACGCACCAGATACCGGCGTCGGGGTCATCGACGCCGAGGGCCTTCGCCTGTTTGCCGGCCAGGGTCTGGAAGTGCTCAACTCGAAACCGGTCCGCCGATTGAAAAGCCCCGCGGCGGCGCCCAAACGTCTGCCGCACCTGTTCTCCGATCTGAACCAATGGATGCTGAAGGTTCTTCTTGGCCAGCGCCTCTCGGAATCGCTGGTCTCCGTGCCGAGAGGAAACTTCCGGAATGCCACCCAACTGGCCGAAGCCGCGGGAGTGTCCCTGATGAGCGCGTTCCGGTTCGTGAGCCAGCTCGCGATCGAGGGATTCCTTGACGAGGATGCCGGCTTTCTGCACGTTGTTCGCGTAGATGAACTGCTGGAACGCTGGGTCTCCGCGAATCGCCAGCCGGCGCAGGACATCGCGGCGCGATGGATCGTCAAGCGGGAGTTGCGGGAGTTGTACGCAGACATAGCGAAGCGCGGTCGAGTCGCCAAGGCCCAACCGCGTTGCTGCATCGGGCTGTTTGCGGCCGCCGATGCGCTGGGTTTCGGATTCGTCCGCGGCGTACCTCCACATCTGTATCTGGAGCGACTGGATGAGGCCATGCTCCGGCGGCTTGGGCTGATGATGGCCGGCTCGCATGACCGTGCCGACGTGTCCGTCAGAATTCCGGTCAATCGGGAGGCCATCTTTCGGGCCGCCGTCATGCGTGACGGTCTGCCGGTCTCGGATGTGCTGCAAGTCTGGCTCGATGTCTCGGCGCACCCTGCGAGAGGACGCGAGCAGGCGGCGGAGATTCGCCGGCAGGCGCTCGCGCCGTTGTTCGTGAAGTGATATGGCCACCATCCCGGAACTCGCTCAATTCGCGCGGCTCGCCAGTGCGCTCCAACCGTGGCTCGGCCAGATAGTGATCATCGGCGGGTGGGCCCACCGGCTTTATCGCCTGCATCCGCAAGCCCAGGAGTTGGACTACGCGCCTTTGATGACGCTCGATGCCGACGTTGCACTCCCCGCCAAGCTGCCGGCGCCAGCGCAGGACATACGCGAGCGCCTGCTGGCCAACGGTTTCACCGCAGAGTTCCTGGGTGATGCCCGGCCACCGGCGACTCACTACCGGTTGGAGCACGAGCCCAGCGGATTCTATGCGGAATTTCTGACTCCGCTCGCCGGCAGCGAATACGCTCGCGGGAACAGGCGCAAGGCGACGGTCGAGATAGCCGGCGTCACGGCGCAGCGGTTGCCGTGCGAGTATTTGTTGACCTCATCCATGTACGCGGCAGTGCGGAACAAATACGAATAATAGCGACTGTCGGCATCCGGGTACGGCTTTGCGACAACATAGGCCGGACTGACAAGTCCATCCGTCGGAGCGGTCCCAACCGCTCCTTGCCATAACCTCATCATGTTGTAGGCAATGTCGCCTCGAACGGTCCGCTTGTACTTGGCGCGATCGGCCATGAATTGCTTTCGCAGTCCGCGACCTATCTCCCGAACCCTAACACCGGTTTTGAGCGAGACCTCAAGGATGGGCAGGTCCGGGAATCCGGTCTCATTGTGCTGTGAGAATAGCCGCCCGTTGCGGCGCACATCCCAGTGCGCCGGAATCCGTCCAAGCCACGGCAACCCCGAATCCCGGTACTCCGGGTATGTCCCAAGCCCGCCAATCATTCCGCCCCCTTCTTGGGCTTCCGCCTCGGCTTGGACGCCGCGATCCTCTTCGCCTGCTCGATGGCCTTCTCAAAGTGCGCATCCACGGGCTGCGGGTTTGCGTCTTCGATCGCGCGGAACCTATCGTACTCGGATTCCGCCTTGGCCAGCGCCGCCTCGTGGGCGATGCTTCCGGCGTGGGTCAGGAGTTCCCGGTCGCTCAGACGGAGAAAGTCGTCGAGCTTGGCGATCCAGTCGCGCATGGCCATGGGTTTGCGGCCGCGGGCCTGGAGTTCGGCGAAGTCGAGGTAGGCGGAGACGATGAGGTTGAGGGTTTCGATTTCGTCGCGGCTCAGGTAATTCTTGGCAACGCCGGTGTCGGTGCGGCGTGGGCGGCTGCCTGCCCAGGTGGTCAGGCCCATGTGGGGCTGGGTCGCGTCGGCGCGGCGGGCGATCACCTCGGCGGCGGTCTGGCCGTGGGCGGCCCAGTGCATCTTGTTCTGTACGACGGCGAAAAACCTCTGCGAAGCGTCGGCGCTCGGGTCGTAGTCCACGCTGGTGGCATAGATGTCGAGGACCTTGCGCCAGAAGACGCGCTCCGAGGAACGAATGTCGCGAATGCGGGCGAGCAGTTCGTCGAAGTAGCCGCCGCCGCCGGACTGCTTCAGGCGCTCGTCGTCCATGGTGAAGCCCTTGACGAGGTACTCTTCAAGCCGGGCTGTGGCCCACTGGCGGAACTGGGTGCCGCGCGGCGAGCGGACGCGGTAGCCGACGGCGAGGATCATGCTCAGGTTATAGTGCTTCAAGGTGCGGCTGACCTGCCGCGAGCCTTCCTGGCGAACTTGTAAGTATTCCTTACAAGTTGCCTCCTCCGAAAGCTCTACCTCCCGGTAAATCGCGGCGATGTGTAGGGTGATGTTTTGCGGCGTGGTCTGGAAGAGTTCCGCCATGGCTGCCTGCGTGAGCCAGACGGAATCGTGCTCGAAACGGCAGGAGACACGGGTTTGGCCGTCCTCGGTGCGGTAGAGGACCAGTTGGCCGGCGCCTTCGGGAGAGAGGGGAGGGGGAGTGTCGCCGGTCACTTTGGTGCTCCCGGCGGGGCGGGGGCGTCCGGGTACTTGCCGCGTTTGAACAAGTCGCGGAGCACGTCGTCGGCAATGCCACAAATGGATGAGACTATCTTGCTATGGGTGGCTTGGTCCATTTGCGGGCAATCGAGGTGAACGCACCTGAGAAGGTAATCGTATCAGAAGGTGCGATGCGAAGGGCTTTCGGTAGAGAGAGAACCCTCAAGCAGAGCCTCGACATGGCCGGCCTCAGGCCGGCTGGCAAGCTAAAGCATGCCCCACCTAACAACAGACGACATAATACGATCGTCTGTCCCACTTGTGCCTTACCGATAGGCGAAGAGCATGGAGTACACGATCAGGCCGATCAGAACCAGGCCGATGGTCAGAGCCGTAAAGCCGAGGCGGCGCCAGAATTTCACTTCGTGGGGCAGGGGCGGCGGCATCGTCATCCCGGCCAGTTCGCCGCTCTCCACCAGTTGACGGTATTCCCGCGGACGGTCGCGCTGGAACTCCTCCAGCGGCACGCCCTCCGTGAAAATCACCGTGTCCATGGGGAATCTTTCGGGGCGGAAGTGCGTATTGAAGAAGTGCACCACGAAAATGAAACTCACCGCCAGGAGCGCCTCATCGCTATGGATGGTGGTAGCGACATTGACGGCCCAGCCCGGCAGCACGTGCGTGAAGATCTCCGGAAACCACAGCAGCAGGCCGGTGCCGCCAATCACGGCTACGCCCCAGAACACCGCGAAATAGTCGAATTTCTCCCAGTACGTCCAGCGCCCGAACTCGGGTCGCGGGCCGCGTTTGAAAAACCATTTGAGGGAACCGGTCAGTTCGCGCCAATCGCGTCCGTTGAACACCATGCCATCTTTACCGGCGACGTACTCGCGCCAACTCTGGCCGCTGGCTCGCTTCTGCTTCACCAGATCGTACACGTGCAGCCCGAAGTAAGTGAAGGTCAGGGCGGCGCAGAACCGATGCACCAGACCCGCCGCTTCAAAACCGCCCAGCAGGCGGGCCAGGAGCTTGGCCCATCCCATATAGGAGAACTTCAGCATCATGCCGGTCAGAGCCAGTCCGAGGAAGCTCGAGACCACCAGCAGGTGAAGGTTGCGATGGAACCGCCGGAAGCGGCGCACATAGGTTCCGCTTTCCGGGGGTCCGTTCTTCATCTGCTTGCGGTATGCCAACGATCGGGGCAGCCAGAGCGCGGTGTGCGCGCCAGAGATCACCAGCGTGCCGATCAGCAGGCCGGTCATGCCCCAGAAGGTAAAGAACAGGAAGGGATACTTCTTCGGATCGTGGTGGGTGGCATGTGTCAGATAGCCGGCGAACTGGCGGTGGGAGCCGGCATGGCACTTGCCGCAAGTGGCGACGATATTGTTCCGGCTAAGATGCGAGCGCACATCCGTCACCGGCAGTATGTCGTGGGCTCCATGACAGTCGTAACACTTGGCGGTCTTCAGGTAACCCAGCTTGGACACCTTGCCGTGGAACGTATCGAAGTACGCCTCGGTGATCTGCTGGTGACAGCGGCCGCATTGGTCCATGATGTTCAGCCGGAAACTGGAGAGGTCGGTGCGCTGGATGCTGTGCGCGGAGTGGCAATCGGCGCACACCGGCAGCGGTTTCCCGGTGCGTGTGACCTTGGGGCTGTGGACGCTGGCGGTGAATAATTCGTAGATCCCGCGGTGGCATTGCGCGCAGGTCTCGGCGATGTTGGCACGGTTCACGCTGGAGCGCGGGTCGCGGCTGGGCAGTTCGTGGTGCGGGGTGTGGCAGTCGGCGCAATTGGCGGTAACGGTCAGGCCGGATTGCAGCAACCCCTTGCCGTGGATGCTCTCGCGGTAATGGTCCACGATATGGTTCTGCTTGCCGGTGTAGCGAACGGCGGCCTTCTGTCCCTCCTGGTGGCATTTGGCGCACAGGGCGGGAACGTTTCGCGAGTACGTAGGCGAGGTGGAATCGAGCTTGCCCTGGGTGCCATGCGGGCTATGGCAGTCCTGGCACAGGGGCGCGTCGGGACTGCCTTGCGCGGCCAGCGTGCCGTGCGTGCTCTCGCGGTACTGGCCCACCGCCTTTTCGTGGCAGATGGAGCAATCCACCTTGCTCGCGATGGTGCTGCAGGCTCGCACGTCGGACGGGGTTCCGCCGGTATGGCATTGCACGCAGGCGATGCGGGAATGCCGCGAGCCGGCCAATTCAGCCGCGCTGACATGCAGAGACCCGGTTTGTCCGGCGCCCGTCCCCTTAAGCGTGGGATTCGAGTGGCAATGCAGGCAATCGCCGTTGGACATCCCCTGCGAGTAGAAAACCTTGCGGACTTTGTGCGGCTCATGGCAATCGACGCACGCCGGGATCAGGTGCGGCTGCTTCTCCCACAACTCTCCGCGGATCACCTGGCGGTGCACGTCCTCGATCTTTCCGTGGCACTTCATGCAGGTCTTGGCGATGTTCTGCTTGGCAATCGAGGAGGCGGCATCGTCGTGGGCACGCACGTTGTGCGCGGTATGGCAACTGGTGCAGACCGCCGTAACGGTCAAACCTTTCTGGAAGAGGCCCACGCCATGAAGACTGTCCCGGTAATTCTCCAGAATGTTGGTCTGCGACATGACGCGCGTCTTGCTGACTTCGGTGTCTTCCCGGTGACAGCCGCCGCAGAGGCGCGGCACGTTGATGGTGGCGACCGTCGACTTCATGTTGGAGGGGGGCAGGATGTCATGCGTGCCGTGGCAGAGCTTGCAGCCGGGAGCAAACGGGTCGTTCTGCGCCGCCTTCTTGCCGTGGACGCTGGCGGCATACTGGCTCTGCTCTTGGCTATGGCACAGGCCGCAATCGACGCGGGCCAACTTGTCCGCATGCGGCACTTCTTTGATGTCGCTGTGGCAAGCCACGCATTCGAGGGCCGCATGGGGGGACGCCTTCAAGGCGCCCGCGTTGAAGCCCGGGGGCACTCCGGCCTGGCGTTTCCCCGTGCGCGGGCCGGAATCATGGCAGCCTGCGCAGTCCTCGGAACGCAGTTGCGCCACCTGCTGGCCAAGGAGGCCGGTGGTCGACAGGGTCGCGATGGCAGCCAGCCGGAGTAGATTCACGACCGTCATGGTGCGGTGTTTTTCAACAAAATAGCCGATTCGGAACCGCAAAATAGGATATCCAGACCCTTCAATCCTATACTGTGTCGAAATCTGCGTCAAGTTGTGAAAATCCTCTGTTCAGAAATCCAATTTGGATGTACGCTCCTAATATGTGGAAGGGCTTTCGTGGTGTACCGGTTGTCGTGATGGCCGCCTGGACCCTGGCTTCCTGCAACACTGCCGCCAAGGACGCCGCCGTGCCTCAACCCGAAACGGAGCAGGTGGTCAGCGCGGACCTGAAGAAGCTTTACATGGCTGCCGCCGCGGCGCCTCCGCAGTCCCAGGCGCAGCAGAACGTGATCCTGCAAATGGCTGAGAAGGCGTCGAACGGGAAGGAACTGCTGCTCGTGATGCGGGCGGCAGTCGGAGCGTTCCCTGCCGGTACCGGCTCGCGGGAACACCCCGCGGAGACCCAGGTGCGCTCCATCCTGACGGCCAAGATGATCGCGCTTGGCACACTGGACCAACTGATTGAGTGCGCGACGCAGTACTCAGTCAACCCGGAGAGTGCCCGGCCGTTCGTCCAGCGTATGTTTCAACTCGCGGGGCAGAACTCCGACGCGCGGGTCTGGTATGGGATCAGAGTCGCCGCTTTCCACTTGAAGGTGGGCGATCTGCAGCGGCAGGCGCAAGCCAGAGGAGACCAACTGGCGGGCAGATAACGTGGCTGGAAGCGGTGTCGTCCGCAAAGAGAAGACTCGCGCAAGGCTGCCTTCTGTCGCGCAACTTGCGCCGGCCGCCAGTTCTCGTCGAACAGGCCCGCGGTCACCAGGTGCGGCACATCCGCGCCTTCCTTCACCTTGACCATGGCATAGTCGCCCCCCCCCACTCCCGCCCCGCCCGCTCCCCCCTGCGCCCGGCTCCCTTCTTGCTAACCGCCGCCAAGCCATGCAGTCTAAAGAACAGCCGGATGGAGTGCAACGACCTAGGCCTGGTCACCAAGGCGCGGACGGGCGACACCGACGCGTTCCGGGTGCTCGTGGAGCGCCACAGCCGTCCTTTGTTCCGGCTCGCATTTCGTATGACCGGCAACCAGCAAGACGCGGAGGATGTAGTGCAGGACAGCTTCCTGCGGGCGTACAAACAACTCGCCCGCTTCGACGAGCGCGCCAGCTTCGGCACCTGGCTCTATCGCATCGCCGTCAACTGCTCGCTCGACCTCGTGCGCTCGCGCAAACGGCGTAACGAACTGGCCGCCCCGGCGGATTCCGAGGTGGACGATCCCACCCTCGCTCTCCCCTCGCACGAACCCGGGCCAGACCGCATCGCCATGAGCGGAGAAGTCCGCGACCGCGTGGCCGAGGCCATGACCGAATTGAGCCCTTCGGAACGCACCGCGTTTGTCCTGCGGCATTTCGAAGGCATGTGTATCGATGATGTGAGCCGCGTGCTGGGTTGCCAGCCTGGCGCGGCCAAGCACAGCGTTTTCCGCGCGGTGCAGAAATTGAGAAGGGCGCTGGAGCCCTTGGTGAGTACCGCAAGATGAACCACCTGAGTGAAGAACAACTGATTCTGCATTACTACGGCGAACCCGGCGAACCCGGGGAAACCGGTGAACCCGGGGAAACCGGCGAACCCGGCGATGACGCCGCGGCCGGCGACACCCTCGCCTGTGAGCGGCATCTCGCAGAGTGCGGCTCATGCCGTGCGCTCTACGCATCGTTCCAGCGCGTGCTCAACGTGGTGGATGGGCTGCCCGTGCCGGAGCGCTCCGCCGGCTACGGCGCCGAGGTGTGGCAGCGCATCGAGCGGCGCATTGAGCACAGCGTCGGGGCGCGGCGCCGCTCGCTCTGGATGCGGGCCGCATGGTGGCGCTGGGCATCGGCCGCCGCGGCCTTCGCGGCGTTGATGGTGACCGCCTTCGTCGCGGGCCGCTTCTACCCCCGGCAGAATAGGCCCGCGCAACTGGCGGCGGCCGATGCGCAAACCGGCGAGCGCGTCCTGCTGGTAGCGGTGGGCGATTATCTGGAACGCTCCCAAATGGTGCTCATCGAATTGACCAACGCCAGTCCTGAAGGCTCCCTGGATATCTCCGCCGAGCAGGAACGCGCCGGCGACCTGGTCACCGAAACCCGGCTGTACCGGCAGACCGCCGCGCGCACCGGCGATGCCCGTATCGCGGGCGTACTCGACGAACTCGAGCGCGTGCTGGTGGACATCGCCCACGCGCCTTCCAATATGACGTCGCGCCAGTTGGAGGAACTGCGCCAACGGCTGCAGGCCGAAGGCATTCTCTTCAAGATCCGCGTGCTGGGCTCCAACGTCCGCAACCAGGAAGTTGCGGACGGGCAGACGCCCCGCCAGACACTCTAAAAGGAAAAGGAACATGAACTACTCCCGAACGCTCACACCGATTTGTGGCCTGCTCGCCACGGCGCTTCTGGCCTTCGCGCAGACCGCGCCGCCGGCACCGGCCCCACGGCCGCCCGCCGCGCCGCCGGCGCGCGACGCCTGGGAACAGACGCCCGCCCCGTCCCCGCGCCCGGCCGCCGCGCCCATGGCGCCCACGCCTCCCATGCCGCCGATGGAACCCATGACCCCAATGGCGGGCATGGCGCCGATGGCCATCGAAATGGGCGACCTCGATCTTCTGATCTCGCTGGAAAAAGAGATGACGTCACGGTACGACCCGGACCTGCAAGATAAGCTTGAGTCCGCCAGAGAGCAGGTCGGCCGCATGAAACTGGATCTTCAGGGCCGGACCTTCGCCAGAGAGGATATGTTGGCGGCCCAAGATATGCTCCGGGCCACTACCTTCGCCTTCGCCCCGCAGGCTATCGCTCCCCGCCCACCCACACCGCCGATGCCTCCCAAGGCGATCACGCTTCGTGGCATGAGCTACGAGCGCCTCTATTCGGCCGGCCAAAGCGCGCTCGACAATCGCCACTGGGACCAGGCCCTGGATTACTTCAGCCAGGTGATCTCGCTCAACGGTGCGCGGGTGGATGGAGCCCTCTACTGGAAGGCATACGCCCTCGGCAAGCTCGGCCGGCGCGACGAAGCCGCCGCCACCATCGCCGAGCTGCGCAAGTCCTACGCCGCCAGCCGCTGGCTGGATGACGCCAAGGCGCTGGAACTCGAACTCAAGCAAGCCTCCGGACAGAGTGTTTCTCCGGAAGCGGAGAGCGATGAAGAGCTCAAGCTGATGGCCATCAACGGGCTCATGCAGAGCGACCCGGAGCGCGCCATCCCGCTG
>Ga0209638_1001400_pt1 | contig 15488 bp, 14 predicted proteins | sample BarGraNGADG00211_FD_184490 | JGI IMG/M metagenome (GOLD analysis project Ga0209638, IMG submission 184490) | Arctic peat soil microbial communities from Barrow, Alaska - Barrow Graham LP Ref core NGADG0002-211 (SPAdes) (version 2) | ecosystem: Environmental > Terrestrial > Soil > Wetlands > Peat... | reverse complement strand
GCTGCCGCTGGAGTTACTGTGGGGGCCTGCGAGTTTCGAGGTACAAGACGCGTTCTTCGAGTGCCCCGATTCTGGCGTTGGTGTCGGTGTCGGAGGTTTCGATGCGGTGCATGCGGCTGAAGTTGCCGCGCGCGAAGGCTTCGATGCCCCGGAGAATTTCGGTCTGCATGTCTCGGGAGCGTTCGGCGGCGCGCTGTTCGGCGGCGCCGATTTCGGCGGTGGTGGCCACCTGAGCCGCCCGGATCTCGTCGAGGCGGGTTCCGTTGTCGCGCTGCATGGCGGCCATCGGCTCGACGGATTGGGTGAGAGCTTCAAGGCGTTCGTCAATGGTCATGTGGGCCGCGTCTCCTTTGGTGGGGCTGGCTCGCCGGTGTTTCCGCCACTTTCCAGAATAGCAATACTGGGAACGAAGATCGAAGGCGAAGAAGGCCTGGAGGCCCGCCCCACTGAGCACCCGTCTTTTCCTGCCGCGCCCGCGTCTGTCATGATAGGTGTTTAGGAGAACCGTTGAACTTTCAAACTCCGCTTGCCTTCTTCCTTCAAGTGAATATCTGGGATATGGTCCAGCACAACGGTCCCGCGGGGATGCTTGTGCTGGCAGTCCTGGTGTGCTTCTCCATTTACTCCTGGACCGTGATCTTCGCGAAGTGGCGCGTCTTCCGCGGTGGGCGCCAGGCCAACGCGCGCTTCCTGCGCGCCTTTCGGAAGGCCAACGGGCTGGAAGCCGTCATGGTGGCCAGCGAGCAGTACCGCCCCTCGCCGCTGGTGACGGTCTTCGACTTCGGCTACGAAGAGATCGAGCGGCAGGTGAAGGCGCGCGGAAAGTTGACGAATCGCACCTCGCTTGAGCGGACCCTGCAACTGGGCATTAGCGAGGAGCTCGCCAAGCTGGAACGGAATATGAACTGGCTGGCCACTACCGCTTCGGTGGCTCCGTTCATCGGGCTATTGGGCACGGTCATGGGCATTATCCGCGCGTTTCAGGATCTGGGACTGCAGGGCAGTACCAGCTTGCGGACGGTCGCGCCCGGCATTTCCGAAGCGCTGATTGCCACGGCGGTGGGACTTTTTGCCGCCATCCCCGCGGCCGTTTTCTATAATCTCTTCGGCAACACCATCCGCGAAATCGGCGCGCGCATGGACGACTTTGCGCTGGAGTTCCTGAACCTGACCGAGCGCACCCTCGGAGAGTAACGCCATGGCAATCTCCTTCAACGGCGGCGGATTCGGATCGCGCAGGCGCGGCGGCGCCAGCCTTTCGGAAATCAACGTCACCCCCTTTGTGGACGTGGTGCTGGTGCTGCTCATCATCTTCATGCTCACGGCCCACGTGATGGAGTTCGGCATCGAGGTGGACGTGCCCAAGGTGCGCATGGTGAAGGACACCGCGCAGGAAATGCCGGTGGTGACCATCACCAAGGAAGGAAGCACCACGCTCAACGGCAAAGAGGTGAACATCAACGATCTGGCCGCGGTCATTCACCAGCGCTTCGCCAAGGTCAGCGGGGTTTACGTACGAGCGGACAAGGACACCATTTGGGACATCGTCGCCCAGGTGACGGCTGCGCTGGGCGAGGCCAAGTTCCAGGTGAATATGGTGACGCAACCGGAGGACTCGGCGGGCAAGGGCCGCAAGTGATGGCTTCGCACGCCGACATTCTGGATCGGCCGGAACGTCTGTGGGGATCGTTCTGGGGTTCGGTGGTTCTGCATTTGTCCGTCGCCGCCGCGGTGCTCCTGACCGCCTGGATACAGGCGCGCCGCCCCCACGAAAACTGGGGCGACATCCACGGCGGCGGCATGGGATCGGTAGCCGTGAATGTGGTGCCGCGGATCCCGTTGCCAACCCAAAGCGGGCCGGTCAACCCGGTGGCCAACGATACCGAATCGAGAGCGCCGGAACCGCCCGCTAAAGCGAAGCCCCAGGTCAAAGTCAAAGCGCTGGACCTGGACGCCATCCCCATCCCCAGCCGCGACGCGCGGAGGAGGCCCGCCCCAGCCGCCTCGGCCCCCAATAGGTTCCGCGAGCGGCAGCAGGACCTGCCTAACCAGGTGTACAGCCAATCGGGCCAACGCATGGTCTCCCCCATGGTCGGGATGGCGGGTGGGGGCAGCGTCAACGTTGGGAACAACTCGCCGTTCGGCACGCAATTCGGGGCTTACTCCGACATGGTGAAAAACAAGGTGGCGGGCAACTGGAAGACCAGCGACATCGATCCGCGGATCCGGACGGCCAATGAGGTGGTGGTGACATTCACCATCGATCGCGACGGGTCGGTGCCGTCGCGATCGGTGAAGATCGTGCAATCGAGCGGCATTCCGGCGCTGGACATCTCGGCGCAGCGCGCCATCCTGGAGGCCGAGCCGTTCACTCCCTTGCCGCAGCAGTTCTCACGCAATTCCGCGGACATCGAATTCCATTTTGAGTTGAGGCGTTGATATGAAAAGGCTCGTCTGGTTCGTGGTGGCGCCGGCCGCGGCGTTGATGGTGCTGACGGCCCAGGACGCGAAGCTTTACGTGCAGGAGGGCCGGCGCCCGGCGTTGGCCATCCCCGACTTGCGCGGCGACGCCCAGGCGCAGCCGTTCATGGGCGCGTTCAACGATACGCTGTGGAGCGACGTGCAAGGGTCCGGGTACTTCAAGATGGTCCCCAAGACCATGTATCCCAAGGCCAACCCGCAGCAAGCCTCGGAGTGGCGCCAGCCGCAGCCCGCGGTCCAGCCGCCGCCTGGCCGCAAACGCACGGCGGAACCGTCCCCGCCTCAGAATGGCGGCGGCCTGTGGCTGACGGACTGGTCGTCGGCGCCGGTCTCGGCCGACCACATAGCCTTCGGATACACGGCGGTGCAGAACGGCGTGCTGGTGCTCTACGGCTGGCTGTACGACTTGGGCCGGGGCTCGCAGACCATCGGCGCGCGCTACCTGGCGTCGACCGTGGACCAGGCCGGCGCGCGCCAGATCGCGCACCAGTTCGCGGCCGACATCATCGCCCAGTTCGGCGGCAAATCGCTATTCGGCACGCACATCTATTTCACTTCCAACCGGACCGGCCACAAAGAAATCTGGGGGATGGACCCGGATGGGGGTAATCAGAGGCAAATCACCAATTTCAGAGACCTTTCCATCCAGCCGGCCGCGTCCCCGGACGGCGGCAAAATCGCGTTTACTAGCTGGGTGCACACTAATCCTGCTATATTTGTCTTTTCGGTGGAGCCGGTTCGGGATTTGCGTTTTTACAACCAACGCGCGTCGGTGAATTCGTCGCCATCGTTCACGCCCGATGGGAAGCAGATCGTTTACTCTTCATCGGCGCCGAGCGATCGCTGCTGCCGAATCTTCGTCGCCAACCTCGACGGAAGCGGCTTGCGCCCGATTTCCTCGGCGGGGTTTATCGATACGGAGCCCAAGATCAATCCCAAGACCGGCAACCAAATCGCGTTCGTCTCGGGCCGCTCCGGTCCACAGCAGGTTTACAGGATGAATATGGATGGGTCGGACGTGGAACGTCTGACTCCCGGCGAAGGCGAGGCGTCCAATCCTTCGTGGCACCCCGGCGGGCAAATCATCGCGTACGCGTGGACGCGGGGATACGCCACCGGGAATTTCAACATATTCACCATGGACGTGGCATCTCGCGCTTACACGCAGTTGACGCACAGCGAGGGACGGAACGAGAATCCGAGCTGGGCGCCGGACGGCGCGCATCTCGCGTTTATGTCGACGCGCAGCGGACCGCATCAGATCTGGACCATGCTGGCGGACGGAACGCAAGCGCGCCAACTCACCACGCAAGGAAGTAATGAGACCCCCGTTTGGAGCAAGTAACGGATGATTCAGGAGGAAATGTTCATGTTTAGTTCACGGAAAATCGTCATTGTGTGGGCCACCATGATTCTGATGGTGTTTGCGGTGGGCTGCAAGAAGAAGATTCCGACGCCGCCGCCACCGCCGCCGCCGGTTGTAGAGGCGCCACCGGCGCCGCCACCACCGCCAGCCGCGCCCGTCATCGCGCAGTTCGCGGCCGATCCGGCGTCCATTCAGCGCGGCCAGTCTTCCACCTTGAGCTGGCAGGTGACCGGCGCGGCCACCAACGTTTCCATCAACCAGGGCATCGGCACGGTGCAGAATACCGGCAACCAGAGGGTACTGCCGAACGATTCGACTACCTATACCCTGACGGTGACCGGCCCGGGCGGCAATGCCACGCGCTCCGCGACCGTTACCGTGACGGCTCCGCCGCCACCGCCGCCGCCGCCGCCGCCACCGCCCAAGCCGACCATCGAGCAGCGCCTCTTCAGCGATGTGAGGGACGCTTTCTTCGATTACGATAAGAGCGACTTGCGCGCCGACGCTCGCGACGCGTTGACGACGGGCGCCAACGCGCTGAAGGCCATTCTGGCGGACTTCCCCAATGCCACCATCGTGATCGAGGGACACTGCGACGAGCGCGGCTCGGCGGAGTACAACCTCGGTCTGGGCGACCGCCGCTCCAGTTCGGCCAAGGACCTCCTGGTGCAACTCGGCGTTCCCGCCGACAAGCTGAAAACCATCAGCTACGGTAAGGAGCGGCCCCAGTGCACCGAGTCCGACGAGTCCTGCTGGCAGAAGAACCGGCGCGTGCACTTCACGCCCGCGCAGTAGGATGTAGATACGGGAGAATATCCAGGGGCGGCCAGCCGGGCGTGCCGGACCCGCCCCTGACGGGGAGGTTTAGTTATGTTCCGACGCATGTGCGCCTGGATACTGATTGCGTCGCCCGCCGTGGCGTTCGGCGCCGATAAGGCAACCCTGGAGTTGCAGCGCGACGTTGCGACGTTGCAGGAGGCGGTGAAGCAGTTACAGCGCTCGCAGGACGAGAAGTTAGGCGCCTTGACGGAGTTGGTAAGGCAAGCGGTCGGCAACTCCAACGAAGCCACCAAGACCGTGGCTGTGATGCAATCGGGCCTGCAACAGACCCTGCAAAACACTCAGGATAAGGTAGTGGCGCCCGTGGCCGGGCTTTCCACCCGCATGGACCAGATGTCCGCTGAGCTTACTACGCTCGGCAACGCGGTTTCGGACTTGGCCACCGTCCTCAACAAGATGCAGACGCAGTTGGTGGACCTGAACAACGCAATGAAAGTCCTGCAAGCGCCCGCGCCCGCGCCGCCGGCTCCCGCGGGAGCTGCTCCTGGCGGCTCGGCCGTGGCGCTCCCGTCAATGCCTCCGATTTCCGCTACCGACCTGTATAACAATGCGGACCGGGATCGCAACGGAGGCCACCTGGACCTCGCATTGCAAGAGTTTTCGGACTACCTGAAGTACTACGGCAATACGGCCCAGGCGCCCGCCGCCCAGTTCTATATCGGCTTCATCCATTACGGACAGAAGGATTTCGATGCGGCCGCCCAGGATTTCGACTTCGTTCTGGAAAAGTACCCGACCGACCTTGCGCGGGTTCCCGAGGCGACCTACTACAAAGGCATGAGCCTGCAACGGGTACCCGGCCACAAGACCGAGGCGTCGCAGGAGTACAAAGAGCTGATCAAGCAATTCCCCGGGAGCGATTATGCCAAGAAGGCCTGCACGGAATTGCAGGGCCTTGGCTTGCGGTGCAGCGCGCCCACGGCCGCCCCGCCCGCGAAGTCCACCGCGAAAAAGAAGAAATAGTACCGCCGGCGGTACTCTCCGTGGAACCTGCTCCTCTCGCCACTTACGAAGACCTCGCCGGGATGATCGACCACCCGCTGGTCAAGCCCGATCTCACGAATGTCCAGGTGGTGGAGGGGATCGAACTCGCCAAGCGCTACCGGATCGCCTGCGTGAGCGTGCGGCCATGCGACGTCGATCTGGCGGTGCGCACGCTGGAAGGCAGCCCGGTCCGGCCCGGTAGCGTCGTGGGTTTTCCGCACGGCTCCCAGAACACGGCCACCAAGCTCTATGAAACTCGCGACCTGCTGCGGCGCGGCGCCAGGGAGATCGATATGGTGATCGCCATCTCCGCGCTGCTCTCGCGGGAGTTCCAGCACGTGCAGACGGAGCTGATGCAGATGGCCGAGACATGCCGCAAGGAAGGCGCCGTCCTCAAGGTCATTTTGGAAAATGCATATCTCACCGATGAGCTGAAGATCGTCGCCTGCCGGTGCTGCGCCCGTGCGGGCGTGGACTTCGTGAAGACTTCCACCGGCTTCGCGTTCTCTGGGTACGCCATCGAAGACGTGAAGCTGATGCGGAAGCACTTGCCCGAGGAGATCGGCGTCAAAGCCGCCGGAGGGCTGCGCACGCTGGACCAGGCGCTGGAGGTCCGCGCCGCCGGCGCCACGCGCATTGGCACGGCCTCGACGGCGGCGATCTTGGATGAATGGAAGGCGCGGCTGGCGGAGGCGGCGCGCCACCGCGTTCCCGAAGAGAAAAGGGCAAGCTGAAGCATGCCCCACCCACGCTCCCGCGCGCCATGGGTGGGGCATGCTTTAGCTTGCCCGGACCCTCCGCGTTCCTTCGCACGAGTGTCGTTTCCCCCTGTGGTATTCTGAATTGTTTCGTACTTAGATGCTCCAGAACAGGTCGTTCCCACGCATATGCGTCGCGTTGGGCCTGCCCGATGTTCCAACCTTGTTAGACCATGCGCGGCGGGAAGCCGAAGCGGGTGAGTCCTTTCTCGAATTCCGCCTGGATTACCTGGACCACCCTTGCGACGGTCCCGGCGCGATCCGGAGCTTTCTGGAGCAGTTTCCGGATTGCATCGTGCTGGCCACCTGCCGGCGCCATCAGAACCGCGGGAAGTTCAACGGCAGCATCGAAGAACAGCTTGCGTTGCTCGAGGAGGCGGTCGCAGCCGGCGCGCAGGCGGTGGATATCGAGATCGAAACCGCGGAGGCGGCGGGGGAGCGCGTAGACCTGTTTCACGGGCGCGCCAGCCTGGTGATCTCCTACCACAACTACGAATCCACTCCTCCCATGGATACGGTGGTGAGCCGGGTCATGCGCATTCAGGCCGACGCCTACAAGGTGGTGACGACGGCCCGCAAGCCTTCCGACAACCTGCGCGTATTGGCCGCCGCCAGGGCGCTTCCCCGGCACTGCCTGGTGGTGCTCGCCATGGGCGAGTTGGGTTTTCCCACGCGCGTGCTTTCGCCCGTGTACGGCGGCGCCTACACGTACGCCGCGCCTGGTTACGCGGAGGGCACGGCGGCAGGACAGGTCTGCGCGCACCAGTTGCGGCGCCTCTATCGCGTCGAAAAGCTCCGGAAAACCTCCAAGATCTACGGCGTGATCGCCGATCCTATCCGGCATTCCATTTCGCCGGCGGTGCATAACCGCGCCTTTCAATTGCGCCGCCTGGACGCCGTCTACCTGCCGTTTCTGGTTTCACCGCCGCACTTGCGCGATTTCTTTTCGACCGCCGGGAGACTGCCGCTGGCGGGGTTCAGCGTCACCATACCGCACAAGCAGAAGATCGTTCGTTATCTCGACGTGGTGGACCCCTTGGCGCGCCGGATCGGGGCGGTCAACACGGTGTGGCGTAAGGCCGGCAAGTGGCGCGGCGCCAATACCGACGTGGCGGGCATTACCGGCCCGCTCGCCCGTTTTCTGAAGCTTCGGAACGCGTCGGTCCTGGTGGTAGGAAACGGCGGCGCGGCGCGCGGCGCGGCCTTCGCGCTGGCCGACGCGGGCGCCAAAATCGCTCTCACGGGCCGGAATTTCGACCGCGTGCGCTCGCTGGCCAAGGTTTGCGGCGCGACGGCGTTGCCGAGGGAACAGCTTCATTCGTGCCATTTCGACGCGGTGGTCCACGCCACGCCCCTGGGAATGTACCCGCACGTGAGCGGGTGTTTCTTCGAGGGGGAAATACCGGCGGACGTGGTCTTCGACTTGGTCTATAATCCGGTTGAGACGGAGCTCCTCCGGAGAGCCAAGGAACAAGGCAAGGCCGTGGTTCCGGGGCTCGATATGTTCATCGAGCAGGCCGTGCGCCAGTTCGAAATCTGGACGGGCGAGCAGGCCCCCCGCGCCGCGATGTTGAAAGCCGCGCTGGAAGCGCTGGAACATCGGTGTAAGTAGGGCAGTGGCGCGGACGATCGTCTTTTGTCGTCTGCGTTTGTTTGCGAGTTGGCAGGCCACAAAAAACGATGGCCTGCCCCACTGTAGGGAGGCGTTGGAAGTTGACCATGAAATTCACGCGACGCAAGCTGGCTGCGACACTCGCCGCCTCGGCGGCGGCGGCGATGGCCCAACCGCAAACCCCGTCTTCCGCGGTCCCCAGCGAAGAACTGAACGCCGCGCGGGAGAGGATCCGGACCGCGACCGATGCGCTGGCCAGGCAGGAAGTCCCCATGGCCACCGAACCGGCCTTTCAGTTCAAGGCTTGAGAGGGGAGGCCCATGGCGGCCATCGGCGACGACATCTTCTTCGCGACCATTCCTGAGTTGAACGCGCGGATCGCCTCCAAGGAGGTCTCCGCCGAGGAACTGGCGCACGCCTTCGCCCTCCGGCTGGAGCAGCTTGGGCCGCGATACAACGCTCTGGCGCTGCCCTTGACGGAACTGGCGGTACGCCAGGCCAAGGCGGTCGATAAAGACCTCAAGCGCGGACGTACGCTCGGCCCGCTTCAAGGCATTCCTTACGGGGTCAAGGACCTGTTGAGCTTCGCCGGCAAACCCACCACGTGGGGCGCGAAGCCGTATGCCGGACAGGTATTCGATTACAGCGCCACCGTCATTGAGAAACTGGCCGGCGCGGGCGCCGTGCTCGCGGGCAAGCTCGCCATGGTGGAATTGGCGGGCGGCGGCGGATACCGGTATGCCGCGGCGTCCTTGACGGGCCCCGGGTTAAACCCGTGGGACCGCACGCGCTGGTCGGGAGGGTCCTCCAGCGGATCGGCGGCGGCGGTGGCGGCGGGGCTGGTGGCCTTCGCCATTGGGTCGGAGACGTCGGGATCGATCGTCACGCCCGCATCGTACTGCGGAGTGACGGCCCTGCGCCCCACCTACGGCTTGGTGAGCCGTTACGGAGCTATGGCCCTCTCCTGGACGCTGGACAAGCTGGGGCCGTTCGCGCGCAGCGCCGAAGACTGCGGCCTGATCCTGCACGGAATCGCCGGCAACGACGGCAAAGACCCGGGATCGGCTGGCAAGAGCTTTTATTACACCCCCCAATACGCGCGGCCGCCGAAGGAGTTGCGCATCGGCTACGCTCCGGCGGACTTCTCCGAGCGCGCCGATACGTCCGCCCGCCCGGCATTTGACGCGGCGCTCGGCGTGTTGAAGGAGGCGGGCGTGCAACTGGTGGAAACCAAGCTGCCGGCCTTCCCGTACGACCAGACCCTGCGGACCATTCTCGCCGCGGAGCAGGGCGCGATATTCGAGCCGCTCATTGCCAGCGGCAGAGTGGACGAGCTAGCCGACAAAGCCCAGATTGCCGGATTGAGGGCCAGCCTGGACGTGTCCGCGAAAGACTACCTGAAGGCGATGCGTATCCGGCGGCTGATCCAGAAAGCGTTTGCGGAGCTGTTTGCGAGCGTGGATGCGCTGGTCGCGCCGGGGCGAACCGGGCCGGCCCCGCCGATCGATCAGCCCTTGATCCCGCTGCCCGGCGCGGCGCCCGCGGCCCCACCCCGGGCTTCCGGTTTCAGCGGCCTGATTCCCGCGGGCAACCTGGCGGGCCTCCCCGCGCTGGCGCTGCCCTGCGGGTTCGCCGGACGCCTTCCGGTGGCGCTGCAAGTGGTGGGCGCGCCGTTTTCGGAAAACCTGCTGCTGGCCATTGGCAAGGAGTTTCAGAGCCGAACCGACTGGCACCGCCGCCGGCCGCCCGCGTAAGCCGGGGTTCCCCTCACTCATAACCTCGTGAAGCCTCCCAGGTGGAGGACGGAGTGAGAATATTGGCCCAAAAAGTCCGTCGCGGCACTGATCTCCAGGGTCTGGTTGATGCGGAGGTCCGGACCAGGGGTGAGGCAATGCCTCGCCCTCGCACCACATGCCGCCAACGCCGGGGAAGAAATCACACGGTCATCGTACTAATTCGGTTGAGAGCCGGGAGCGGCGCCGGCGGAAATCTTTTCGATTTGCGCCAACCGCATCCGAACGGCGGCCGCGTCCGGGGCGCGCGGGACTAGCCTCAGGTATTCACGCATCTGGGCGGCGGCTTCCGCGAATTGGCGGCGAATGTCCAGAATCCTCCCCAGCACCTGCCAGCTTCCCGGGAACTGATGCCGCGTGTCGAGCCTCTCGGCTTCCCGTGCGCTCTTCTCGGCGGCGTCGGTATTTCGGATGTTGAAGTTGGCCAGCGCGTTCAGGTAATACGCTTGCGGGTAATCGTGGGGATCGAGGCCGAGCGCGGCGCCGGTCGTTTCCGCCAGTTCCGGCCATTGTCCCGCCACAGCCTGAAGAGCGGCGAGCTGCAGATACGGGTCGAGGTACTTCGGATCGGCGCGGATGGCCGTCTCGAACAAACGGCGCGCGTCTTCCACCCGCCGCCGCTGAAGCTGCAACTTGCCTACTTCGCACCATGCCGCGGCGTACTTGGGATAGATGCGCGAAGCTTTCTCGAAATCCTTCCGGGCATCGTCCGGCTTATTCGCCTTCAACGCCTGCCGGCCTTTCTCGTAGGCATTGCGCGCGTCTTTCGGCGCGGCGAGCGCGGTGACGCTAACCACTTGCCCTTCCACGGGGGTCAGCCGGCGCAGAATGATGGTTCCGACGTCGGGGTCGTCCATCGGCCTCCGGTTGGCGAGGCTGATCGTCTCGGACTTATATCCGGGGAGCTTGGCCCGCAAGTCGCAGTGCATGAACGCCCGGTCGTTGCCGCCGGAACGGGGGCCCGAGCCAGTCGTCGCGGTGGACTGCGGCGCCGGATCGGTGGCCGCCGGCTGCTGCTGCGAATCCGTCGTTGTGGTCTGCGCCCCGCCTGCCGATGGCGGCGGCCCCATGGCAAGCCGCCCGAAGGATCCCTCGGCCGACCCCACGCTTGCGTCCTGAAGGGTTCTGTTACCGGGGGCGCCGAGACGGAAGCTGAACAGGCCCATCTTGTCGGTATGCGCCGCGACATAGGGTTGCCCATTGCAGATGGTCTCGATGTCCACCCGTTCGCTGGGCGGCCAGCCGTCTTCCAGAATGACCCGGCCACTCAGATACCAGACGGTGTTCAGAGCGTTCTGGCCCGAAGCCGTCTGGCACATCGGTAGGGCGGCCCAGAGGAGGGTCAATATGGGGAAGATTCTTCTCACACGGCCACCTCCGCCCCGATTATCGCATGCCCGGGGGGCGGCGCCGGGCGCCCGCAATTGGCGACACGGGCTACCGCGGCGGCGTTTGGGCGGCGGCGCCGGAGAGCGCTTCAAGTTGGGACAACTGGGCCCGAACGGCGCCGGCGTCCGGCGCCTGCGGCGCGAACTTCAGGTAGCCGCGCATCTGGTCGGCGGCCTCGGGGAACGCGCTGCGGCTCGCCAGGATGATTCCCAGCAACTTCCAACTCCTGGGGAAACGGCCCTGCGTGTCGAGTCTCTCGGCTTCGCGCGCGCTCTTCTCGGCGGCGTCGATGTTGCGGAGATTGTAGTTGGCCAACGCGTTCATATAGTACGCTTGCGGGTAATCGTAAGGATCCAGACGGAGCAGGACGCCGGTGGTCTCCGCCAGTTGCGGCCACTGCTTCTCGACGGCCTGGATAGCCGAAACGCTCAGATAGGGGTCCACGAACTTCGGGTCCGCCCGAATGGCCGTTTGGAAGAACTGGAGCGCGTCTTCAAACTGGGCGCGATCGCTGGCCAGCTTGCCCAACTCATACCAAGCCGCGGCATATCCCGGATAGACTTGCGTCGCTTTCTCAAAATCCTTGCGGGCGTCGTCCAGCTTGTTCTTTTTCAGCGCCGCCTGGCCCTTCTCGAACGCGTTGTGGGCCTCCTTCGGCGCCGCCAGAGAGGTCGCGCTGATCACCCGGCCTTCCACCGGGCCCATCCGGTGCAGCATGATGGTCCCTACGTTGGGACTGTCGAGCGCCCTGCGGTTGCCGAGGCTGATGGAGTCGGACCGGTATCCGGACAGCTTGGCCCGTAATTCGCAGTTCGCCAACACCAGATGCTTGGGCGTGATGTAGCTTGGCGAGCTGGTCGAAGTCTCCAGGACGTTAGGGCGGCTAAAGTAATCGTCCGCCGACCCTACGCTCGCGTCCTGAATGATCCCGCTATTCCGATCGCCGAGCCGGAAGCCGAAGTTGCCGTTTCTGTCGGCGAACCCTTCGGCGTGCGAGATGCCGTCGCAGACGCTTTCGAGCACCACCGGATCGGTAAACGGCTGGCCGTCGTCGCTCATCACGCGGCCGGAGACGAAGACCGGCTCCGGGTGTTCCTGCGGAATCGCGGGCGGCGGCTGCGACGATGGCGGCGGCGTCCAGACCGGAGCGTTAGTCGGCGGCACGTTGGTGGGCGTGTTGGCCGGAAGCGGACTGGTCGTTCCGGCGCCCGGTTGGGCGATGGGGGCCGCCGGCTGCGGCGGGGCGCCGCGCTGTTGCCCGAAAACTGGTTGGAGCAGCAGCAATGCCGCCGGGAAAAGAGCGGTCGCGCGTACCGATGCCAAGGACATAAATCCCTCCCCTCGTTGGCATCATTATGCCACCTTTCGCGCGTTGCCGGAAGGTCAACTTAGGGCAGTGTGTGCGAATCGGCCCCGGAGGCGGCCTGGGGCGTGAAAGTCAGATCGCCGGATTCGGCGTGGCCGTCCGCCAGCACTGTCTGGCCATCGCGGATGCCGCCTTGCAGCAGCAACCGGCCGAGTGGGGTTTCGATCTTCTTCTGAATGGCGCGCTTCAGCGGGCGCGCGCCATAGTGCGGGTCGTGGCCCGTCCGCACCAGGTTGGCCCGCGCCGCTTCGGTCAGCTCCAGCGCGATGTGGCGGTCCGCCAGGCGCGCGCGCAGCCGGCCAAGCTGGATCTCCAGGATCTGCTTCAGATGTTCTTCCGAAAGCGAGTGGAACACGATGGTTTCGTCCACGCGATTGAGAAACTCCGGCCGGAAGTGACGGCGCATCTCCTCCAGAACGGCTGCCTTCATTTTTTCGTATCCCGCCCCCTCGAAGGCGCCCTGGTATTCCAATATGCGCTGGCTGCCGACGTTGGAAGTCATAATGACGATGGTGTTCTTGAAATCCACCGTGCGGCCCTGTCCATCCGTCAGGCGTCCATCGTCCAGGATTTGCAGCATGACGTTGAACGCGTCGTGGTGGGCCTTCTCGATTTCGTCGAATAACGCCACCGAGTACGGGCGCCGCCGCACGGCCTCGGTCAATTGCCCGCCCTCTTCGAAGCCCACGTAGCCGGGAGGCGCGCCGATGAGCCGCGCCACGGCGTGCTTCTCCTGGTATTCCGACATGTCGATGCGGATCATGGCGCGCTCGTCGTCGAACAGGAATTCGGCCAGGGCGCGCGCCAGCTCCGTTTTTCCCACGCCTGTGGGACCCAGCAAGATAAAGCTGCCAATCGGGCGGTTCGGGTCCTTCAATCCCGAGCGCGCACGGATCACGGCTTCGGCCACCGCCGTGACGGCTTCGTCCTGGCCGACTACGCGCCGGTGCAACTCCTCCTCCAGGTGCAGCAGCTTCTGCACGTCGCCTTCGAGCAGTTTGGTGACCGGAACACCCGTCCAGCGGCTCACCACCTCGGCGATATCTTCCTCATCCACCTCTTCCTTGATGAGCCTGGCGGTCGCCTGCTGGGCGGCGAACTTGTCCGACTCCTCGCGCAACTGGCGTTCCAGCCCGGCGAGTTTGCCGTATTTCAGCTCGGCGACCCGGTTGAGGTCGTACTGGCGCTCGGCCCGCTCGATTTCGAGCTTGGTCCGTTCCACCTGTTCGCGAAGCTGGCTCAGGCTCTGCACCGCGCTCTTTTCGCGCTGCCAGCGCGCGGTGAGCGCGTCGGATTCGGCCTTGAGATCGGCCAGCTCCTTTTCCAGTTTCGCCAGACGGTCTTTGGAAGGCGCATCGGTCTCCTTGCGCAGGGCTTCGCGTTCGATCTCGAGCTGCATGACGCGGCGGCGGGCTTCGTCCAGCTCCGCCGGCATGGAATCGATTTCGGTGCGCAGCCGCGCGGCCGCTTCGTCCACCAGATCGATGGCTTTGTCCGGCAGGAACCGGTCGGTGATGTAGCGGTTCGATAGTACGGCCGCCGCCACCAGCGCGGCGTCCTTGATGCTCACGCGATGATGCACCTGGTAGCGCTCGTTAAGGCCGCGCAGAATCGAAATGGTGTCCTCCACGGACGGCTGATCCACCAGCACCGGCTGGAAGCGGCGCGCCAGGGCCGCGTCCTTTTCGACGTGCTTGCGGTATTCGGCGAGCGTGGTGGCGCCGATGCAGTGCAGCTCGCCGCGCGCCAGCATGGGTTTGAGCAGGTTGCCCGCGTCCATGGAGCCTTCCGCCTTGCCCGCGCCCACCACGGTGTGCAGCTCGTCGATGAACAACACGATTTCGCCCGCCGATTCCTGCACCTCCTTGAGCACGGCCTTGAGGCGCTCCTCGAATTCGCCGCGGAACTTCGCCCCGGCGACCAGCGCGCCCATATCGAGCGACACGACGCGCTTGTTCTTCAACCCGTCGGGCACGTCGCCGCGCACGATGCGCAACGCCAGCCCTTCCACAATGGCGGTCTTGCCCACGCCGGGCTCGCCAATGAGCACGGGGTTGTTCTTGGTGCGGCGCGAGAGCACCTGGATCACTCTGCGGATCTCCTCGTCGCGCCCGATCACCGGGTCGAGCTTGCCCTGCGCCGCCAGCTTCGTCAGGTCGCGGCCGTAACGCTCCAGCGATTCGTAAGTGGCTTCGGGATTCTGCGACGTGACGCGCTGGCTGCCGCGCACCTCCCGCAACGCCTGCATGAAACGTTCGTGGGTCAGCCCGAATTCCTTCAACAGGCGGCCGGAAGTTCCCGCATCGTCGATGGCGGCGAGCAGAACATGCTCCACCGAAATGTAATCGTCCTTGAGTTTGCCGGCTTCGTCTTCGGCGGCCGAGAGCAGCCGGTTCAGCCGCGCCGTGACGTACAACTGGTCGATCCCGCCGGAGGGTCCGGAGACCTTGGGCATACGGTCCAGCTCGGAATCGAGGCGCCGCGCGAACCCTTCCAGGTTGATGCCGGACCTGAGCAGAATGGAAGGCGCGAGCCCGCCCTCCCGCTCCAGCAGCGCGGCCAGAAGATGTTCGACGTCGATCTGTTGGTGGCCGTAACGGACCGCCTTGTTCTGAGCGGCCTTGATGGCCTCCTGGAGCTTCTCCGTGCAACGATTGAGGTCCATGCTTCTATTGTGCCAGTGGTGTGCAAGTGGGGCGGACCTCCCGGTCTGCCTTCTTGCCTGGACGCGAGTCGAGAGGCGGGCAACTCCAGCCTCCAACCGAAACCTGGCGCGCCATGTCCTTATGGAGTCCCGCCGGTTCCCGCCGCACCGCCGGGCAAGAAGAAGGCAGACCGGGAGGTCCGCCCCACTGAGTGGTTGCGTTACCTATTGGCGTACTTCTTCCACAGGCCCGCG
>Ga0209638_1001399_pt1 | contig 15510 bp, 20 predicted proteins | sample BarGraNGADG00211_FD_184490 | JGI IMG/M metagenome (GOLD analysis project Ga0209638, IMG submission 184490) | Arctic peat soil microbial communities from Barrow, Alaska - Barrow Graham LP Ref core NGADG0002-211 (SPAdes) (version 2) | ecosystem: Environmental > Terrestrial > Soil > Wetlands > Peat... | reverse complement strand
AGATCGACGAAGCGTTGTGCAAGACCACGGTCGAGGGCGACACCGTTATCACGAGCCGATTCATGGACAACATCATGCCGCCACCCTTCTGGCAACTGGCTTTGCGCGGCAACAATCTGGCCGACGATGTGCCGGTGGATCGCTGGCAGATCTGCCGCTTCACGCCGCCGAGCCATGTGATGATCGAAGTGGGCGTGGCCCACGCTGGCAAGCGCACAACCCGACGCAACTCTGGGTTGGCTGGGGCTGGCTAATGAAAAGCAGACCCCAAAATGACTACTGGCGCCGCAGCGCCAGCAGAAGGATTGACAAAAAGGCGACTGCCTTTACTTGGTAACCTCGTGTCCGATGACGCCGCCGACTGCCGCACCGGCGGCAGTTCCCAAAACGCCACCGCCACCGATGACATTGCCGGCCACGCCACCAATGACGGCACCGGTTGCAGTGCCTCTTTCCTGGTGTGTCATGTCGGCACAGCCGCCCAGAATGACCAGAGCGGCGGCGGCAATTACACCGACTGAATATTGACGAATAGTTTTCATTTTGCTTCCTTCACGTTGAAAAAACTGCTTAAAAGGGAATCAGCACCCGACCCAATGCGTCCTCAGCCCTACTTCTTGATGCTCATTTCATTGCTGACGCTGCTCACGCCCGCAATGCTGTGCACCACCTTGATGGCTTGGTCGATCTGACTCTGGTTGTTGACAAAGCCACTGAGTTGAACCACACCTTGACGCGTCACCACAGCGATGTCCAGGCTCTTGATGCTGGCATCGCCCAGGAGCGCCGCCTTAACCTGGGTCGTCACAATGCTGTCGTCAACCTTGTTGCCGATCGTGCTCGCTGCACCCTTCAAGCTGACTTTGTTGTCAATGCTTTTGACGCCTTGCACCGCCTGTGTCACGACGAGCGCGCGCTCGATTTGTGCCTGGTTATCAACAAAACCGCTTAACTGGACTTCGCCTTTGCGGGTTGCAATCTTGAAATCAAAGCCCTTGATGTCGGGGTCGGCCAGCAGCGCCGATTTCACCTGGGTGCTAATGACGCTGTCGTCAATCTCGGTGCCGATCGTGGTGCTCGCAGGCGGTGCACCGGCGGTATCTGTTGACTGGCTGCAACCCAGCGTAAAGCCGGCCAACACACCAGCCAGCGCAGCACTCAAAACAAGCATTACAAATTTGGTTCGCATCTCAGATTTCTCCGTAAAATTAAATCCTGTGGCGGGTATTTATGGCGCCGTTGCAACCCTTGACAGGATTGCTTCCAGTCGGTGAATTGTTGCCACTCGGCTGCATCAGTTCTGTTCGTTCGCGTACATACGCTGAAAAAATTTTGGCTTAGCCTTCGGCTCATTCATGAAACCAGTTCGCATTGCCACCGCCAAACCTGCTCCAGCCGGTGTTGTCAAAAAAATGACACCCTCTGCCAGTTCGCCTCCGGGGACCTTTGAAAACATCGGTCGCGGCGCGGCAGCGGCCGTCGAACAAGCCGGTGCGCTTCTCAGCTTCATCGGCGAGAATGCCTTTGCCAGTGCCAAATCGCTGGCACAACCATCACGCATCCGTTGGCGCGCGATTCTGTACAACATCCGCAGCGCCGGGTTCGATGCCTTGCCCATCGTCGGGCTGCTGTCGTTCCTGCTTGGCATCGTCGTGGCCTACCAGGGCGCTGACCAGCTCCGCCAATACGGTGCCAATATATTTGTTGCTGATCTGGTCGGGCTGTCGATGCTGCGCGAGTTCGCGCCTCTGATCACCGCCATCATCATTGCCGGACGCTCCGGCTCGGCCTACGCGGCGCAGATCGGCACCATGGCGGTGACCGAGGAGATCGATGCCATGCGCACTCTGGGCATTGCACCGCTGGAGATGTTGGTGTTACCAAAAATCATTGCGCTGATCATCGCGTTGCCGCTGCTCACCGTGTTCGCCGACGGGATGGGTGTCCTGGGTGGCATGATCATGGCGCGAACGCAGCTCGGCGTCGGCTATGGCGAGTTTCTTGATCGTTTGTCCAAGGCAGTCAGCATCACGTCGTATCTGGTTGGTGTTGGCAAGGCACCGGTCTTCGCCGCCATCATTGCCGTGGTTGGCTGCTTTCAGGGTTTTCGCACCCAGGGCGGTGCCGACAGCGTGGGCCGCCAGACCACGCGCAGTGTCGTCCAGTCGATCTTTCTGGTGATCGTGGCCGACGCCTTGTTCTCCATTGCCTTCAGTGTGCTGGACCTCTGACATGACAGGACCGACCGAAGCCCCGCAAGCCGTCCAGACGGTGATCGAAATGAGCAAGGTTTGCACCCGCTTTGGCGAGCATATTGTGCATTCCGGCATCGATCTGGACGTGCACCAGGCCGAGGTCTTTGCGGTGATCGGCGGCAGCGGTTCGGGCAAATCGACGCTGCTGCGCGAAATGATCCTGCTGCAGCAGCCCAACTCAGGCTCGATCCGGGTCTTCGGTGTTGACCTGAAGAATCTCCCGGATGAGGCGGCACTCGCGCTGCGCAAGCGCTGGGGTGTCATGTTTCAGCACGGGGGCTTGTTCAGCTCGCTCACGGTGCTGGAGAACGTCGGCCTGCCGCTGCGCGAACACACCAACTTGAGCGATCATTTGATTGACGAGACGGCAGCCGCAAAGCTCGCCCTGGTTGACCTGCTGCCAGAGGTCGGTGCGCAATATCCGGCGGAACTCAGCGGCGGCATGATGAAGCGCGCCTCGCTGGCACGCGCACTGGTGCTCGATCCGGAACTTCTTTTTCTCGACGAACCGACCGCCGGGCTTGATCCTGCCAGCGCGACTGGCGTTGACGAACTCATTCTCAAATTGCGTGACCGGTCTGGTTTAACCATCGTCATGATCACGCACGACCTTGACCTGCTGTGGCGGGTGGCGGATCGCGTTGCGGTGCTGGCCGACGGCAAGGTTCAGGGCACGGGATCGATGCTGGAACTCGCGCGCATGGAGCAGAGCGCGATCCGATCTTTTTTCGACGGTCCGCGTGCCAGGGCGGCACAGCAGCAGCACAGCGCGCCAAATAAACATAAAATCAACAAGGAGCCATCATCGAAACCAAAGTCAACTATTCATTAGTCGGTGCCTTCGTGCTGATTCTCGGCGCACTGCTGATCCTGGGCGTGCTGTGGCTCGCCTCGGGCGGTGTTTGGCAAAAAAAATACAAACTCTACCTGGCGGTCGAAGATGAATCCGTGGCGGGTCTCAACTTGAACGCACCGGTCAAATACAACGGCGTTGATGTGGGCAAGGTCAGGGCGATCACACTCGATACCATCAACCCGCAGCGCGTCAACTTGCTGTTTGCCATTGAGCAAGGCACACCGATCAAGCAGGACACCGTGGCGATTCTCAAAACACAGGGACTCACTGGCATCGCCTACGTTGAACTCAGCGGCGGCGCCATCGGTTCGCCAGCGCTGACAGCGATAGCACCAAACCAGTATCCGGTGATCCGCACCAAACCCTCGCTCAGCGCGCGGCTGGAAAATGTGCTCACCAGCGTGCTGGCCAAGCTTGACAGCACATCGAGCAACATCAACGCCCTTCTCAGCGACGAGAACCGGATCGCGTTCAAGAACGCACTGGCTGACATCGCCAGTGTGGCGCACACGATCGCGGCGCGCAAGGAGACGATTGACACCGGCATCCGCAACGCCGGGCGTACGCTGGAAAACAGCGCCCAGGTCTCCGCGCAAATGGGTGCCGTGATCGACCGCATCGGCAGCAGTGCTGACGCCGTCGCAAAAATGGGCAATGAGGTCGCCAAAACCAGCGTGAGCGCCGGCAAGGCGGTCGATGCGATCGGTGGCGATGTCAAACGCTTCAGTGTCGAAACATTGCCCGAACTCGAACGTCTGCTGGGCGAGCTGAGCACGCTGAGCACTTCGCTGCGCCGCCTGAGCGAGCAGACTACGCGCGACCCACGCGGCCTGCTGCTCGGTCACGCACCGGCACCTGAAGGCCCGGGAGAAAAAGGAGCAAAACCATGATCGACATGAAGCAACTATTTAATGTGAAACGCATGTCACAACGCTTATTCTCGTTCCCGCCTTCTGGAAAAGACAGGGATACGGGCAACGATGTCATGGCAGTTGGGGTCAAATTTGCCACTCAAACTGGTCGCCGCTGTAGCGCAAGCCTGGCTGTGCTGGCCCTGGCTGCCTGTAGCGCGCTACAACCGTCAAACACCCCCCCAACCACCTTCTATTCACTCGACTACACAGCGCCGGCAACGCAAAAGATAGCAGCCGCGTCAGCGAAGCCCACATCGACAACGACTACATTGGTCATCAATCCATCGCACGCCGCCGCTGGTTTTGACGGGCCCCACATCATTTATGTGCGCGAGCCACACAAACTCGAATATTTTGCACACAGCGAATGGGTCGATCCGCCCGCGCGCATGCTGGCTGCGCTGCTGGTTGCCGCAATCGAGAAAACCGGCTCCTTTCGCGCGGTTGTGCTGACACCGGGCGCCGCATCGGGCGAACTGCGGCTCGATACTGAAATCATCCGCTTGCAACACGAGTTTCAAACCAGCCCAAGCCGCGTGCGCTTCACGCTGCGCGCGACCCTGGTCGATGACAAATCGCGCCGGGTACTGGCCTGGCGCGAATTCGATGCCATCGAACCCGCCAGCAGCGAAGACCCGTATGGCGGTGTGCTGGCAGCCAACCGTGCGGTGCAAACCGTGCTTGACGACTTGTCCCAATTTTTAACCGAAAGACAGCAATGAACATCTCCAAACTCATCGGCATCCTCCTGATCGCAGCAGGAGGCCTGGGCCTGGCCTACGGCGGCTTCAGCTACACCAAGGAAAGCACCGGCTTGAAACTCGGCCCGGTCGAACTAAAAGTGCAGGAGCAGGAACGGGTCAACGTGCCACTGCTCCTGAGCGGTGGCGCGATCGTGTTGGGCGTATTCCTGCTGGTGCTGGGACGCAAATAACTTTAGAAGGACTGTTATGACTAATTATTCTTTTCCATCCAACAAATTTTCTCTGATCACAGTGGCTGGTTTGCTGTGTGCATCTGCCGCGCTGGCGGCCACGCCCGGCGCCTTGGCTGAGGCGCAGGCGCGCTACCGGCAGGACATGGCGCTATGCAACAGCGGCCAGTCAAATCAAGACCCTGCCACCTGTCGTCTGGAGGCGAAAAATGCCCTGGCTGCGACCAAGCGCGGTGAGCTCAATGATGCCCCCGGTGTGTACCAGCAAAATGCACTGCAACGCTGCGCCGCGCACCAGGGCAGCGACCGCAGCGACTGCGAGGCACGCATGCGTGGCCAAGGCAACGAAACAGGCAGCGTCGCCAATGGCGGCATTCTGCGTGAGAGTGTCACCATCGTTCCTGTCAAGTAAGGCGAGCTGACTGGCTGCGGCGCGTAGCGGCGCACACTAAGGGTCAGCCCAAGGCTGGGCGAATTTGGGCTCTAACCCCAATAACTAGCCCGCCTGGGCGAACCCAGGCGGCTTGGCCTTCACCAACATTAGCGAGCCGGAACAATGATCGTGGTGTCACCATTTGTGGTTCCTTTGGCGCCCGTGCGGCCAGTCGCACCGGTGTTGCCGGTGTTGCCGGTGGCGCCGGTCGCGCCGGTATAGCCAGTGGCGCCCGTATCCCCGGTGGCGCCAGCACCGCCGGTGGCACCCGTGTAACCGGTGGCGCCGGTGTTGCCGGTGTTGCCAGTATTGCCGGTGTTGCCAGTGGCGCCCGTGTTTCCCCTGGCACCGGTATAACCCGTCGCGCCGGTATCACCGGTAGCGCCTTGCGGGCCGGCCGGACCTGCTGGAAGCGAAAAACAGCCACTCAACGCAAGAGCCGCAGCTGCGGCAACTAATAGTTTCGAATATTTCATGATAATTCCTTTGATTTGATTAACAAGGTCGTATTCGCAGTCAGCCTGTGCAGCTAACCCCAGAGACGCTGTGCATCCCCGGACGTACATTTGTTGGCGCTCTACGACTGTTTGCAAGCTTATGCAAATGATCGGAGTCGGTCAGTGCGCTGGCGCGCATAAGACAATATTTTTTGAGCCGGCCTGCTTGAGATGCTCTGCATCCGTTGGTGCGCCAACGCACTGACAGCGACCATTCAAGCTCCTATAGTCCCTCTGCCAGTCGGGCGCGCAACGCACCGGGCCAGCACTAACAAATCACTTGTTGGTTAAAAACGAGATCGCCATCCGCCCTTGATCGCTCGCCCGTGAGTGACTCTGAAAAATTATCCATTCGTCAATTATTGACACAAGGAAACAAAATGCTTGGAACCATTGCAATCATCCTCATCATCCTGTGGCTGCTGGGGTTTGTCACCTCCTACACCATGGGCGGCTTCATTCATATTTTGCTGGTCATCGCAGTGGTGATGATCCTGATTCGTTTCATTCAGGGTCGGCGTCTGTAGCGAGGCGTAAATTCCTATCCCGTTACAAACATGGCGCCAACCGCTGCTGCCATCAGCAGCGTGGCGGCCCAGCCCAGTAATTTCAGACTGGTTGAAATGACGAACCGCCCCATGATTTCGGAGCGCACCGCCATCAACATCATCACGGCCATGATCGGCACCGAAATGACGCCGTTGATGACGGCGCTCCAGTACAACGCCTTGATTGGATCGATTGAGGTAAAGCCCAGTGCAATACCGATCAAGGTTGAAACGATGATGATGGCGTAAAACTGCTTGGCCCGCATGGGCGTGCGCTCCAGACTGTTTTTCCATTGAAAGGCACCCGCCATGGCGTAGGCGGAAGACCCCGCCAGCACCGGAATCGCCAGCAAGCCAGTGCCAATGATGCCAGCACTGAACAGCATGAACGCAAATTCGCCCGCAATGGGGCGCAGCGCCATTGCCGCTTGGGCCGAGGTTTGAATGTCGGTGATGCCGTTCAGATTGAGTGTCACCGCCGTCGTCAGGATAATAAAAAAGGCCACCAGATTTGAAAACCCCATGCCAATATAGGTGTCGATCTTGATGCGTCTGAGGTTTGCTTCGGCTTGCTGCGGTGCCTTGATCAAGGGTTGCGCTTGCGGATCAGCCAGTTGATCCTCAACTTCCTGCGACGCCTGCCAGAAGAACAGGTAGGGGCTGATGGTGGTGCCGAATACGGCGACCACCGTCGTGATGTACTCGGGTTTCCAGGACAGTTGCGGCAGCAGCGCGCTGGCCAGCACCTGTGACCATTGAATGTGCACCACAAATGCCGTGGCCACGTACGCCAGCAGCGCCAGCGTAAGCCATTTCAGGAGTCGCACATAGCGCCGGTAAGGGATAAATACCTGGAGCAACAGCGATACCAGGCCAAACGTGACGGCGTAGATTCGGGCCGGACCGCCGACAATCAATTTCAAGGCTTCGCCCATGGCCGAGACATCGGCAGCGATGTTGATCGTATTGGCGATCAGCAAAAGCCCGACCACACTGTACAAAAGCCACGCCGGATAGTGTTTGCGGATGTTGGTGGCGAGCCCATGGCCGCTGACCCGCCCAATTCTGGCACTGACCACTTGAATGCCAACCATCAAGGGATAGGTGAAAAGAACTGTCCACAGCATGTTGAAGCCAAACTGTGCGCCCGCTTGCGAATAGGTGGCGATCCCGCTGGGGTCGTCGTCGGCGGCACCCGTGATGAGCCCCGGTCCGAGCTTTTTGAGCCAGGAGTCTTGACGATTCCGGGAGGCAGCTTTCGGCTTGGACAATGTAGGTTCCCTCATCTAATGCCAATTTTCGCACGGGACACTTCGCTTTTGCTCCTAGGGATGCTCTGCATCCCTAGCGCATCCGCAATAACCAACAAAACGGCACTTTGTACGCTATCGCACAGACTGGCACATGGCATTTAGATAATCTTCTCAACTGGCGAGTTCCGACAGTTCGGATGTTGCGCCAAGACCTTTTTACTTTTTACTCATTAAGGATTCCTTATGAAAACCACAATACTGATTTCGGCGCTGCTTGCCACGTTAAGCCTGGGTGCTTGTGATCGACCCGCAGTTGTCACTGTTCCCGCGACACCTGTCGTTGTGCCCGCGACACCTGTCGTTGTGCCCGTGCCTGGACCCGCCGGTCCTACCGGTGCCACTGGTGATACGGGTGCCGCCGGCAATCAAGGCAACGATGGCAATACCGGTGCCACCGGCAAATCTGGCAGCGGCACCACGGTCATCGTGACGCCCCCAGCTTCATCGCCGGCAAACTAAATTTATCTAATTACCACTTCAAGGAGAACGCCATGGGCTTGGGAACCATACTGTTGATCATTCTGATATTGATGTTGATCGGCGCATTTCCGACCTGGCCGCACAGCCGAAACTGGGGCTACGGGCCCAGCGGTGGCTTGGGCCTGGTGGTCATCATCATCATCGTGCTACTGCTGATGGGACGATTGTGATCGTTTAGCTCGGGGTTGCGTCATTCATCCGGGGCGTTCGTGCGAAGGGCTAAACGTTGTCCCGCGCACGGGCGTCTTCGTTTTCGCCCCACATCGCGTTCAGAATAGCCAGCAACACGGCAAAACTAACCCCCAGGATCCAGGCAAAGTACCACATGTGATGTCCTTTTAATAAGCCCCATGCTCGTTTTCCGCCACAGATGCCGCCGTCACCTTGCCACGCATCACGCGATAAGCCCACGAGGTGTAGAGCACGATCAAGGGCATGAAGATCAAGGTGACCCCCAACATCAGTCCCAGCGTCAGGTGGCTTGACACGCTGTCCCAGACGGTCAGGCTGGCCGCTGGCATGGAACTCGACGGCATGATGAAGGGAAACATCGAAGCACCGGCGGTGCCGATCACCCCCAGCAATGCCAGCGCCGAGCAGACAAACGCGCTCAGCGTGCGGCGTGCTCGCAGCAACAACGCCGCCAGCAGGGCGCCGAGCACCCCCAGGGCTGGCAGCAGCCACAGCAGAGGCTGACGACCGTAGTTGACCATCCAGGCACCGGCCTCGCGCACCACCGTCTTGCTCATCGGGTCGGACAAGGCGTTGGGGTCGATCGCTGAGGTGATGCGGTAGCCGTCAATAGTCTGTAGCCAGGCCCCCGCAGCCAGGAACGCCAGCACCATGACGATGGCCGCAGCCACGGCGCCCTTGATGGCGCGTGCCTGAATTACACCTTCGGTGCGGTGCGCCAGATAGACGCCGCCGTGCAGCGTGATCATGGCGCTGCTCAGCACCCCGGCCAGCAGGGCAAACGGGTTGAGCAATTGCCAGAAGCTGCCGCTGTAGGTCGAGGCCAGGTAGGCGTCATACTGAAACGGCACACCTTGCAGCAAGTTGCCGAAGGCCACACCAAAAATCAGCGGCGGCACCGCGGCGCCAACAAACAGACCCCAGTCCCACGCGCTGCGCCAAGTGGCGTTCTCAATCTTGCTGCGGTAATCAAAACCGACAGGGCGCAAGAACAACGCCCACAGCACTACCAGCATGGCCCAGTAAAAGCCGCTGAAGGCGGCGGCATAGACCAGCGGCCAGGCCGCAAACAGGGCGCCGCCACCGGTGATGAACCAGACCTGGTTGCCCTCCCAGTGCGGCCCCACCGTGTTGATCACGACGCGGCGCTCCAGGTCGCTGCGCCCAACAAACGGCAGCAGCGTGCCCACACCCATGTCGTGGCCGTCCATGATGGCAAAGCCCACCAGCAGCACGCCAATCAAGAGCCACCAGATGATTTTTAGGGTTGCGTAATCAAACATCGTTTGCTCCTCAGGTGTGTGCTGGTATTGAGTGAGGCGCTGGTTCGCTTTGGTAGCGGCCAGTGCCCAGACTGCCCGGTCCCATGCGCGCAAACTTGACCATCAAAAACATCTCGACCACCAGCAGCACGGTGTAAAAAACAATAAAGCCAGCCAGCGAGCCGTACAGGCTGTTGACGCTCTGCGTGGACACGCTCAGATGCGTCGGCAAGACGCCATAAATGGTCCAGGGTTGACGGCCATATTCCGCCACAAACCAGCCCAGTTCGCAAGCAATCCAGGGCGCCGGCAACATCCACAGCGCCAATCGGAGCAACCAGGGCTTTTGCATGTTGGCTGATTTGATGGTATTCCAGAAGGCCAGCGCAAAGAGCGCCAGCATGGCAAAACCCAGGCCCACCATGATGCGAAAGCTCCAGAACATCGGGGTCACGCGCGGCACCGTGTCGTTGACGGCGCGCTCGATGATCCCAGGTGTGGCCTGATTGACGTCCGCCACATATTTCTTGAGCAACAGGCCAAAACCAAGATCGGCTTTGTGGCGCTCAAACACTTCTTTAGCCATCCTGTCATCCCGGTTGGCACGCAGCGCTTCCAGCGCGTTGACCGCCACGATGCCGCGCACAATGCGCTCGCGGTTTTTGGCCTTGATCTCGTGAATGCCCGGGATTTCCTTGGTAAGGGAGCGCGTCCCGATCAGCCCCATCACCCAGGGAATCTCGATTTCCCAGTCGTTCTTTTGCGCCGCTTCGTTGATGCTGGCCATCATGGTGAGCCCCGCTGGCGCGGGCTTGGTCTCCCACATCGCCTCCATCGCCGCCAGCTTGGTCTGCTGGGATTCACCCACGGTGTAGCCCGATTCGTCGCCCAGCACGATCACACTCAAGGCCGAGGCCAGGCCAAAGGCGGCGGCCACGCGAAAGCTGCGTTTGGCAAACTCGACATCACGCTTTTTTAACAGGTACCAGCTCGAGATGGACAGCACAAACATGGCACCCGTCACATAACCCGCCGACACCGTATGCACGAATTTGGCCTGGGCGTCGGGGTTGAAAACGATAGTCCAGAAATTGACCATCTCCATGCGCATGGTCTGGTAGTTGAATTCCGCGCCCACCGGGTTTTGCATCCAGCCGTTGGCAATCAAAATCCACAGTGCGCTGAGGTTGGCACCGATGGCCATCAGGATCGTCACCATCACGTGCTGCGTTTTGGAGAGGCGCTCCCAACCAAAGAAGAACAGCCCGACCATGGTCGATTCAAGAAAGAAGGCCATCATGCCTTCAATTGCCAGCGGCGCGCCAAAGATGTCGCCAACATAATGCGAGTAGTAGGCCCAGTTGGTGCCAAATTGAAATTCCAGCGTGATGCCAGTCGTCACGCCCAAGGCAAAGTTGATACCAAAAAGTTTGCCCCAAAAGCGCGTCATGTCTTTCCAGACCACGTTGCCAGTCATCACATAAACGCTCTCCATGATGACCAGCAGCCAGACCATGCCGATGGTGAGCGGCACAAAGAGGAAGTGGTAGAGGGCGGTCACGGCAAATTGCAGCCGCGACAAATCAACCAGTTGTACAGGGATCATGGCTTTAGTCCTTTGGTCGGAGTGGCAACGCTCTGTAGGAGCTGTGCGGCGACACGGTCGGCATCCACTATGACGCGTTGGTCGCGCACAAAACCCAACCACAACGCCAGCAGCACAGCGAACTTGAGTACCAGCACGATGGCCAGCTTCTTGGTCAGGGTTTTCTCGTGGCGTATCATAAAAACTGAGGTATCTATTGCGTCTGACGATTAACCAGGAAGCCTCATATTACAAACTTTAACACGTCCGGTAGGTACGCTGGCGCACATACGGTTGGCCTCGTCTTTGTTAGCCTGGCGCTGGCGCAGTGAGTCTCATGGACGCAGTTTTAATCGCATTGGCCCTACATCCTTATGACACTTTCCCGTTTTTTCAAATGGACCGCCAGCCTGTTGCTCATCCCGGTTCTAGCAGCCCTACTTTTCATCGAAATTTTCGGATGGAATTGGCTGCGCACCCCGATCGAGCAAATGACGCTGGACAAGACTGGTCGCCAACTGCTTATTGGCGGCGATCTTGAGCTCAAGTTCGGTTGGCCGCAGCCCCGCTTGCACACCGGTGCGGTCACCTTTGCCAATCCGGCTTGGGCTAGCGAAAAACAGATGGTTAGCGCCCAGGCGCTGGACATCACCATCGATTTGCCCCAGTTGCTATTGCGTCATATTGTCTTGCCAGAAGTGCGGCTCGAACACCCGGTCATTTTTCTGGAACAGGGCAGTGGCGCTCGCAAGAACTGGCTGCTGGACCTGAACCAGCAGGATGAGGAAGCGCGCATCCGCATTGACCGTCTGACGCTCGACCAGGGCCAACTCGGCTACGACGATGCGGCGCAGAAAACCCACATCCGGGCAGAACTGTCGACCACAAATGCCACGCCCCAGTTCAGCGGGCTCGCCTTCAGTGCGCAGGGGCAATACAAGGGCCTGGCGCTCAAGGCACAGGGCAGCGGCGGGCCCGTGCTTGGCTTGCGCGACGAAAGCATCCCCTATCCTTTGAGAGCTGACTTTACCGTGGGCCAGACCGGCGTCAAGCTTGACGGCAGCATTACCAGCTTGTTGAAGTTTTCTGCCATGGACCTGCAGCTTGCCTTGCGCGGCAACAATCTGGCGCAGCTTTTTCCGCTGCTTGGCATCGCGTTCCCGCCGACGCACGCCTACGCCACCGAGGGCCATCTGCAGCACAGTGGGACGAGCTGGCGTTATGACAAATTCTCAGGCCGGATTGGCGACAGTGATGTCGCTGGCACACTGCAAGTCGATACCGGCGGCAAGCGAACCGCCCTGAAAGCGGAGTTGGCATCCAGGGTGCTTGATCTGGCAGATCTGGGCCCCTTGATCGGCGCCCGGCCCGGCCGTCTGCAGGCCGCCAGACAAGCCGCACCGGCTGTTCAAACCGCCCTGCCCCTGCCAGCTCAAGCCCGCGTGCTGCCCGACCTGCCCTTCCAGACCGAACACTGGGACAGTGTGGACGCCGAAGTCACCTTGAGCGCCAAAGCCATCCGGCGCAGCAAGGAGTTGCCGCTGGCCAACCTGGCAGCCCATTTGAGCTTACGTGATTCGGTGCTGACGCTGGACCCGCTTAGTTTTGGCTTAGCCGGTGGTCGCCTCAAGGCCGTGATTTCACTCGATGGACGCCACGACCCGATCCAGGCAAAAGCGCAAGTGTGGGCCAATCAAATTGAGCTTGCAAAACTATTCCCGACGATTGCATTGAACAAAGCCAGCATCGGTCTGATCAATGGCGAGTTGGATCTGACCGGAACCGGTAACTCGGTCGGGCGCATGTTGGCCAGCGCCAACGGCAAGATCGGCCTGGTCGTGAACGGCGGCTTGGTCAGCAAGCTGCTGATGGAGGAGGTCGGCCTGCACCTTTGGGAAATACTCGCGCTCAACGTCACTGGTGACCGGCAGGTCAAGTTGCGCTGCGCGGTGGCCGACTTCGACGTTCGCCAAGGTGTCCTGCGCACCAACGCCTTGATCTTCGACACCGAAGTGACTACCATCATTGGCACCGGCAACATTGATCTGGCGCAGGAGAAGCTTGACTTGACACTCAATCAAAAAACCAAGAACACCAGCCCCCTGGCACTGCGCAGTCCGATCTACCTGCGTGGCAGCCTGGCCAAGCCCGCGGTCAGCGTCGATAAGGTGCGCGTTGCCGCGCGTGCCCTGGGTGCCCTTGCGCTGGGCATTGTGAATCCATTTCTGGTCATACTTCCCTTGATCGACGCAGGTCCGGGCAAGGACAGCGATTGTGCCCAGTTGGTCCGGGAGGCCAGGGCTATGCAACACTCGGGGAGCAAAAAATAGTGCTCCATGCGCTTAAGTTAGCTGCCCTGGCGGTGTCTTGCCTGCTCTGCTCGGCCGGTTGTGCGACGCTGCCCGATAGCGAAGCCCTGATTGAACGCCACGCCGGGCAAACCGCCCGATTTGAGAACGCACGCGGCCCGCTTTCAGCGCAAAAAAGTGCCGCCATCCTGGCACAGCTCAAACAAAAATCCGGCGACATCGACATTCTGGAAAAGCAAATGGCCCTGGAACAGGCCATTGTCGGCAGCCCGCTGATCCTGGGCAATAAAGTCACCCTGTTGCAGGATGGCGCGGCAACTTACGCCGCCATGTTTGCCGCCATCCGTCAGGCCCGGGACCATATCAATCTGGAGTCCTACATCATTGAAAACGACGAAATCGGGCTACAGTTCGCTGACCTGTTATTGGAGTGCCAGGGCCGTGGCGTCCAGGTCAACATCATCTATGACAGCGTGGGCGGCTTCAGCACACCCAGGACATTCTTCGATCGCTTGAAGCTTGCCGGCATTGCGGTGCTCGAGTTCAATCCGGTCAACCCGCTCAATGCAAAAACACCCTGGTTGCTCAATAACCGTGACCACCGAAAAATACTTATTGTTGACGGGCGAACCGCCTTCATCGGCGGCATCAACATCAGCAGCGTTTATTCTTCAGGATCTGTCCTTCCTCGCAGCGGTAAGGAAACAGGCCAGACCAGCACCAACTCGGTGGCCTGGCGTGATACCGACCTGCAACTCGATGGGCCAGTGGTCGGCGAATTGCAGAAACTGTTCATGGCAACATGGGAAAAGCAACGCGGCAAGCCAATGGCTGCGAAAGACTATTTTCCGGTATTGAAAGCGCAGGGGCCAGACATGGTGCGTGCCATTGGCAGCACGCCAGATGATCCCTACAGCCTGATTTACCTGACGCTGATCTCGGCGATTGGCAACGCCGAGAAAGAGGTGTATTTGACCAACGCCTACTTTGTGCCTGACCCGCAACTGCTCAAGTCCTTGACAGACGCTGCTGCACGTGGCGTCGATGTAAGGCTGATTCTGCCCAGTCAGTCAGACTCCAAAATTGTTTTCTACGCTGGGCGTTCCTACTACACCGGCCTGCTTGAGGGCGGCGTCAAACTCTACGAGCGCAAAGGTGCCCTGCTCCACTCCAAAACAGCGGTCATTGACAGCGTTTGGTCAACCGTCGGCTCAACCAATCTGGATTGGCGCAGTTTTCTTGACAACGATGAAGTCAACGCGGTTATTCTGGGGCGCCCATTTGCCGGGAAGATGAAAGAAATTTTCGCCAATGACCTGGCCGCCTCAGAAGCCATTGATCTGAAAAGCTGGCAACAGCGAGCGCTCCGATTTCGTTTCAATGAATGGATGGCACGGGTATGGGGACGCCTGCTCTAGGCGAAAAACAAGACACAAGGTTCGCTACCGCACGCAAAGGCGTTGGCTATTGGAGGAAAATCAGAATTACTTTCAGCACAATCAAAAATGAGTGGTTCCTTATGTCGGGAGCGTAATCATTGCATCAGGTTCGGCATTGGTGAGTTTTTTGCAGTTTGGCACTTTGGAGATGGCCGTACTGGTCAGCGGTATTTCCCTGGTGATCCATAGCATTGAAGCCTTTCTGTTGACGCCATGGCTGACCAGCCGTGCCAACAAAATGAATCCGGTTGCCATCTTCGTCGGCGTGCTTGCCTGGGGCTGGCTCTGGGGCGTGTGGGGTCTGTTGCTGGGAGTACCGATTCTTGTGGTTATCAAGGCAATTTGTGACCGGGTTGACGACCTCAAGCCGGAGGGTGAATTTCTCGGCATCTGAAATGGCGCGTCGCGAGAACAAGAGACTTTCGGCATCAACCTTCGCTGTAGCCTAAGGATGCTCTGTATAACTCAACGCGAGTGGGTGGAGTGCGGATCG
>Ga0209638_1001398_pt1 | contig 15514 bp, 19 predicted proteins | sample BarGraNGADG00211_FD_184490 | JGI IMG/M metagenome (GOLD analysis project Ga0209638, IMG submission 184490) | Arctic peat soil microbial communities from Barrow, Alaska - Barrow Graham LP Ref core NGADG0002-211 (SPAdes) (version 2) | ecosystem: Environmental > Terrestrial > Soil > Wetlands > Peat... | reverse complement strand
GGGACCTCCTGATATTGATCGTTTGCCAAATAACCAATACCAGACAGAACCCTTATCCGCAACCTAGTAATGTGTACCACATCAATGTTAAGCCCTCAGAATTACGGCACCAAGCTATTGACAAACGCCCGGCGGCACGCCATAATGATATTAGATTAAACAAACTGAGCTGACTGGAAGAACCGGAGGCCTGTAGACTGCGATCCCTTATTGGCGCAGATTACTGGCCTCTTTTGTTTGTTAGGCAGAGGACAGGCTGACCAGAAGACTGGAGGCCGGTAGAGACACGAGACATTCGTGCCCTACCGGCCTCTTTGCATGTGAGAGGGGGAGGAAACGCAATGCCACATAGACTGCTGCTGGAAATCAGTTCGAGCAACTTCGCGATCATGGTAGTCGTGGGTATGGCCACGACCGGCTTGGTGCTGGGCACAGTTGTGGACAGACTGCTCTGCTGGCTCGGAATGGTTGTCGATGCCAAAGGTGATCCGAGATGATCTGCGCCGGGACAATGCCTACTTCTCTGGAAGCAGTGGCTCTGACCGCTATCGGGTTCTGCGTTGGCACGGCAGGCAGTTTCTTTGGCGTGGGCGGCGCCTTTCTTGTCACCCCAGCGCTCAACATACTCGGTTTCCCGATGGTCTGCGCGATTGGAACCGATCTGGCTCACATGACCGGCAAGTCCGTCATTGCCACGCTTCGCCACAGGAAACTGGGGCATGTGGACTGGCACGCGGGCGGGCTGCTGCTGTTCGGGACGCTGCCGGGCGTCAAGCTGGGAACAGTCGCCGTGATGGCGCTTGAGCGAGCCGGACTTACTGAGTCGGTGTTGCGGTACGTGTATATCCTTCTGCTCGGTGTAGTTGGCACACTGATCCTGCGCGAGAGCCTGTCCTCGCGCAATGACGCCGAACCGGACGGGACAAGAGCTTTGCTGAGAAGGCGGTTCCGCTTGCGGCCATTTGTGTCTCTGAAGACATCGGGCATTGAGAGCATAAGCGTGTGGGGCGTGATCCTTTTGGGACTCGCGACCGGATTTCTGTCTTCATTCTTGGGTGTCGGCGGAGGGTTCATCCGAATGCCCGCGATGATCTATCTGCTGGGCATGCCGACAAGAGTGGCTGTGGGAACCGACTTGCTGGAAGTGCTCTTCTCGGGAGGCTACGGCGCATTCCTGTATGCTCGGGAAGGGCGAGTGGACGTGATCGCCGCGTTGGTGATGCTGTTCGGGGCAGCGGTAGGGAGCCAACTGGGGGCGATGGCAACCAAGTATGTTGAGGCAGGCCGGATAAGGCTGTATCTGGCGGTGGCGGTCCTCGGGTCCGGGGCGGCGGTCGCGGCAAAGCAGTTTGGGGCGACGGCTCTGTCAGCAGGCATTCTTCTGATCTTGGGGCCTTCGCTTGCCGGAGTCATCATCTACAAGCTCGTTGTCGGCGTGAAGCGTCAGAGGGCTGCACTGGAACGGGTCATTGAATCAGACCTGGCCTAGAGGTGGAATATGAAGAAGCTCAAACACGTCGCTCTGCGCGCTCTCAAGTGGCTCGCGCGCATGCTCAAAGAGGCATCTATCACCTGCGGTGAAATGGAACTCGATTAGATGAGTGATAGAGCGTTCAGATACGACGAAGTGCACAGTGCTCCGTTGGGCAGCACTTGATCTTACTAGCAAAAAGGAGGAAGATGAAAATGGCAATCAGCGCAACAAGTGAGAGAATCAGCGATTTGGTGGACGGTCTAAACTACGGCCAAAAGGTGGACCGGTCTCTGGGCCTGATACGTCAGGCCTACGAGACGTATGGTGACACGCTCGTGGTCGCCAACAGTTTGGGGAAGGACTCGTGTGCGGTGTGGAGTCTGGCCAAGCAGGTCAGCCCGGACATACGGGGCTTCATTGTGACCACGCGATTCAAGCCGAAGGAAACTGTTGATTTCATGCTGGAAACGGTTTCCCGCTATCCCGAACTCAACGTATATGTCAACGACGAACCCATCCCGGACAGGCTCTATGAAAGTGACCCCGATCGCTGCTGCGACATTCTGAAGGTAGAGCCAATCAGGCGCGCTATCCAAGAGTTGGACGTGGCTTGCTGGGTCACCGGCCTTCGCTGCACGGAGGGCCGGACGCGCACCGACTTCCAGGAGATCGAGGAGCGAGACCCTGGCCTCATCAAGCTCAATCCGATTCTGATCTGGCACGAGCGTGAGGTTTGGCAGTACCTGGCCCTCGATCGGGTTCCCGTGAACCCGCTTTATGCCAAGGGTTATCGTTCGCTCGGCTGCGAACCGTGCACCCGAATTGCCCAGGGACCCGATGAGCGGGCCGGCCGCTGGCTTGGAACCAGCAAGTGCGGAGGCGAGTGCGGGATTCACACGAGACCATTGAAGGATTAGAGGAAGGCAGACGATGAAGCCAGACACCCTATACGATATCGCGAAGCTAAAGGCCAGTGGCCTTATGAAACAGAAGGAGCCGGACCTGTTCAGCGTTCGCGTGAAGGTGGTAGGCGGGCACGTGGAAGCCGAGCAGTTGGCGGCTCTGGCTCGGATAACGCAATCCTGCGGGCTTGGTTGCGTGCATTTGACCACGCGCCAGGGATTGGAGATTCCGAACGTGCACTTCAGGGATATTGAGAAGCTGCGCGCGGGTCTCGCGGAAGTCGGGATGGAGTTCTCCACCGGCGGGCCGCGCGTTAGGACAATCACGGCGTGCCAGGGTCGGTCATGCACTCACGGGCTGATCGACCCCCAAGCGCTGGCGCGAAAGATAGATGGGCGAGTTTCCGGGCGGTCCGGCCTTCCGCATAAGTTCAAGATCGGCATTGCCGGATGTCCCAATGCCTGCACGAAGCCCCGCGAAAACGACCTTGGCATTATGGGCGTCGCCGGCAGGATATTCCATGATGATCTCTGCAACCACTGCGGAACGTGCATCCCCGGTTGCAGGGCTCCAGGAGCGCTTGAGATAGTCGGCGACCAACTGGTCTGCCGTGAGGAGATATGCGTGCAGTGCGGTGACTGCGTCGCGGCCTGCCCCTTCGACGCATGGGAGCTGACCGGGGCGACGTATGCGGTCTTCGTAGGTGGAAAAATGGGCAAGCGGCCAAGGTTGGCCGACCGCCTGCCTCGGGACATGGTTGGTGAGGAAAACCTTTTGCGTGTTGTGGAACACACGCTCGACTGGTACGCCGAAAACGGGGAGCAAAGAGAGAGGTTCGGCAGCGTCCTGGACCGCGTCGGCGTGGCATCGCTCGTGGAGTGTCTCAGCAACGCGCTCTGAGACACCATCTCTTACCTCTCGGGGCTGCAATCAGGGCAGTACATCTGATCCTCCCGAAGCGTTCTGCCGCGGTTGGCGCAGGTCAGTCAACACTTTGCGCCGATTCAGGCAGTAGTTTTGGCCACGCTTGCCTAACATGCTCTAGGAACTGGAGGAACGGTGATATGAACTCACGTGATCCTATAGGCAAGCCAATATGCGAGGTCGATACCCCCTCGCTGCTGCTGGACATAGACGCTCTAAAGGCCAACATAGCTACGATGGCTGCCTTCTTTGCGGATAAGCCCTCGCGCCTCCGACCGCACTTCAAGAGCCACAAATGCACGGCTATCGCGAAGATGCAGATGGAAGCCGGGGCGGTCGGGATAACCTGCGCAAAGCTCGGCGAGGCCGAGGTCGTTGCGGATGCAGGCATAACCGACATCCTGATCGCTAACCAGATCGTCAGCAAGTGCAAGATTCAACGGCTGGTGGAACTCGCCAAGCGAGCAAACCCCATGGTAGCGGTGGACAGCGTGATCAACGTGCGCGAGCTTTCGGCGGCGGCCTCGAAAGCAGGCGTCAAGATTCGCGTGCTCGTGGAAGTGGATTGTGGCATGAACCGCTGCGGAGTCGAGCCGGGGCAACCTGCTCTGGACCTCGCGCGTGTTGTTGCCTCATCGCCGGGGTTGGTATTCGAGGGGCTTCAGGGCTACGAAGGCCACCTCGTGCTGATTAGGGACGAGGAAGAGCGCTTTGAGAAGACCCGCGCGGCCCTGGCGCCTTTGGTCGAGACCCGGCGGCTGATCGAAAACGCCGGCATTCCCGTCAATATCGTCAGCGGCGGGGGAACAGGGACCTACAATCTCACCGGGTGTATAGAGGGAATCGATGAGGTCCAAGCAGGATCGTACGCCGCGATGGACTACTACTACGGCGAGATCCGTCCGGAGTTCAGGCAAGCCATGTCTATCCTGGTCGGAATCTGCAGCAGGCCAAAGCCTGGAGTCGCGGTCGTGGATGTCGGTACGAAAGGGGTGGGGGCTGATTTTGGCCCTCCCCTGCTGAAGAACATACCCGGGGGCGAACTCCTCAAATTTTCCTCCGAGGAGCACACGGTATTCATGCTTCCCGAGGCCGCCGGCGGGCTGGGAGACTCAATCGAGATCATCCCCTCCCACGGCTGTGCGACGAGCAATCTCTACCGAGAATTTATCGTCCACAAGGATGGCATTGTCGTAGATGTCTGGCCAATCGAGGGATCGGGAAAGCTCAGATAGCACTTCGACATCGCGTCTGAAGGTCGGCCTGTTGGAGGTGATCCCGCCTCGTTTCGGGAACAAGACTCAGGGATACTGTGTGTATTAGCGGAGGAAGCAGATGAACATAAGCGTTAGACAAGGCTCGCTCGCGGAAGTCGAGTGCGATGCCCTGATTATCAACCTTTTCGAGGCCGTTAAGGAGCCCGGCGGCGGCACCGGCGCCGTTGACAAGGCCCTCGGCGGCGCGATCGCGAGGCAGATAGCCGAAGACGATTTCGAGGGCAAGTTGGGCAAGTGCATGATCGTCCGCCCCTCCGGAGCGTTCCCGGCAAAGAAAGTGATCGTCGTGGGTCTCGGCAAGCGCGAGGACTTCGGCAACGTTGAGCTACTCAAAGCGTCCGCCGCGGCAGGCCGGAAGGCGCGGAAGATCAAGGCGGTCAAGGTCGCAAGCATCCTGCACGGCGCGGGAATCGCTGGGCTGCCCTCATTCGATTGCGCCAGAGCAGTCGCGCTGGGAACGATTCTCGGAACCTACGAATTCACGCGATGGAAAACCGAGAACGGCAAGCCCAACCCCATCGAAACGTTCGAGATCGTCGAGCTTTCCGCAGACAAGATCGGCGATATTCAGCGCGGCATCGATCGGGCGCAAATCATCGGCGACGCGGTCACGTTCACGCGCGATATGATCAACGAACCCTCCAATGTCGTGACTCCGGCCTACCTTGCCGACGTCGCGCGGACAATCGCCAAGGACAACGGGCTCACGTGCAAGGTGATGGATCGCAAGGAGTTCGAGGCTGCGGGGATGGGGCTTTATGCGGCGGTAGCGCGCGGAAGCTCGGTTGAGCCGAAGTTCATCGAGCTGAGATACACGCATCCCGAGGCTAAGAAGACAATCGCCCTGATAGGCAAGGGGATCACCTATGACACAGGCGGTTATTCGCTCAAGACGACCGAGTATATGGTCAACATGAAAGACGATATGTCCGGCGCGGCGGCGGTCCTCGCGGCAATGAGCTCGCTGGGCGCAATCAAGCCAAAGGTCAACATCGTGGCGTTGGTAGCGGCTACCGAGAACTCCATCGGCCCCAACGCAATCCACCCCGGCGATGTCGTTAAGTCCCTCGGCGGCAAGACCGTCGAGATCAACAACACCGACGCGGAGGGCCGGCTCACCCTTGGCGATGCGGCGGCGTATGCGAACAACATCGGAGTTGACGAGATCATCGACCTTGCAACCCTAACCGGCGCATGTGTGACCGCGCTTGGCCGCGAGATAGCGGGGATTCTGGGCACCGATCAGAAGCTGATCGAGCAACTTATCGCGGCGGGCAAGTCCTGTGGAGAAACGATGTGGCAGCTCCCGCTCTTCATGGACTACAAAGAACAGCTCAAGAGCGATGTCGCCGACCTGAAGAACACCGAAAAGGGTGGCGCAGGCGCAACCATAGCCGCGCTGTTCATCCACGCGTTCGTCGGGGACACGCCGTGGGCGCATATCGACCTGTCCTCGGCGCTGATCGACAAAGACCGGCCGCTTGCGAAAAAGGGTGGAGTCGGTATCGGCGCGGGAACGTTGATCGAATACCTGGCGAGCTACCTATAGAGAGCTCGCGCTGATCTCCATAACACGGTCCAGGCCGATCAATCGGATGACGCGGTCAGCGATTCTGCTGCACTTGACGACCCGCGCATGAGCGCTTTTCTCTCGCATGCGGGAAAGCACCATCAGCAGGGTTTTTATGCCCTCGCTGTCGATCATAGTGACGGCACTGAGGTCGAGAAGAAGGTCCTTATCACAGCGGTCGGCAATGTCGCCGAGTGTTGTGTTGAGTTCGAGTGAAGCGGCATAATCCACTTCGCCGGACAGGCTGACAAGCCAGTTGCCGGGTTCATGCGCGACTTTGACTCCAAAAGCTGCAGTATCCAATGGTAGGCGTTGTTCCCTCAGACTCGCGTGGATGGTAGGTATTACCACCAAAACGGCTCTGATAAACCTCCGGGTTGATAGTTGCCCAAACTTCTGCAGAAGCGTACAATGTCGGCAATCCTGCACAAGCGAGGTTACACTCCATGAACTCCCTGTCCGGCTTGGTTTGCGTTGCGCTCTCCCTGATGGCGGCTACGGCAATAGCCCAAGCGCCGATAGGTGACAATCGGCCCCTCAGCATCCAGGGCGTCACGCCTATCTCCACGAATATCCCGCGCTACGGACGGGCGGAGTTCCGCATCGATCTGCAAGGTACCTACACCAACGCGTTCGACCCAGATGACATCGAGGTCAACGGCCAGTTCGCGGCGCCGAATGGCAAGACCGTCACGGTCCCGGCGTTCTACTTCCAGGACTATTCCCGCAGCACGCAGGGAGGATCGGAGCAGCTCAAGGCCTCCGGCAAGCCCGAGTGGCGGCTCCGGTTCGCGCCAACCCAAGTCGGGCATTACACGCTGCGCGTCACTGCTCGCGACAAGAGCGGCAAGCAGGTGCGCTCCCAGCCGATTGCGTTCGAGTGCACCAAGTCAGATGCGCAAGGCTTCGTCAGGCGGAGCCCCGCGGACTGGCGATACTTCCAATTCGACAGCGGCAAAGCCTACGTCCCGATCGGGGCCAACGTCTGCTGGGGCACGGATACGACCGACTACGACAGATGGCTGCCTCGCTACGGCGATGCCGGATGCAGTTACTTCCGGGTGTGGCTCGGGCCGGGGTGGACCATGTTCGGGCTCGAGCACACGGGCGATGGGTTCGGGCTGGGCAAGCTCGACCTGCAGCACGCGTGGCGGCTGGACTATGTTCTCGACTTGGCGGCAAAGCAGGGGCTCTATATAATGCTGTGCATAGACAGCTACAACGAGCTGAGGAGGAAATCAGAGGGTGCCTACGGCTGCTGGGAGGACACCCCGCACACCTCCGCTAACGGCGGCCCACTGAAAGAGCCGCGCGAGTTCTGGACCAATCCGACGATGCTGCGAACTTATAAGAACAAACTGCGTTACCTGGTCGCGCGTTACGGGTCGGACACGCATGTAATGAGTTGGGAGTTCTGGAACGAGGTGGACATCATCTCCGGGGACGCGTTCAAGATCGACGAAGTGACGAAGTGGCATGCGGACATGAGCAACTACCTGAGGAGCATCGACCCCTGGAAGCATCTTCAGACCACCAGCTTCGCAAACTCGGCGGGAAGACCTGAGATCGACAAGCTGCCGCAGATCGACTATACGCAGACACATGCTTACGGCCTCCAAGACGGAGCGCCGGAGCTGGTTTCCTGGCTGACCAAGAAGCAGGACTACCACAAGCCCAGCTACGTGGGCGAGTTCGGCGCGGACGCGGGAGGCCCGGACCGAAAGGTGGACCCGGATGGAATCCTGCTGCACGACGGCATGTGGAGCACGCTGATGTCCGGCTCGGCAGGCACGGCGATGCTATGGTGGTGGGACAGCCATATCGAGCCCGGCAACCTCTACTACCACTTTGCGGCGATATCGTCGTTCGTCAAGGGCATAGACTTCCCGCGCGAGGGCTTCGAGAGAATCACAGAGGCGAGTTTCAGCTTCGCCGACCCAGCGCCCGATGTTCCGTTCCGAGACCTGATGCTCGCCGGCCCGGCTTCGTGGGAGCCATCCGAGGCAAACAAGCCCGCGACAGTCAGGATCAGCTCGGACGGCAAAGTGGCCGTCGAGGGCAAGGTGGCGGGTATCCTGCACGGGAATGTGAACCACCTGAACCTGCACAATCCGCTGACGTTTGAGCTCAATCTCCCCCACCCGACCCGCATCCGCATCTCAGTAGGTGGAGTGTCGGGGTACGGCGGCGCTCATCTGATCGGTCTCGTGGATGGCGCGACAGTCCTCGACAAGCCCATGCCGGACATCAACCCATCCGGCAAGCATGACACGCTGAACCAGTATGACGGCGAGTACGCAATCGAGGTCCCGGCTGGGTCGCACGTGGTAAAGGTGGAGAACACAGGCACGGACTGGATGCTGGTGAGCTACGTAATCGAGCGCGCCGAACGCAAGACCGACCCCGATATCAGACTGTACGGAATGCGCGGAAAGAGCGTTTCGCTGATCTGGGTCCAGAACTCGATGCACAACTACAACCGCATACATGCAACAGGTCGTCAGCCCGATCCTGTCCCCCCGACGGTCCTCACCATCCCCGGCTGGCCGCAAGGAAAGTACCGCGTGCGGTTCTGGGACACATACACAGGAGTGGAAACGGGGGCCGTGACGGTCGGTGTCGATGCGAAGGGCCTTCGACTCAATCTGCCGGCGGTTGCGAAAGATATCGCCCTGAAGGTCGAGAGAGCTTAGGCCGTACAAAAAGAAAGCCCGGCGCGCTGGGCGAGCCGGGCTGAGGAGACTGAGATATACGCTCCACTAAAGCAAATGGGACGGGGTCACCGTGTCGCCGAGGGAGCACGACGGATCGGTGTCGATGTTGCCAATCGTGTAGGTGCCGCCTGCCGGACACTCCGGGACGACCTTGATGTACGTCGGCACTAGGCTGAGATGATCATCGAGTGTCCCAGACATAGCTGGCTCATCCGTCCCAGCCTTCTTCTCATCCATTGCCCACTGCACCTTCCCCGTGTCGATCTGCCTCAGGTTCGCCATGCAAGCCTTTGCGCGGGAAGTGTCCCTTGCTTTCATAAAGTTCGGGATCGCGATTGCGAGCAACACGGCGATGATCAGAACCACGATCATGATTTCGATCAACGTAAATCCGCGTCGGCTCTTCAGAGTGAATCTACTCATGAGTGTGTGTACCTCCTCCAAGGTTTGGAAAACGCTAGCCAGCCCTATAGGCCGCTTGGAAGTGTTTGCTACTAGAGTTGTTCCACAGCCTAGAGGAGATTTGATCATGTATATTTTCGAGGAAACTCCCGGCGGTTCGGGACACGGCAGACGACGTCGCGTAGAGGCTCAGAACGCAAATGCGTCGCGTATCACTTCGCGCACAACCAGTCTACCGTTCTCGGAGCCGACTTCCACTACATCGAACCTGCAAGCAACATCGCCCAGTTCTTTATCCAGCAGGTATTGCTGGGCGGTGGCATAGAGCTTTCTCACCTTCGAAGGGGTAATCGACTCTGCGGGGGAGCCATATTCGGCAGTGCGCTTGCAGCGGACTTCGACAAAAACCAGGCAGTCAGCATCTTTGGCGATCAGGTCTATCTCGCCCATACGGCAGCGGTAGTTCGACGTGACGATCTCATACCCGCGCTTGCCGAGTTCGGCAGCGGCGAGTATCTCCGCGCTCCGACCTATTCTAGACCTGGGAGACGGCACTGCAGCAACCTTTCGGAGACCGGCGAGAACGATCTCCTGTGACATGGGCATGGGCCGTGTTCGTTCAAGGCCGATATATGCTCGGCCGTACAGTAACCTTTGTGCGCGGCGAAACCATACTGCGGATACTCCTTGTCCAGATCGAGCATTATTCGATCCCGCGTAACTTTGGCCAGGATCGAGGCCGCGCCGATGGAAACGCTCAGGGAATCGCCCTTCACGATCGCTCGCGACTTCGCGCACAAGTCCGGCACTCGTCGCCCGTCAACTAGGATGAAATCAAAAGCGACGCCCAACTCATTAAGCGCCGCTCTCATGGCAGCATGTGCTGCCCTCAATATGTTGATCTCGTCTATGACCTCGCGGTCGATAATCCCAATTCCAAAGCAGACAGCCTCGCTGGTGATTCTCTCGAAGGCCGTCTCCCGCGCGTTCGGGGTCATCGCTTTCGAGTCACCGACCCCTTTGGCATCGAACTCCTTTGGAAGCAGCACCGCCGCCGCAACTACGGGACCGGCGAGTGGCCCGAGCCCGGCCTCATCGACGCCGACTACGCTCCCGAAGCCCTCCGCCCAAGCCTGCTTCTCATAAGCCCAAGGGTCCATGATTTACTATTTCCGATTTACGATTTCCGAATTGGCCGATCCACCGCGCGGCGGGCCAAATAGTGAATCGGAAATCGTCAATTGCAGATGCCTAGTGAACTATCCGTATCCTAGTAAGCGGCCAGAAGATCACCATTGCCTTGCCAAGGATACGGTTCCGGTCGAGCAGACCCCAAAATCGCGCATCGTTGGAGTCGTTGCGGTTGTCCCCCATCACGAGCAGCTTGCCCTTGGGGATCTTCACGAACTGCACGTTCTCCTTGCCGACTTTCTTGGTGATGATCCACGCGCGATCGGTCTGCGGCAGCGGATAAGGCACATCCGGGTCCTCAGCCGTATACGATTCGTCCAAAGCTTTCCCGTTCATATAGACCGTGCCGGGAAACACCTTCACCTTGGCTCCTGACCTGCCCACCAGCTTCGCAAGCTCGGCGTTGTCCACCTTCGTGTCGTCTCGGTAAATAGCGTGGTCCCGCAGCTTGATCCGATGCCGTCCCTGCAACAGATTGGGAAGATCGCCCAAGGTGTACTCGTTTGCGGTAAAGTCGCCTGCCCCAACAACGACCTTGTCCTGCCCCAGTGAGTCCTTCTCAATTCGTACAGGCGCACCCGAAGCTTTCGTAGATAGAAGACCAATCTCCCAGTTCGGCACAACCTTGCCGTCCTCGTAGACATTCCCGTCCCGAATCTCCACTTTGGATACATCCTGCAAGGTCTGACGCAGCAGTTGGTGGTTGTACTGGTCGTTTCCAACCGTGACATAGCCCGGTGTTATCCGAATCTCGTCGCCCGGCACGCCTATCACGCGCTTGATGAAGTCCTTCTCCTGCGGGTCGGCCTCGGGCGGCGACTTGAACACAACCACATCCCCAAGCTTCGGCTCCTTGAACCGATAGATGAACTTGTTCACCAGTATGTGGTCCTGCTCCAGAAGCGTCGGGTGCATGGAAGCCGAGGGAATGAAGAACGCCTGGACGATGAACGGCCTGATGATAAAGAACACCAGCGCCATCGCCACCGCCAGCGATTCCGCGGTCTCCCCGATCGACTTCGCGACGGGCGATCTCTGCTTGAGCAGTATATACCTGAGCCCGAGCAGCACCACCACTATGAAGGCGACCCAATACCACTGAAGATTGGCCAGCCGTTCCGTGAAGCCCTGGACGTTCGTCATCTAGCTGTTCGCTTTTCCTTGATCCTGGCAGCCTTGCCGATCTTGGACCGCAGGTAATAGAGCTTGGCTCTGCGAACGGCGCCCTTTCGGACGACCTCAACGTTCCCGATGCGCGGCGAATGCAGCATGAAGGTGCGCTCTACGCCAAAGCCATGCGAAATCTTGCGCACGGTGAAAGCGGAGCGGAGTCCGCCGTCCTTCTTGGCGATGACGGTACCCTCGAAGATCTGGATGCGCTCCTTGCCGCCTTCGATAACTCGGGTGTGAACCTTAACGGTGTCGCCAGGACCGAAATCCGGGACATCGGTTCGAAGCTGCTCGAATTCTATCTGTTCGATGAGTTGCACTTTACTCCTCCTCAGAGAACGAGACCTCTTTCAGTCTCCCAAGTATACTTTTGTCTTCTTCAGTTAATGGCGCGGCCTCCAGCAGGTCGGGGCGCCTTTTGAGCGTCCTATCCAGCGCCTGCGCGCGCCTCCACTTTCTTATCTCTTCGTGATTGCCCGACAACAGCACCTCGGGCGCTTCATAACCGCGAAACTCCGCCGGCCGCGTATACTGCGGATACTCCAGCAGTCCGCTCGAAAACGATTCGCTCTCGGGCGAGGACTCATCACCCAACACGCCCGGCAGCAGCCTCGCCACGGCATCCACAACCACCATCGCCGGCAGCTCGCCCCCGGTCAGAACATAGTCGCCAATCGAGACTTCGTCCGTGACCAGATGCTCGCGAATACGTTCGTCCACGCCTTCGTAGCGCCCGCAGATAATGATCACATGGCTCTCTCGGGCCAACTCCTCCGCCAGCGACTGATCGAACCGCCGCCCCTGCGGAGTCATCAACACTATCCTGGGCTTCCGGCCCGCCGCGCGGGAGACCAACGCCTCGACCGCATCGAATACGGGCTCGCACTTCATCACCATTCCCGGCCCGCCGCCAAACGGCGAGTCATCGGTGGTGCGATGCTTGTCCGACGTGAAGTCCCTGATGTTCACGGCTTCCACGTCGATCAGGCCCTTCTGCCTGGCCCGGCCCAGAATGCTCTCACCGGCCACGGCCTCGACAATCCCCGGAAACGTGGTCAGTATCTGAAAAAGCATCTCATCGTCAATCTAAGAGCCCCGGCACCGGATGAATCACCATCCGACCCTCGCCAAGGTCAATCTTCGTAACCACGTTCTTCAGAGCCGGAATGCAGAGCCCGGTGCTCGTGATATACACATCATTCCCACCGCCCTGCAAAACTTCCGTTACCTCGCCAAGCTCGCGGCCATCGTCGGCAACCACCTTAATGCCGATCAGATCAAAAACGTAAAATCGGTCGTCAGGCAGCTCCGCGAGTTCGCTCTCGTCTATCGTAAACTCAGCGCTCCGCAGGGCCTCGGCGTCATTCCGAACCTCTACGCCCTCGATCTTCAGCGCCAGCCCTTCCCTGTGGACCCTCGCGCTTTCGAGCTTCACCCGCCTGACCTCGCCTTGCGGCAGTCTCAGGCTCAACTCGACCCCGGCTGCAAACCGTTCGGGAAAGTCGGTGAGAACAATCGCCTTAACCTCACCGCGCGTCCCCAACGGCGCAATTATCTTACCTATGACGATGTCTCGCTCACTTCGGGGCATAGACCTAAGGCGCTACCCGCGCCGTCTCTCCGTCTCTAATCTCAATGATCCTGCTATCCTTAACTACGACCTCGCAGGCGCCCAGGTTGAGGAAATCGTCTCCGATGTTCAACTCAACGCTGCCTTCGAGCGTCGCCAGGTCGTATTCCGAGCCTATCTCCAGGCCGGATATCTTCTCAAGTTCGCGCCTCAGCGCAATCCGGGTTGCCTCGTTGCGCCGTTGTTCGGCTCGCAGCCGCTCCAAGAGCACACTCTCCGGGTCGGCCTCCACGGACTCAACGCGCGCGGCAAGCTGCTTGCCGACCAGGTCCAGTTTGGCCAGCGCCGTTCGCATCTCGCCGATCCGGCACGACCTGTAATCCTCGGTCACGATGACCTTCAGCAACACCGGACGCTTGACGGTTATGCCCATCAACCCACCATCGTAGGAGCCGTCTCCTGACGGCGATGGAATCGGGTTCAGGAGAACCCTCCTACAACACACAGACTACGGCAGGATCTTCACGAAGACGTTCTTGCGATCCTTGATCGCGGCTGCCTTCGCGACTGTCCTAAGGGCATTCGCCACGCGGCCCTGCTTGCCGATCACCTTACCCAGGTCGTCGGGATCAACAGTCACCGTGAACGTAATGGAATCGCCCTCGTCGATCTCATCGACCGTGACCGCATCAGGTTTGTCCACGAGGGCTTTGACGAGTATCTCGATCAGGTTCTTCACGTCAACCCACCCTTATTTCTTGGCTTTGGCTTCCTTAACCGGAGCTTCCTCAGCGGGAGCCTCGGCGGGAGTTTCCTCAGCGACCGGCTCGGCGGCAGGAGCTTCCTCGGCGGCGACTTCGGCCGGAGCTTCTTCCACCACGGGCTCAACGACCGCTTCCGGCTCAGCAACTGGAGCTTCCTCGGCAGCGACTTCGACCGGGGCTTCTTCCGCCACAGGCTCAACGACCGCTTCCGGCTCAGCAGCCGGTGCCTCTTCCACCGCAGGCTCAGCAACCGGTTCCGGCGCTGCCGCGGGGGCTGCCTCGACGATAGCAGGAGCCTCTGCCTTGGTCTTGCCGCGCTTCTTGGCCTCAATCTTGGCTTCCGCCCTGGCTTTCGACGCCTCGCTCTGTCCGCCCAACATGCCCATCTTCTTGAGAAGGCCTCTGCAGGTGTCCGACGGCTGCGCGCCCTTGCCGATCCATTCCTGCGCCTTGTCCGTGTCCACTTTAAGCACCGGCGGGTCAACGGTCGGGTCGTAGTAGCCGATAATCTCGATAAATCGCCCATCGCGAGCAAATCGGCTGTCCGTTACGACAATTCGGTAGAACGGGCGCTTTTTCGCTCCCATGCGCCTGAGTCTGATCTTAACCACGTGTACGTATCCTCCTCGGATTCTAACTCATAAACGGGAAGTTCGGCATACGCTTGTGCCGCTTCCCTGATTCGTCTCCGCCGGTCATCGAGCGGATCATCTTTCTCATTTCGCCAAACTGGTTCATCAACCGGTTGACTTCCTGAACGCTCGTACCGCTGCCGTTGGCTATACGCCTCCGCCTGCTTCCGTTCAGGATCGTGGGATCCCCGCGCTCTTCCATGGTCATCGAGCGCAGAATCGCCTCCACCCGGTTGAACTCGTTTTCGTCTATCTTAGCGCCTTTGAGCTGAGCAGACATGTTCCCCATTCCCGGGATCATCTCCATCAGCTTATCCAGCGGTCCCATTTTGCGCATCTGCTGAAGCTGCTGGAGGTAATCGTTCAGGTCGAACCGATTCTCCCTCAGCTTCTTTTCGAGTGCAATGGCCTGGTCCTCGTCGAAGCTCTCCTGAGCCTTCTCGATCAGGCTCAGTACGTCTCCCATGCCGAGGATACGCGACGCCATTCTATCTGGATGGAACTGCTCGATACCGTCCATCTTCTCAGAAGTGCCGATAAACTTGATCGGCTTGCCTGTGACCGCCTTGATCGACAGCGCCGCGCCACCTCGCGCATCGCCGTCCATCTTGGTCATCAGGACACCGTCGATTTCCAGCGCCTCATTGAACTGCTGCGCCACATTGACCGCGTCCTGGCCGGTCATCGCATCGACGACCAGCAGCACTTCCGTCACATCTATCTCAGCACGCAGGCGCTTAAGCTCCGACATCATCTCTTCGTCGATGTGGAGCCGCCCCGCGACGTCGATCAATATCGGATCATTGCCGTTCGAGCCGGCATAGCTAAGCGCGGCCTTCGCGACCGCGACCGCATCCTGCCGGTCGCCGATATCGAACACATCGACTCCGACCTGCTCGCCGAGCGTCCTAAGCTGCAAAATC
>Ga0209638_1001395_pt1 | contig 15534 bp, 16 predicted proteins | sample BarGraNGADG00211_FD_184490 | JGI IMG/M metagenome (GOLD analysis project Ga0209638, IMG submission 184490) | Arctic peat soil microbial communities from Barrow, Alaska - Barrow Graham LP Ref core NGADG0002-211 (SPAdes) (version 2) | ecosystem: Environmental > Terrestrial > Soil > Wetlands > Peat... | reverse complement strand
GCCGGCAGCGCCGTTTCGGGGAGAAGCGGGCCCTGCAACTCTCGGAATCAGCCGGCAAATCGAGCCCTGTGTTCCAATCGTCGTCGCTGCGGGTAGCTTTCCTCCGTGATCCTTTTTGTCGGAGCGATTGGCCAGGAGCTCGCGGGCGCGCGCGACCAAGCACGCTTGCTCGCTTGTGGCGTGGGGCCGGTCGAGGCCGCGATCGCCACAGCAAAGGAGATCATCAAGGAGCGGCCGCGAGCGGTGATCAACGTGGGACTGGCGGGCGCCAGGCGCGGCTCGGGCATCGACGTGCTGGACGTCGTCGTCGGCACCGAGGCGGTCTACTGCGACCTCTTCCCGCGCTTTTCGCCAAACAGGCTCAGGCCCGACTCGGCTCTGCTCGAGGCCGCGCGCAGTGCTCTTCCCGACGCCCGCTTCCTTCCGGTCGGGACGACCGCCAGCGTCGGCGGCTCCAGCGAGGTCGAGGTCGAGGCGATGGAGGGTTTCTCGGTCTTGCGGGCGGCACAACTGGCGGCCATTCCGGCGCTCGAGCTGCGCGTGATCTCCAACGAGGTCGAAGAGCCGAGCCGCTCCAACTGGCACATCGACGACGGCCTGTTCGTGCTGCAGGGTGCGACGCGGCGCTTGCTAGACGCTTTGCTGTAGGAGGATCTTCTCCATGCAGACGCTGCGCGCCTCGGCGTAGCTCCCGGGGCCGATCGAGATCTCGGTCGTGTTCAACGCAGCGGCTTCTCCATGCAGATGCTGCGCCGCTGCGCGCTGTAGGGCCCGAAATTCGGGATCACGGCGAAGCCGCCCGTCTCGTAGAGGCGAACCGCCTCGGGCTGCTCGGGACCGGTCTCCAGGCGGAGTATCTCGTAACCGAGCCGCCGTGCCTTCTCTTCCAGCTCGCTCATCAGCGCGCGGGCGGCTCCGAGCCGGCGCGCTTCCGGGGCGACGTACATGCGCCTGAGCTCCGCCGTCCGCTTGCCCTCACAGCGGCAGATCCCGGCGCAGCCGACCGGCTTGCCGTCGAGCAGGGCAACGAGGAAGCAGCCGCCGGGATCGTCGAAGACATCGGGCTCCGGCTCGGCTCCGGCGCCCTCCCAACCGCCGTAGCGCTTGCGCAGCTCCTCGGCCTGGGCGTCGGTCAGCGGCCGCGACAGCGGGCTGCCGTAGGGCTCTCGTGCGATGTCGATCTTGGTCACGAGCACGATTGAAGCAAGAAGTCGACGCGGAAGGCGGCTCTATGACACTGGACTTCTCGGGGTACCACACTTCGCTAAACCACCCACCACCCCACCACCCTCCCACGGGGCGGGACACGGTATCGGAGAAAGACGCATGCGAATGTGCCGGCTTCGCGCCAAATTGGAACGTCCGAGGGGCGAATGTTGCGGTACCGTCGAGGCAATGACGACGCTCCGCTTTGGCTTCTCGCCCTGCCCCAACGACACCTTTGCCTTTCATGCGCTGGTGCACGGGCTGGTCGAGGCGCCGTTCCGGGTCGAGCCGGTGCTGCTGGACATCGAGGAGCTGAACCGGCGCGCACATACGGGCGAGCTGGAGCTGACCAAGCTCAGCTTCGGCGCGCTCGCCGGCGTGGGCGATCGCTACCGGCTGCTGGGTAGCGGCGCCGCGCTCGGTTTCGGCTGCGGGCCGCTGGTGGTCGCGCGTGAGCCGATCGACCTGGCTCGCGCCGCCGCCGGGCCGATCGCGGTGCCCGGCCTGCAGACGACCGCCGTCCTGCTGCTGCGCCGCTTTGCGCCGGCGTCGGGCGAGCTGGTCGAGCTCCGCTACGACCGGATTCTCGGCGCGGTCGAGCGGGGAGAGGTGAAGGCCGGCCTGATCATCCACGAGAGCCGCTTCACCTACGCCGAGCACGGCCTCGTGCGCGTTTGCGACCTGGGCGAGCTGTGGGAAGAAGAGACCGGTTTGCCCGTACCGCTGGCCGGCATCTGCGCCCGCTCCGATCTCGATGCAGCGACCTGCGCCGCCGCCGCACAGGCCATTCGCGCCTCGGTCGAGTACGCCTTTGCCCATCCCGCGGCTAGCAGCGACTACGTTCGCGCCAACGCTCAGGAGCTCTCCGAAGAGGTGCGCCGCGCCCACATCGAGCTGTATGTGAACGAATCGAGCGTCGATCTCGGCGAGACGGGACTGCGGGCGATCGAATCTCTGCTTCACGCGGCGCGCGCAAGCGGCTAGCGTTGGTGGCGAACGCTTCTCGAAAGTCGAGCGGCGGGCAGGAAAACCGAAGAGAGAAGACTCGATGAGCAACGGCCAAAACGGTGTGCGCGGATTCTTCCGTAACGCGGGCTCGTTCGTGCTCGGAGGTCTCGTCGGCGCCTCGGCCGCACTGGCCGCCCGCGCTCGCCGCGTGCAACGAGATAGCTCTCCGGGCGGGCTTTCGGCGTTCGACGACGCACCCTGTCATCGAGAGGCGCGCGAGCGAAAACGAAGCGCCGTGTAGCCTTAATCACAATGCCGATCTACGAGTATCGCTGCCCAAAGGGTCACGTCTTCGAAGTTCTCCAGCGCATGGACGCCTCTCAGCCCGAGGTCTGCGAGGTTTGCGGGGCGGGCCCGGTCGAGCGCGTGCTCCATCCCGTCGCGATCCATTTCAAGGGAACCGGCTTCTACGCAACCGACTACGGACGCGGCTCGCGGCGGCAGGTCAAGGAATCGAGCTCGGACTCGGGCGGCGAGAGCAAAAGCGAGAGCTCGAAAGAGAGCGGCAAGTCCTCCGGCGATTCGTAGCGACCGCTAGCGGGGCTTAGGACCGGCGCCGGCCTTCCAGGGCCTGCAACAAGAGCAGCACGACGATCGCGCCCGCCACCGCGATCAGAAACGGCCGCAGCGAGAAGCTCCAGCCGACCCTCTCCCCGAACAGGACGAGCCCGGCGAATCCGCCCACGACCGCGCCGGCGATGCCGACGGCGATCGTGACGATGCAGCCTCGCGGATGCTTCCCGGGCGTGGCGAGCTTGGCCACCGCGCCGGCAAGAAGACCAAAGAGGATCCAGGCCAGGAGGTTCACGGCAGCAGCGTTCCCTTGCTGCAACCGGGCGCGTACAGCGAGCTGCGCAGGTCCGGAGCACGGGCCGGCCTCGTTCCCTCGACCATCTGAATGACGGAGAAGTTGTCTTCGCTCGGGGCGATCTCCAGGGCGCCGCCGAACGGCTGCGATACGCCCCCGAGCCGACAATGGAGTGTGCTCGAGGCGCGCAACTTGATCCAGCCGAGCTGCATCAGCTGAGCCGCGCTCAGGTCGGTTGCCATCGGCTTGAGCAGGTCGTCGCCGAGCCAGGGCAGCTTGATCATCGTCATCGGGCTGGTGATCTTGGAGAGCACCGCCTGGACGACCTGCTGCTGGCGGGCGCCGCGTGTGATGTCGGTCTCGCTCGGGTCGAGCTTGTTCTCGCGGATGCGCGAGTAGACGAGAGCGCGCTGGCCGTTCATGTGCTGCAGGCCCTTGGCGAAGCGATAGCCCTGCCAGGTCGCGCAACGCGCAGCCGTAAACGGGCAGCCGAAGGGGTTGGAAAGGATGGGCTTCGGCACGTTGATGTCGACGCCGCCGAGCGCGTCGATCAGCTGCCGGAACTGGCTGAAATCGACGACGATGACGTGGTTGATCGGTAACCCCGTATAGCCCGCAACCGTCTTGATCGCCAGGGGCGCGCCGCCGAACTGGAAGGCCGTGTTGATGCGGTCGAGACCGTGGGTGGGCACGTTGATGCGCAGGTCGCGCGGAATCGAGAGGTAGACGATTCGGTGCCGCGACGGATCGGTGTGCACGATCATGATCGAGTCGGAATGCCGGATTCCCTGGCGCTCGGCCGTGTTGGCGTGGTCGGTGCCGAGCACGAGGATGTTCGACGTGTTCGAGAGCATCAGCCCGTGCGTGGGGGTGAGCGCCTGTTTGGCACTGGCACCCAGTCGCGCATTGGCCGCGTGGGCTCCGCTGCGAAGGGACAAGTAGCCCGCGACCGCCCAGACGCACACAAGCACGAAAAGCAAAACGAAGCCGATCAGGACGCGCCGTTTCCAGCCGCCGTGTCCCAGGCCGAGGCGCGGAACGCGGAAGCGATGTGAGCGAGGCCCGTTCTTGACGGCGGCCGCCGCTCCACGGCCGCTCGAGGTAACGCTCTTGCGCTTCAGCGGTACGTTGCCTTTCGACCGGCCGCCGCGGTAGACACGGTAGGGCTTGTCGCCGGGAGCCATCGACGGGTTATGGTAGCCGTCTGCCATGAGCACACCGAAGGTCATAGGCGTCGACGTCGGCGGGACGAAGATCCTGGCCGGCGTCATCGACGAGCGCGGGAAGGTGCTGGAGCGGGTGCAGATCGCCAGCCCGGCCGCCTCGACCGAAGCACTGCTCGCCGGGCTCGATCAGATCGTTACAGAACTACTTGGCCCCGAGATCGCGGCCATCGGCTTCGGCATTCCCTCGAGCATCGATCAGCGCTCGGGCATGGTGCTCGGCACGGTCAACCTACCGCTGCAGGGGCTCTGTTTCCGCCAGCGCATGCGCGAGCGCTTCGAGCTTCCCGTCGGTATCGACAACGACGCCAATGTCGCCGCGATCGCCGAGTGGAAGGCGGGCGCCGGCCGCGGCGCGAACGATCTGGTCATGCTCACGCTCGGCACCGGCGTCGGCGGCGGATTGATTCTCGGCGGCAAGCCCTACCGCGGCTCGGTGGGCGCGGGCGCCGAGCTCGGCCACATGGTCATTCTCCAGGACGGTCCTCCTTGCTACGGCAACTGCACAGGGCACGGCCATCTGGAGGCGCTGACCTCCGGTCATGCCGCGACACTCGTGGCGCGCGAGCAACTCGGGCCCAAGGTGGATGCGCGCAAGCTGGTCGAGCTCGGGCGAGCCGGCGACGAGCCCGCTCTCGCGCTGCTGCACGAGATCGGAGAGCACCTCGGCGCCGCATTCGGCAGCTTTGTCAACATCTTCAATCCCGAGCTGATCGTGATCGGCGGCGGCTTCGCGGCGGCCGGCGAGCTGATCCTCGCTCCCGCGCGCGAGCGGATGGCGGCCGAGTCGCTTCCCAACATGGCCGAGCTGACCCGTGTCGTCCTGGCCGAGCTCGGGGCGGACGCCGGCATGATCGGTGCCGGCTTCGTCGCCTTCGAAGCGCTGGAAAACGCCGAAGCAACGCTCTAGTCCCGCCGGTCCCCGATTTCACGAGGCGGCTCTCCGGGGTTCGGGCGCCTTGCCCACCCACCACCCTCCCACGGGGCGGGGAACGGTATCGCAGGATTCCGCGCGGGAATGTGTCGATTGCGAGACAAAGCGATCTTCTCGCAGCAGGCTGATCCTGGAGCGCTCGGAAGGCCGTACTCCCGACGAACCGAATCCCGCGAACCTGTGACATTCGCCACGCTACGGCGCGAGTGCTATCTATCGTCAAGAGTCGCACCGACTCGATCCAGGGAGGTGAACGTTGCCGCTAGCGATCTGCGCCACGCCGATCGGAAACCTCGAAGACGTGACCTTGCGAGTTCTGAGCGAACTCGAGCAGGCCGATCTCGTTCTCTGCGAGGACACCCGGCAGACGCGCAAGCTGCTAGCGCGCCATGGAATCGAAGCCCGTACGCTCAGCTACCACGAGCACAACGAGGCGGCGCGCGTGGCCGAGCTGCTGCCGCGGCTCGAGGCCGGCGAGCGGATAGCTCTTGTCTCCGACGCGGGTATGCCGGCGATCAACGACCCCGGCGCCCGGCTCGTTCGCGCTGCGCTGGAGGCCGGTCTTCCGGTCACCGTGCTGCCGGGCCCGAGCGCGGTCGAGACGGCGCTGGTTTCGAGCGGTCTGGCAGGCGAGCGCTACCAGTTCCTGGGCTATCTGCCGCGAAGCGAGAAGGCCAGGGAAGCACTCTGGCGCGAGCTTTCCCGCTGGCCGTATCCGTCCGTCGCCTTCGAATCTCCAAAGCGGTTGTCCGCGACTCTGGCCAGCCTCGCCGGCTTCGACCCCGAGCGTGAGCTCGCCGTCTGTCGTGAGCTGAGCAAGCGCTTCGAGGAGGTTGCACGCGGGAGCGCGCGCGAGCTGGCCGGCAGGTTCGAGCAGGCGCCAAAGGGTGAGATCACGCTCGTGATCGGGCCCGCCGCCGCCGAATCGGACGAGAAGGAGGAGGCCGCGACCGCCGCGGTGGCGGAGTTGATCGGCGCCGGACTGCCTCGCCGCCACGCCGTCGAGCTCGTGGCAAAGCTGACCGGAGTGGGCCGAAACAGGCTCTACGGTAGCTCTCTGTAGTCAGAATTGACAACGCTTCGGCGTCTCGCTACGCTGCCGTCGTTTACAAAACTGACAACTAAAAGGGGGCTCGAAATGCGACGCTCGGTCGTTCTCACGTTCGTGGCTGCATTGGCCGCGATGATCCTGGCCGCTCCCGCGGCGAGCTGGGCCTGGCCCGCCGACGGTCAGGTGATTCGCGCTTTCTCCCTGGGTGACGACCCTTATGCCGGCGGGCAGCACCGCGGAATCGATATCGCCGCCGACGCCGGCTCGAGCGTGCGCACGCCTGCGGCTGGCACCGTCTCGTTCGCCGGCAGCGTGCCCGGGAGCGGACGCACGGTCACCATCCGCACGGGCGACGGCTATGCGGTCACGCTGGTCGGACTGGGCTCGATCGGAGTAGCGAAGAACGCTCTCGTCAGCGAAGGAGAGGCGATCGGAACGGTGGCCCCGGCGGCCGCCGACGGCACACCAGCGAACGTGCACCTCGGAGTCAGAACCGCCTCGGATCCGGACGGCTACCTCGATCCGCTCAGCTTCCTGCCGCCGCGCGCGGATCAACCGGCGGTAAGCGATCCAGCGGGTGACGCGGCGGTGCCGGCTGCGTCGGACGAGAGCGTCCCGGCGACAAGCGACGAAGCCGTGAACTCGAACGAGCCGGCGACGGAAGCGGCGGCGAGCGGCACGCAGGGAGAAAACTCGATCGACTCGGACACGGCGGCTTCACCAAACCAGCAGCTCGCCCAGAGCAGGACGCCCGTGCTGTCGCAAGTCGCCGGCAACGCCGCGGCGGTTGTCCGCCCGCCCGGTGCAGCGCGTCAACCTTCTCCTACATTCGTTTCCACGCCCGTCGGCGAGTCGAGCTCGGCGGGCGGTGAGGCGACTTCGACCGGCGAGGCTTCGATCGGCGAGACTCGCGCCGTTCGAGGCAGCTCGAGTGAGAAAAGCACAACCCCGGCTACCAGCACGGCGCGCCTCAAGCCCGGCGGCGACGTGGGCTCGGGCTCCGGGCTAGCTTCGCCCGGCGCCCGCTCGCAAACCGCAACGCATTCGCGTTCCCTCGATTCGCACTGGATCCTCTTGCCGGTACTGCTCTTGCTTCTGCTCGGAGCGGCCGGCGGATCGGTCCTTGCCGCCGCCCGCGTTCACGGCTCTCGTCGGCCGCCTCGTATGATGTTGAGTCCCGAAGGAGATGCAACAGGCGATGAGCGAGAGCGAGACGGCAAAGAAGATCCTGGTTGCAGTGGCCTGGCCGTATGCCAGCGGCCCGCGTCACATTGGGCACGTCGCCGGGTTCGGCGTCCCGTCGGACATCTTCGCCCGCTATCACAGGCTCAAGGGCAACGACGTCTTGATGGTGAGCGGCACCGACGAGCACGGAACGCCCGTCATGGTCGCGGCCGAGAAAGAAGGGCTCTCATCTCGTGAGCTCGCCGACCGCTACAACGAGGTCATTCGTGAAGACCTCAGGCGCCTCGGCCTCTCCTACGACATCTTCACGCGCACAACGACCCAGAACCATTACCGAGTCGTGCGCGACGTCTTCCGCACGCTGCACGAGAAGGGCTACATCGTCGAGCACACGGCGATGGGCGCCTTCTCGTCCAGCAGCGGGCACACGCTGCCCGACCGCTACATCGAGGGCACCTGCCCGCACTGCGGCTACAAGGAGGCGCGCGGCGACCAGTGCGACAACTGCGGGCGCCAGCTCGATCCGATCGACCTCGGCGACCCGCGCTCGAAAATCGACGGGACGACGCCAGTGTTCAAGGAGACCAGCCATCTCTTCCTCGATCTGCCGGCCTTCGCCGATGCGCTGCGGGAATGGATAGATCGTCAGCCGCATTGGCGCACGAATGTCCGCCGCTTCTCGCTCAATCTGCTCGATGAGCTGATTCCGCGCGCGATCACGCGCGACCTGGACTGGGGCGTGCCGGTTCCGGTCGAGGGCTTCGACGGAGAGGACTCCGGAAAGCGCATCTACGTTTGGTTCGATGCCGTCATCGGCTATCTCTCCTCGACCGTGGAGTGGGCGGAGGCGCGCGGAACCCCCGATGCCTGGCGCGACTGGTGGCAGAACCCCGACTCGCGCCACTACTACTTCATGGGCAAGGACAACATCGTCTTCCACACGGTGATCTGGCCGAGCATGCTGCTCGGCTACGGCGAGGGCGGCGAGATCGGCGCGGGCAAGGGGAAGCTGGAGCTTCCCTACGACGTCGTCGCGAGCGAGTTCCTGACCATGGAGGGGCGCAAGTTCTCGTCCAGCCGGGGTGTGGTCATCTACGTCAAGGACTTCCTGGAGCGCTACGACGCCGACGCGCTGCGCTACTTCCTGACCATTGCGGGCCCCGAGAGCCAGGACACCGACTTCACCTGGTCGGAGTTCGCGCGCAGGAACAACGACGAGCTCGTCGCCACCTGGGGCAATCTCGTCAATCGCACGCTCAAGAACGTTCATCGCCACTTCGGCGAGGTCCCCGCGCCCGGACCACTGAGCGAGGCCGACGAACAGGTTCTCGCCGCGATCGAGGCCGGCCTCGATTCCGTTGGCGCCGAGATCGAGGCGGCGCGCTTCAAGGCCGGACTGATCGAGGCCATGCGCCTGGCCGGACTCGCCAACCAATACGTCAGCGAGCAGGCGCCGTGGAAGCTGATCGAGCCGGACCCAAAACGGGCCGCGACGATCCTCTATGTGGCCCTGCGCTGCGTCGACAACCTGAAGCTGCTCTTCGCACCTTTCGTGCCCTTCTCCTCGCAGGCTCTGCACGAGCTGCTCGGCTACGGCGACGACATCGCGGGAAAGCTCGAGTTCGTCGAGCACCACGAAGAGGGCGACTCGCACCTCGTTCTGACCGGCGACTACGCGGCTCTGCGCGGGCGCTGGCAGATAAGCCGGCTCCCGGTTGGGCAGAAGCTGCTCGAGCCGCGACCACTGTTTCGCAAGCTCGACCCCGAGGCCGTGGTGGCCGACGAGCTGAAGCGGATGGAGGAAGAGGCGGGAGACGGAGCCAACGCGTGATCGATGCGCACGCGCATCTCGACGCGTGCGAGCCTTCCGCTGAAGAGCTGATCCGGCGGGCGCGCGCCGCGGGAGTCGAGACGGTGCTCAGCGTCGGCACGAGCATCGATTCCTGCCGCGAGACGATCGCCATTGCCGAGCGCCACGAAGGGGTCTTCGCCATCCTCGGCGTTCATCCGCACGAGGCTGCCGGCGCGGACGCCGGGCGCCTCGGCGAGCTCGAGGCGCTCCTCGCCTCGCCGCGCGCGGTCGCGCTGGGTGAGATAGGCCTCGACTACTACCGCGATCGCGCTCCCCGCCCGGCCCAGCGGGAGCTCTTCGCCGCCCAGCTCGAGCTTGCCGCGCGCGTGGCCAAGCCGGTTGTCATTCACACCCGCGAGGCCGATGACGACACGCCGGCGGCGCTCGAGGACTTCTCGGGGACGATCGTCCTGCACTGCTTCTCCTCGCCGGCGCTTCTTCCCTGGGCGCTCGAGCGCGACTGCTTCATCTCGTTCGCGGGCAACGTCACATATCCAAGCGCGGGCGAGTTACGAGCCGCGGCGCGCCTCGTTCCGCGCGAGCGCCTGCTCGTCGAGACCGACTGCCCTTTCCTTTCGCCGCAGCCCGAGCGGGGCCGCCCGAACGAGCCCGCCTTCATCGTCCACACGGTCGCAGCCTTGGCGGAATTGCTCGCCGAGCCGGTCGCCGAACTTGCCGAGCGAACGGCTGCCAACGCTCGAGCGGCCTTCCGTCTGCCATGACGGAATCGCGTTTCAGCGCCAAGAAGCGGCTCGGTCAGCATTTTCTCGTCGACGAGAACCTGCTCGGGGTGATCGGGCGCCTGGCCGAGCTGAGCCCGGAGGACTGTGCGCTCGAGATCGGTCCCGGGCTTGGCGTTCTCACGGCCTATTTGGCCAAGCGCGTCGCGCACGTTGACGCCGTCGAGCTCGATCGCCAGCTCGAGCCTCGGCTGCGCGAACGGCTCGTGGGGTGCGAAAACGTCTCGCTGTATTTCGGTGACGCGCTGGCGCTCGATCTGGCGCGGCTTGCGCCGGCGGCAACGAAGCTGGTGGCGAATTTGCCCTACAACATCGCCACGCCGCTCATCGTCGAGTCGCTGGACGGGCTGCCGCAGATCGAATTGTGGTGCGTGATGGTGCAGCGCGAAGTGGCGGACCGGCTGTTCGCGTCGCCGAGAAGCAAGGCCTACGGCGCCGTCTCGGTGCTCGTACAGCTGGCGAGCGAGAAGATCGGTTTCCATCCCGTCTCGCGCGAGGTCTTTCGACCGCGCCCGCGGGTCGAATCGGCGCTCGTCGCCTTCGAGCGCAGGCCGCTGCCCGAGGACTTCGCCCGAATCAAGCGCCTCGTCGTTGCGGCCTTTGCGCACCGCCGCAAGACGCTGGCCAACTCGCTTGCCATCTCCGGCCTCGTCGCGAGGGAAAAGGCCGAGGCGATACTCGAACGGGCCGGGCATGATCCACGGATTCGCGCCGAAGCGCTCACGCCGCCCGAGTTTGCCGCTCTTGCCGAGGTTCTGCCGTGACTGTCGCTCTCGCTCCGGCCAAGCTCAATCTGGCGCTGGTCGTCGGCCCACTGCAAAAGAACGGAAAGCACGAGCTGGCGACCGTTTTCCAGCGCATCGCGCTCGCCGACAGGATCGAGCTCGAGCCGGCGCCGGCGCTCGAGATCGCGGGCTTCGGCGGCGACACGATCGTCCGCTCGAGCCTCGAGGCGCTGGCGAAGCGGGCTCGCGTCGATCCCTACTGGCGAGTATCGATCGAGAAGAAGGTGCCCGTCGCCGCCGGGCTCGGCGGCGGCTCGAGCGACGCGGCGAGCGCGCTACGTCTCGCCAATGCGATGCTCGAAACGCCGCTCTCTTCTGCCGAGCTGATTGAGCTCGCGCGCCCGCTGGGCGCGGACATTCCCTTCTTCCTCCTGCAAGGCCCGCAATTCGGAGCGGGCGACGGGAGCGAGCTTCGTTCGCTCTCGCTGCCGCAGGACTTCAGCGTTCTCCTCGTACTGCCGGCCGGCGTCGTCAAGTCCTCGACCGGCGAGGTCTACCGAGCCTTCGACGAGCGCCGCGGCGAAGTGGGTTTCGCCGAGCGCCGCGCCGCCCTGCTCGCCGCGATCGAGTCGCCGCGCCGAGCCGGCGATCTGGCTCTCCTCCCGGCGAACGATCTGGCCTCCTCGTCGCTCGGCACGAGACTGCTCGAGCTCGGGGCCTTCCGCGCCGACGTCAGCGGCGCCGGCCCGGCCGTTTACGCTCTCTTCGAGCGGCGCGAGACCGCCGAGCGGGCGGCAGAGGCGATGGCCGGTCAGGGCGAGGTCTGGCTCACCGAGCCCACCTGGTAGCGTTCGGCCATGCTGCGCCAAGGGCCCCCGACGATCGACCACGGAAGCTCGCAAGTCGAGCGTTTTCTGGTCGCGAATCGATACAAGCTGATCCTGAGCTTGGTCATCGTCGAGGCGCTTTTCGTCGCCGTCGGCGCACTCAGCTTCTGGATCGCAATCGTGGTCGCCGCCTGCCTGCTCGTCCTCTACCTGCTCTTTCGCCGAGAGCTGTCGGGAACGTCGCGGGAGCTGGCCTGGATCGTGGCCGCCTCGCAGGCGCTCGGCGTGCTGGTGTTCGTGCTCGTGCTGGTGACGGCGGCGCTGGTCGTGGTCGCCGTCGTCGTGCTCGCGCTCGTGGTGCTGGCCTCGCTGTTCGCCGAGCGGCGCTGAGGGGTTGACCGGGCTTTTGCCCGGCTCGCGTAGGAGTCCCGCCGCGCCACGAGCGGTACTCTTCGGGCGAAGCAGCGTTGGGGCGTGGCCAAGTGGTAAGGCAACGGGTTTTGGTCCCGTGATCCCAGGTTCGAATCCTGGCGCCCCAGTTGGCTCCGCGAAAAGCCGGCCGGCGGAGCCGGCTATGACTTTTCGCGGTATTTCCGCCTGTACGAGTCACCGCGCCTTTGGCGCGGGTGCCTCGTCTGCTCCTACTAGCGCGCTCGGCTGGCCGCAGGTGTGATCAGTGTCCGAGGCGGAAGAGCCGGGGGACGGCGTTTGGTGAGCCGCAGCCGCGCATGTCGGCTGCGGCGGCTAGGAACAAAGCCGCTTTCCACCGACGAAAGTCGTCAGACTTTTGTCGGCTAAGCTGCGCCTGCCATGTCGGTCGCGGCGGCCAAGCCGAAGCAAGTCCGCTCGCTTCGCTCGCTTGACGACTTGCTTCGGTGGAATAAGTGGGCGATGAACGCGCCTTTGGCGCTTGTTCATCGCGAGGTCCTAGGCGCGTGCTCTGCTGGCCGGTTTTGTGGTCGGTGTTCGAAGTGTCGCGGCCGGAGGATGACGTTTGGTGAGCCGCGCCCGCGCAGGTCGGTCGCGGCGGCCGGAAGAGAAGCTTCTTTCCACCGACGAAAGTCGCCAGACTTTCTGTCGGTTAATGACCGGTGTCTGACACCGGGGGTGGTCCGGAACGCCGGAGGGCGCATCAGCGCAAAGCTGTGGCGGATGGTGAAAGCGCTGGTTTTCGCGTGCGCGAGAGCATCGGGACCGGTCTGGATGACCGATTTGGTGCGGGAGCCGGGACGCCTCGCCGCGGGATCGGGCAGAATAGGCACGTGAACCGGGCGGGTCGAAGAAAACGGGCGCGATGACTGGTCACAACAGACTCGGAGCGGTCGTCATGGCCGCGGGGCTCGGGACGCGGATGAAGTCGGCGTTGCCGAAGCATTTGCATCCGATTCTCGGCCGGCGGATGGTGGACTGGGTACTGGCGGCGGCGCAGGAGCTCGAGCTCGGACGAGTCGTTGTCGTCGCGTCATCGACCACTGCGGACGTTTTCCCGGGCCTCGATGTGGCCGTTCAAGAGCGACCGCTCGGCACAGGCGATGCCGTGCGTTCGGCGCGCGAGCTGCTGGAAGGGCGCGCCGACGAGATCCTCGTCCTTTCGGGAGACACGCCGCTGCTCACCTCCGCGCTGCTGAGAAAGCTGGTCGAAACCCACCGGCAAGAGAAGGCCAGCGCGACGGTGCTCTCCTTTTGCCCCGCGGACGTTCGCAGCTACGGGCGCGTGCTCCGCGACGAGAAGGGCCGCGTCAGCGCCATCGTCGAGGCCGGCGATGCCTCACCCGAAGAGCTCGCGGTGGGCGAGGTCAATTCCTCCATCTACGTCTTTCAGGCCGAAAAGCTCTGGCCCGCGCTGGAGCAGCTCGAGCCTGCCAACGCCCAGGGCGAGCTCTACCTCACCGACGCGATTCTCTGGCTCGTCTCTCAGGGCGAGCCGGTCAGCGCCTGCATCGCCGAGGATCCCGTCGAGACCGAGGGCGTCAACACGAGAGCCGAGATGGCGGCCGCGGCGGCCATCCTGCGCGACCGGATCAACGCGGCGCACATGGCGGCCGGCGTCACGATCGTCGATCCGGGGTCGACCTGGATCGAGCCCGAGGTGGAGCTCGAGTGCGATTCCACCATTCATCCCTTCTGCACGCTACGAGGTCACAGCCGTGTGCGTAGCGGCGCCGAGATCGGGCCCCAGGTCGTCGCCATCGACGCCGAGATCGGCGCGAACGTGACGGTCGGTCCATTCTGCTACCTGCGCCCTGGAACGGTGCTGGAGGCGGGCTCGAAGGCCGGCACGTTCGTCGAGATCAAGAACTCCCAGATAGGAGAAGGAGCGAAGGTGCCGCATCTCTCCTACATCGGCGACAGCGAGGTCGGCGCCGGAGCAAACGTCGCGGCCGGCGCGATCACGGCCAACTATCGGCCCGAGCTGGGGCCGGGGAAGCAGAAGACGAAGATCGGACGCAACGTTCGCACCGGCGTGCACAACTCGTTCGTGCCTCCGGTCGAGGTCGGGGATGGTGCGGTTATCGCGGCAGGTTCGGTGATCACAGACGACGTTCCGCCCGGCGCACTTGCCATCGCGCGTGCGCGGCAGCTGAACAAGGAGGACTACGCTAGTGAGCCAGACGGCGACTGACGATGCCCAGGTGGAGGATCTCGAGAGGGCCATGACCACCGATCCAAAACCGGAGCAGCGCTGGATCGAGCGCGGCCCGTCGAAGCGGCTGATGCTCTTCTCCGGTCGCTCGCACCCCGTGCTGGCGCAGCACATCGCCGACAAGCTCGGCATCGAGCTCGGCGCGGTCGAGCTCGAGACATTCGCCAACGGCGAGACCTACTGCCACTACAAGGAGTCGATCCGCGGCAGCGACGTCTTCCTGGTGCAGACGGGCTGCCCTCCTGTTGACCGCAACCTGATGGAGCTGCTCTTGATGGCGCAGGCGGCCAAGCTCGCCTCCGCCAAGCGCATCACCGCTGTCATGCCCTGGTTTCCATACTCGCGCCAGGAAAAGAAGTCCGCGCCCAGGGAGCCGATCTCGGCCAAGCTGGTGGCCGACTTCCTCCAAGGCGCCGGAGTCGACCGTGTCCTGACGATGGATCTGCACGCCGGTCAGATTCAGGGCTTCTTCGACATCCCGGTCGACCACATGACCGCGCTGCCGCTCTTCGCCCAGTACTTTCGCGACAAGGGACTTTCGGGCGAGAACGTGGTCTCCGTCTCACCGGATCCCGGTCGGGCCAAGATGGCGCGCAAGTTCGGACAGATGCTCGAGTGCGACATGGCGGTGATGAACAAGACCCGGCCGGCGCACGATCAGGCTGCGATCAGCCAGGTGATCGGCGACGTCAAGGACAAGGTCGCACTGATGGGCGACGACATGATCGTCACCGGCGGCACGCTCATCGCCGCCGCCGATGCGCTCAAGAAGGCAGGGGCGGTCAGCGTGCACGTCTTCGCCACGCACGGGCATTTCGCCAATAACGCGATGGAAAAGCTGGCCGGCGCGGACCTCGCCGAGATCGTGGTCACCGACACCGTGCCGATCGACCCGCTCAACCAGCCCGACACGTTCACGGTGCTGCCGATCTCCGGATTGCTCGCCGAGACGATCCTCAGCGTGTTCACCGACGGTTCGGTCTCGGCCATCTTCGCCGGCGAGAACCAGCTCTTCTGATTCGCTGCAGGCGCGCGGTTTTCGGAATCGGAGGTTAGGCTCCTGACCGCGAGGGTAGGGTCGAGACATGTTCATACGACGTCGAGTCCCGAGCATTGTCCTTGTCGCATACATAGTCGTGGGCCTGATCGTTGCTGATCGGCACCACTACTTCACCAACGTCGGCACTCTCAAGCGCGCCCTCTCTGCCGTGCTCGCCGTCGTCTTGTGGTGGCTGGTTCTGCTCGGCATCAATCTCCACATCAAATAGAAGCCCTCGCTTCGGCTCGAGAATCTGCCGGTGATTTCGGCACTCCCGCGCGTCCCCGTCGCG
>Ga0209638_1001394_pt1 | contig 15534 bp, 19 predicted proteins | sample BarGraNGADG00211_FD_184490 | JGI IMG/M metagenome (GOLD analysis project Ga0209638, IMG submission 184490) | Arctic peat soil microbial communities from Barrow, Alaska - Barrow Graham LP Ref core NGADG0002-211 (SPAdes) (version 2) | ecosystem: Environmental > Terrestrial > Soil > Wetlands > Peat... | reverse complement strand
ATCGCCTACCTGCCCTATTCGAAACTGCTGCACATGTTCACCGCCCCGGCGATGCTCGTACGGAATGCGGTCGCGGGACCGTCGCTGCCCCGGGCATTCCCCCTGGTTGAGTTGCCCGTGGTCGGCCGGCCGGCGTTCACCACCTGGCAGATGCTGGAGTTCGACGCCTGCGTTGGCTGCGGTGAGTGCCTCCGGGCCTGCAGCTCCTACGCCGTGAAGCAGGACGAAGGGGCAACGCTCGTCGGGATGGTCCGGCAGGGACGGGACCTTTTTGCGAGCCCCGGGCCACTGACGGGGCTGTTCGGCGGCGGTGCGGCCGTCTCTGATACCGCCTGGGAGCGGTTCCAGACGGGCGTCTTCTCCTGCACTCTGTGCGGTCGCTGCGAGGAGGTCTGTCCCCTGGGGATCAAGACCCGCAGCCTTGCCATGACAATGCGCGAGGACCTGGCGACGGCGCGCTGCATGGTGCCCAAGAACATGGGCATGGCCCGTGACGCCGTCGTCGAGGAAGGGAACGTCTTCCGCTTCCCGAACGAAGACCGCGCCATGTGGGCCGACTTCCTGGACAACATCCCGGGCGACATCACGACGAAGGAACACGCGGACGTGCTGTATTTCGTCGGCTGCGTCTCCTCGTTCTCGCCGGCGATCCAGGAGATCCCGCAGGCATTCCTCCAGGTCCTGCTGAAGGCGGGGATGGACGTTGCCCTGCTGGCCGAGAAAGAGCGCTGCTGCGGATTTCCGCTGATCATGGGGGGCCTTGCGAGCGATGCGCGCGACCTGATCGACCACAACATGGCGGAGCTGCGACGGCTGGGGGCGAAGACGGTCGTCTTCAACTGCCCGTCCTGTTACTACACCTGGAAGAAGTACTACCCGGTCGAAGGCATCCGTCTTGCACACGCTACGGAAGTCATCCAGGACCTTGTCGATGAGGGAAGACTGGTATTCGAAGCGGGCGCTCAGCCGGTGACCTACCACGACCCGTGTGACCTGGGACGGGGCATGGGCCAGTACGACGCGCCCCGGAACGTCCTGAGGAGTTTCGCTCCCGAGGACTACATCGAACTGGTTCCGTCGAAGGGCGCCGCCCTCTGCTGCGGCGGCGGCGGAGATGTCGAGATGTGGGACCCGGACCTGGTCGCCGGGGTGAACACTATCCTGACTGATTCCATCGTCAGCAGCGGTGCTAATCTTCTGATCCAGGCCTGTCCCCAGTGCAAGCGAGTGACGCAGCGCGGCCTCGAAGGGCGCGGATCAGATATTCGGACGATGGATATCACCGAGCTGGCGATCGAGTTCGGGACGTTCGTTACCCCGCCAATCGAAGTTGGCGTGGGCGAAGAAGGGGTGCGAGATGGCAAAAGTTAAAGAATTCGACCTGCCCGATGACCTGTACTACGACAAGAAGGAACACATCTGGGGCCGTGTCGAAGACGAAGGCGTTCGCGCAGGCCTCGACTCTTTCGGCGCCTGCGCGGCGGGCACCTTCGCCTACATCAAACTGCTGCCCAAAGGGCGCCAGGTTCAGAAGGGGCGTCCCTTCGGATCGATGGAGGCCGGGAAGTACGTCGGGCCCCTGAAGGCGCCCGTGAGCGGCACGATCGTCGCGCACAACGACGAGGTCCTCGCCGACCCGCGCATCGCGAACAAGGATCACTATGAGCGGGGCTGGTTTGCCATCATCGCTCCCAACAACCTCGACGCCGACCTCACCGATCTCGCCCACTCCGACACTGTGCAGCCGTGGCTCGAACAGGAAGTGAAAGAGTACGAAGAGGGCGGGAAGATGAAGCCCGAGGGCGAACGCGAGTGCGAGTGAGGCTGCTTGACCTCGGGCTGGTGCCCTACGTTGAGTCGCAGACCATCTACCACGGGGTTGCGTACGCGCTGGGCCCGGACAGCCCGAACACCATCAGCCTGATGAGCCCCGACAGCCCCTACTTCTGCATCGGCTTCCACCAGCAGCTTGAGAAGGAAGTCGACCTGGAGTACTGCGCCGCACACCAGTTACCCATCCTGCGCAGAGAGGTCGGGGGCGGCGCGGTCTACCTCGACAGCAGCCAATTGTTCGTCCACTTCATGTTTCACCGCGAGGACCTCCCGCGACAGGTCGAGGACCTCTACAAGCTGTTCATCCGCCCGATCGTCGACACCTACCGGGGCTTCGGCATACAGGCCGAGCACCGGCCCTTGAACGACATCGTCGTGGGTGGCCGCAAGATCGGCGGTACCGGCATCGCCGCGATCGGCGACGCGATCGTCGTTGTCGGCAGTGTGATGTTTGATTTCGATGCGGACACGATGGCCCACGCCCTCAAGGTGTCGTCAGAAAAGATGCGGGACAAGGTCTTCCAGAGCCTGCAGGACTACATGACTACGATGACCCGCGAACTCGGCGCCCCGCCGCCCCGGGAAGAGGTCAAGGCGGCGCTCATCGCGAACCTCGGCAGGTCGCTTGGCGTGCAACTGGACCCGGGTGAACTCACTGGCGAAGAGCGAAAGGTCATTCGCGGCCTGAACCGGCGATTCGTGTCGCGGCGATGGCTGAACCAGAAGGGCGGCATCGAAACACGCGGCATCAAGATCCGCGGCGACGTCAGCGTCGTGGAGGCCGAGCACAAGGCGCCGGGGGGACTCATCCGCGTGACCGCCAGGCTGAACGCCGGGCTCATCGACGACCTGTCGATCTCCGGGGACTTTACCGTCCAGCCGGCTGCCGCCGTGACAGGGCTCGAAGCCGCGCTGCGGGGTCAGCCGCTCGACGAAGCGAAGCTCACAGGTGTCGTGCGCGATTTCTACGACGCAAACCGTGTGGATGCCCCGGGGCTCAGTCCCGAGGAAGTCGCACACGCGCTATCACTGCTGGCGGACCCCGCTACAGCCTGAGCGTTCGTGGCTCAGGCGGGAGTTCCGAATCTGGCAAATAGGCGGCAAGGTCTTGCGCGACCATGTCGAGGTCGCCCTGGCTGAGTTCTGCCTCGGCGAAGTTGAAGAGAACATCCTGTTCCCAGCGAAGATGACGACCAAGGGTCTCCCCGAAACGGCGGATCGCATCGCGGCGCGTAGCAGCCTCACGCGTGTCGCGCATGGTTGCCACGAGGGCTTCGAGATAGAGGTGCTCCGTTTGGGCGCGGATCACGGCCTGGTGCTCAGGCGGGACGACCCGAATCAGGCGCGCAAGAAGACATTCGCTCTCCGCGCGGAAGAGCGGCAGGAGGCGCGTCCACCAGAAGTCCAGCAGGTCAGCGTAGAGCCCGGCAAGCGAATCGTCAGCGCCGATGAGTTCGCCCTCGATGCGATGAACGAGGGCGAGCGCCTGCATATGCCTCTGGGAGAGGACCAGCAGCCGGCTATCGCGTTGCACAGGCCCATTCTGAGGCTGCGAAGTGAGCGAGACCAGCGGTCCCCAAGACGCACCCGTGCTACGTTGGGCGGGTTTATGGAGGTTGCCCGCCCGTGAGCCGACCGCTCGAAGATGTCGTCATCCTCGATCTGACCTGGATCCTCGCCGGTCCGTACGCCTCGATGTTGCTCTGCGACCTTGGCGCGGACGTGATCAAGGTCGAACGACCACCCTGGGGCGACGTCTCGCGGACGACCGGGCCATACCAGAACGGGTTCAGCGGCTACTTCTTCAGCGTGAACCGGGGGAAGCGGTCCACGGTCATCGACCTCCGCAAGGAAGAGGGCAAAGAACTGTTCAGGCGGCTGGCGGAGAAGGTCGACGTCGTGATGGAAAACTTCACGCCCGGCACTATGGATCGCCTGGGGATCGGCTACGAGGTGCTCTCGAAACGAAACCCGCGGCTGATCTTCGCGAGCACGTCCGGCTTCGGACAGACCGGACCTTATAGCTCCCGCCCGGCGCTGGACATCATCGTCCAGGCGATGGGCGGAGTGATGTCGATGACGGGTGAGCCCGACGGACCACCGATCCGGCCAGGCGTGTCGTACGGCGACGTCTCAGCAGGGCTGTTCACCGCGGTCGGCATCCTTGCGGCCCTCCACGAACGGGAGCGGAGCGGGCTGGGACAGGCGATCGACATCAGCATGCTCGATTGCCAGGTGACCGTGGGCGAGAACGCGATCGCGCGCTACTTCACTACCGGAAAGGTGCCGGGACCGCTGGGCACACGCCACCCGAGCGCGACGCCATTCCAAGCGTTCCCGACGGCCGATGGCTACCTGGTCATTGCCCTCGGGTTTGGCGAGGAGAACCAGTGGCAACTGCTCTGCGGACTCCTCGGCGTTCCCGAGCTGTTCGATGACCCGCGCTTCGAGACCGGTCCGCGCCGAACGAAGAACCACGCCGCCCTGGAACCGCTGCTGGTCGCGGCATTCCTGACCCGGACCACGGCTGAATGGCTGAACGAACTCGAGGCCGTGGGCATCCCCTGCGGGCCGATCAATACCTACGCGCAGGTGGTCGAGGACCCACAGGTGAAGTATCGCGAGATGATCCGCGAGGTGACGCACCACGTCGCGGGCACGATCCCAATCGCGAACACGCCATTCCGGATGTCCCGGAGCGAGAGCGGGATAAAGGGGCCTCCCCCGGACTACGGCAGCGACACGCCCGATGTCCTCGACGAGCTGCTGGGGTTGTCCGAGGACGAGATCCAGCAGTTGAAAGAGCGCGGCGTGATCGAGACAGAGGGCGGTCCCGACATCTCTCAGATCACTTAGGGAATGTCTGGGAATAATCGATCCATCTTCGGAATCGGCCGTAGATTCACGATATGTATCGTTTATTACCTGACACTTCCTAACAGTTACCTGACTCGCCTCGCGCCGACAAAGATCGGCCGCACAACAAAACAGGCCTCCCGAAGAGGAGGCCCGTCAATGGGAACGCCGTGCTGGCTGAGTTACGCCTTGACCAGCGTCCTCAGGCAGCGCGTGCAGATGTTCAGCCGGATCCACGTCCCCGCGACGAAGATTCGCTGCTTGTTGATGTTGGGCTTGAGGGTGCGACTCTTGTGCGTCGCCTTCCGCTCCCAACGGCCGCCGTGGGTGTGGCGGATATACCGCCCGAACACTGTTGTCTTTGCGCAAACATCGCAGGCGCCACTGGCCATGATGTGAGTCCTTACGTCTTGGAGTGCAGTTTCTGATAGTAGCACCGCCCGAACCTAACGGCCAAACAGCCTCCCGTTGCCCCGATGGCCGCGGGAGCCCAAGATCCTCGCTGTGACGGTCGCAGTCTCCCCCGACGGCATTCTCAACGGCGAACACCTTCGTTCCGCCTTCCACGCCGCGGCGATCCATCTCCGCGACCGCGCCACCGCCATCGACGCGATCAACGTTTACCCCGTCCCCGATGGCGATACCGGCACGAACATGGCCGCGACCCTCCGGACCGCTGTCGAAGCCGCCGACACGATCGACTCTCCCGCGGTCCCGGCCCTCCTAGCGGCGGTCGCGAAGGGTGCTCTCTACGGGGCGCGAGGCAACTCCGGCGTCATCCTCTCCCAGGCGCTAAAGGGATTCCGCTGCGGCGTCGGGAACCGTGATTCCCTCGACGCCGCAGCGATCGCCCTCGGCCTTGAATACGCTTCCCTCTCGGCCTACGCCGCCGTCGGGAAGCCTGTCGAAGGCACGATGCTCACCGTCCTGCGCGCCGCCGCCAGCGCAGCCACGCTCTACGCCGCCACCCTCACCGCAGGAGGCCTTGGTCAGCCCTGCCCGTCCACCCTTGAGGCCGCCGTTGCCGCCGCTGAGGCGGCCGAGGCGAAGACGATCGAACAGCTCGACTCTCTCCGGGAAGCAGGCCTCCCCGACGCGGGGGGAGAAGGCGTCTGCGTCATCCTCCGTGGCCTCCTCGCCGCGATTACCGGGACGACCCCCGCCGTGCATATGTTGCCCTCCCGCCCCGCCGGGATGAACGCCGACCACGATAGCTTCGGTTTCTGCACGGAGTTCCTCGTTGAGGCGGCTGGCCACCCGATCTCCGAGAGGGACGTCCGTGCCGTGGCCCTCAGCGACGGCAACACCTCGCTCGTCGTCGTCGGCGACGAGTCGGCATGGCACGTCCACATCCACACCGCGAACCCCGAACCGCTCCTGAAGGCCGCCGCCACCCTCGGCACGATCGTCAGCCGCAAGGTCGAAGACATGACAGCCCAGAACGTCCGCTGGCTGGCCCGGACGGGTGGCACTACCGAGGTAGGCCTGCTGGCGCTAACCCGGGGATCCGGGTTCACGGCGATCTTCCAGGGACTCGGCGCCCACGTCATGCAGCTCGGTGACACCGACAAGCCATCGGCTGGCGACATCGCTCACCAGGCGGATGCCCTCCACCTCTCCGACGTCATCGTTCTCCCAAACCACCGCGATGTCATCATGGCCGCGCGCCAGGCCACCTCGCTCGCCCGCTGCAATCTCCACGTCGTCGAAACGAAGTCGCTCCCGGAGGGTATCGCCGTCGCGATGGCCTATCTCCCCGGTACCGTCGCGGCTGACGCGCTTCCAGGGCTGGATGCCGCTCGCTCCGCGGTCACGACCGTTGAAGTGACGATCGCGGCCGTCGACCGCACGGCGGAAGGAATCGCGGTCAAGGCGGGAGAGACCATTGCGCTCGTCGACGGCCGCCTCGTCGCCAGCGACTCGGGCCCCATCCCGGTGCTCCTCGCAGGCCTCACGAGTGCAAACGCCGCGGATGACTGCCTCATCACGCTCTACACGGGCGCTGGCATCGATGCGTCGATGGCCCAGACGGTCATCGCGGCGGTGCAGTCGGCCCTGCCGAATGCCACCGTCGAAACGGTTGACGGCGGCCAGGGGCTCTACCCGTTCATCGCCTCAATCGAACGCTGATTCGCCCCACCCGACAGACAAAACCAGAGGCCCGTCAATGACGGGCCTCAATTTCATTCGGGCATTGGGCCGGAAGCCTACGGGCGCTTCTCTTTGATACGCGCCGCTTTGCCGGTCAGGCCGCGGAGGTAGTACAGGTTCTTCCGTCGAACCTTGCCGAAGCGCACCACTTCGACCTTGTCGACGCGGGGGCTGTTGATCGGGAAGGTTCGCTCGACACCGATACCGCTCGCGATCTTGCGAACGGTGAAGTTCGAGACGATGCCCTTCATCCGCTTCCGGATGACGACACCTTCGAAGACCTGGATGCGTTCTTTGTCGCCTTCGACGACCTTCGCGTGGACGCGAACAGTGTCGCCGCTGCCAAATTTCGGGATATCGGTGCGTTCCGTGGTTTCGGACAGCACATCAAGTTCGTAGGCCATGGAAGTCAAACCTTAATGGACGTAACCAACGAAGAATACGCGCCGGGCCTCTTAAAGCCAAAGCGCCCACGCCGACAGCGCATCAGCCGCGCTTGTGGCGGTAGAAATGCACCTCGATCGGCTCAACGGTGGCGAGTCCATCTTCCACCATTGCCTCGATTTCGGGAAGGAAGGCCCGCAGCTTCTCCGGCCGGTCGACGATCTCGACCACGATCGGCTGGTCCATCGAGAGCCGCTCGATCTTCGAAGTGTGAATTCGCGACGCCGCCCCAAAGCCGGCCAGCCCCCGCACAACCGTGCAGCCCGCCAGCCCTCGCTCCTTCGCGAGCATCATGATCGCCTCGTAGAGCGGCTTACCTTCCCAGTGGTCCGTCTCTCCGATGAATACACGGAGCAACAGGCCTTCGCCGTCCAGGTTCATGTCGTCAGGCATCACGCCAGCCTCGCAATCATGCTTCCCAGCCACACCGCCAGCAGCCCGCCGACGATGCTGAGAACTACGTTACCGGACGCCCGGAAGATCTCGTTGTCCCGGAGGAGGGCGAAGGTCTCCCAGCCGAAGGAACTGAACGTCGTGTAGCTGCCCAGGAATCCCGTGACCAGCAGAAGCCGCGCCTCCCGGCTCAGGAGGTCGCGCTCCTCCGCCAGCGTCAACAACAGCCCGATGACGAGACAGCCGCTCACGTTCACCGCAAGCGTGCCGGACGGGAATCCGGCGGTCGTTACGTTCTGGACCTTGCCCTGGAGGAAGTAGCGCAGTGGCGCGCCCACGACCGCCCCAAGGATGATGTAGACGTAGGTCAACGCCCGGTGCTCCCGTGCCCACCCTCACCTCGGACGGTCTCCGAGAGGACGAGCGCCGGCTGGAACTCCAGGTCCGCCAGTCGCGTTATGACGAGCTGAGCGATCCGATCGCCGCTGCTCACGGTGTACGAGATGTCCGGCCCGATCGTATAGAGGTTGATCATCAGCTCACCGCGGTAGTCCGCATCGAGCGTCCCGAAGGTCGCGAGCACGCCCTGGCGAGCCAGGCCGCTACGCGGACGCAGCTGCGCGTCGAGCCCCCGCGGCACCTCGAGCGAGAGCCCGGTCGGGACAAGCGTTGGTCGCTGCCCCAGGACGAATGGCTCACCCTCGAAACAGGCATGAATGTCGTAGCCCGACGCCGCTTCGGTCGCACGGAAGGGCATCTTCGCCCCCGGGCGGAGCAGCTGGACGCGGACGATTTCGCTCATCGCTCCGCCCCTAGCGGAAGAGGTCGCGTTCGCTGTCGCGAATGATGAGCCGCATCGAGGCCTCGTCGTCGGGTTCCCATGGGAAGCCGCGGACCACCGCCACCGGCACCCGACTGATGTTCCCCTTTACAAGCTCGGCCGCCCCGGCCAGTTCGTCTGCCGTGCAGAGAGCCTGCACCCGGAACTCGTGCCCGTGCGGGTCCACCTGCCCGATGTAGCTCAGCACCGGCGACATGCCCGCGATCCCGATCGCGATGTCTGTCTGCGCCTCCCGCCAGGGCCTCCCGAACGTATCCGAGATGATGACGGCGATATCGAGCCCGCTCTTCTTGAATCCCGCCCGTATGCTCGCCGCGCTGGCATCCGGGTCGAGCGGCAGCAGCACTGCCAGCCCTTCCCCACCCGAGCTCGACTGGTCGACACCGCTGTTCGCGCAGATGAAGCCGTGGCGGGTCTCGGTGATCATCACCGCCCCAACCTGCCGCACCACCCGCCGCGATTCCAGCAGCACCAGCTCGACGATTGCCGGGTCCTTCTCCCATCGCTCCGCGTACTGGCGCGCGAACGGTGAGACGTCGACCGATTCGAGGACGACGACCCGCCCTTCGGCCTTGGAGACGATTTTCGAGGTCACGACGACGACATCGCCGCTCGCTAGTGGCGACCCGGCCGCCTCCGCCGCCTTGAGAATCGATGCGGCCAGGTCTGTCCCGTTCGTGATTTCTGGAAGCCCGGGCACACCGAAGATGTTCAATCCTGCCATCGCTGCTATATCCCCACGATCCGGATACTCGTCTGCGTCTTGTATTTTCGGTTCATATTGATGAGGAGTGAGGTGAGCATCTCCACGTAGCGGCTCTGGGAGAGCCCGCCGGCGTCGATCGCCCGAACCCCTTCTATCTGGTTGGCAAGCTCCATCACCACCCGCTTCGCCTCCGCGTCTCGCCCGCAAACGAGCACATCGCAGTCGATCGCATGGTCGAGCTCCACGAGCTTCTCGGCGCTCATGTTCTGGAAGGCCGAGACGACGCGCGCTCCCGGCAACTGGGCCGCCGCTTCCTGCGCCGCGCTGCTGCCCGCCACGTTCACCGCAACCGCGCCGATTCCCTGCTGGAATTCGAGCGGCGCCACCACGTCGCAGACGATCTTCCCGTCGAGCGCACTGCCGAGTGCCGCGAGCGTCGCCTGCTGCCCGCTATACGGGAAGGTGAGGAAGACGACCTCCGCCCCCTCGACGGCCTCGGCATTCTCCCGTCCGGAGATCTGCCCGCCGGGGACGGCCTCACGAACCTTCGCCGCGCCCTCTTCGCCTCGTTCGTGCGATCGGGATCCGACGACCACCTCGTGGCCCGCCCTGGCAAAACGCATTGCGAGACCAAGCCCCTCGGGTCCGGTTCCGCCTACAAACGCGAGTTTCATGCACCAGCCTCCAGCCCGGGAATGCCGCCGTTCCACGGAGACGGTAGTCTAGCAGTCAGATTCGTTCGAGCGCAGTCCACCGCACCGTCCGGGGACCGTGAACCGGTCTTTCCGCGCTTACCGGGCGACCGCAATTTGGTCTGCTATACTCGAAAAAGCCCCGGTCTCCCTACCGCGGCCCGGAGTATTTCAATTGTATTCCCGATGGCTTCGTAACAGTTTCATCTACCTGCTCATCCTCGTAGCGGTCATCGCGATCGTCTTCGCCTTCTTTTCCAATGGCAGCAGCCACCCGACCGTCGCCTTCGGCGAGGTCGTGCAGGACATCAAGGCGAACAAGGTCCAGAAGATCGATGTCAACGGAAGCAGCCTGACCGTCACCTACAACGACAACGGCAGTGGCAAGCCAGTCGTCAAGGATTCGAAGGTCGCGGCCAACACCGACGTCGCTACCTTCCTGACCCAGCAGGGCATTTCGCTCAACGGCCCCAATGGGAGCCAGCCGGGCGTCGTCCTTGATTTCAAGACCAGCGGAGGCCTCGGGCCATGGCTCGGCCTCCTCTTGAATATCCTCCCGTTCCTGCTCTTCGGCGCTTTCCTCCTGCTCATCATGCGGCAGGCACAGGGCTCGAATTCGCAGGCGATGAGCTTCGGCAAGAGTCGCGCCCGCCTCTTCACCGGCAGCAAGGTCACCGTCACCTTCGCCGATGTCGCCGGCGTCGACGAGGCCAAGGAAGAGCTCGCCGAAGTCGTCGAGTTCCTCAAGTACCCGGAGAAGTTCGCCGCCCTCGGCGCGCGCATCCCCAAGGGCGTCCTCCTGGTGGGCCCTCCGGGCACCGGCAAGACGCTCCTCTCCCGCGCGGTCGCTGGCGAAGCCGGCGTCCCCTTCTTCAGCATCTCCGGTTCGGAGTTCGTCGAGATGTTCGTCGGCGTCGGTGCAAGCCGCGTCCGCGACCTCTTCGAACAGGCCAAGAAGAATGCCCCCTGCATCGTCTTTGTCGATGAAATCGACGCCGTCGGCCGTCAGCGCGGCGCCGGCCTCGGTGGCAGCCACGACGAGCGCGAGCAGACCCTGAACCAGATCCTCGTCGAGATGGACGGCTTCGATACCGGCACCAACGTGATCGTTATCGCCGCCACCAACCGCCCCGACATCCTCGACCCCGCCCTCCTCCGCCCGGGCCGTTTCGACCGCAAGGTCGTCCTCGATGCCCCGGACGTCAAAGGCCGCGAGGCGATCCTCGCCGTCCACACCAAGGGCAAGCCCATCAGCGACGACGTCCAGGTCCCGACGATCGCGAAGTCGACCCCCGGCTTCAGCGGCGCCGACCTCGCCAACCTCGTCAACGAAGCGGCCATCCTCGCCGCCCGACGCAACAAGAAGATCATCTCCATGGACGAATTCGAAGAAGCCGTCGACCGCGTCATCGCCGGGCCCGAACGCAAGAGCCGCGTGATGTCTCCCCTTGAGAAGAAGCTCACCGCCTACCACGAAGGCGGACACACCGTCGTCAGCCACTTCATGGAGCACCACGATCCGCCCCACAAGGTCACGATCGTCTCCCGCGGCATGGCCGGCGGCTACACCCGCTTCCTCCCCGATGAGGAGTCGCACTACCGTACCGGCAGCATGTTCCGCGACCAGCTCTGCGCCGCCCTCGGTGGGCACGCTGCTGAGGAACTGATCTTCGGCGAAGCCTCCACCGGCCCCTCGAACGACATCGAGCAGGTCACCCGCATCGCCCGCGCCATGGTCACCCGCTGGGGCATGAGCGAGCGCCTCGGGCCCCGGACCTTCGGCCGCGCCGAGGAACTCGTCTTCCTCGGCCGCGAAATCTCCGAGACCCGGAACTATAGCGAGAAGATCGCCGAAGAGATCGACGACGAAGTTCGCCGCCTGATCGAAGAAGCACAGGAACGCGCCCGCGCCGTCCTCAAGGAGCACCGCGACCTGCTCGACAAGCTCGCCAACGTCCTCCTCGAAGAGGAAACGCTCGAAGGCGAAACCCTCAAGCGCCTCCTCAACAGCAACCCGCAGGACCCGTGGCCACCGTCCGACCTCCCGAAGAAGGGCGAGCCAACCACCACCCCACCCCCGACCGAGGCCCCGCAGCAGCGCCCGGCTTTCGAAGCCAAGCCGCCGTCTGGCCTCGCGTGGGAGGGCGGCGGACCGAGCCAGGCGAGTATTGATCCCGGAAATGGAAACCCTCGGGGACATTAGCCAGCCGCTTCGTTGACCGAAGCGGTTGCTGATCCCTAGACTGAAAGACTGTCCACGGACTGTTCGGAGTAGTTGTATGGAAGCGATAGTGCGCGCCGACGGGCGACAGATGCGCCTCGTCGAAGGGCAAGAGTTTCAGATGAGCCGTGTCACCGGTGAACCGGGCGACACGATCTCATTGGAAGTGATGATGGTCCTCGATGGAGCTGACGTGACGGTTGGTACGCCCCTGGTGCCCGGTGCATCAGTCACGGCGAAGATCCAGCAGCACGGCAGGAGCCCAAAGATCCGTTTCATGAAATACAAGAACAAGGTGCGATACCGTCGTACCTTCGGCGCCCGGCAGTCGGTTACCCGGCTCGTCGTGGAATCGATCACGAAGGGGTAGTCAGTCATGGCACATAAGAAGGGACTTGGCAGTTCCAAGAACGGCCGCGACAGCCAGAGCCAGCGCCTCGGCGTGAAGCACTTCGGTGGCGAAGTCGTGAAGCCCGGCTCGATCATCCTTCGCCAGCGTGGGACTCGCTTCCACCCCGGCCAGAATGTCGGCCTCGGCAAGGACTACACCATCTACTCGCTGATCGATGGCCAGGTGAAGTTCGAGCCCTACGCGAAGGGCCGCCGCAAGAAGATCAGCGTCTACGCGGCTGAAACAGAGGTCGCATCGTGAAAGACGCCATCCACCCCAAGTACGAAGAGGCCATCATCCACTGCGCCTGTGGTGCCGAGATCAAGACACGCTCCACCCGCGCGACGATGCACCTCGACGTCTGCAGCGTGTGCCACCCCTTCTACACCGGTGAGCAGCGCATCATCGACACCGCCGGCCGCGTCGAGCGCTTCAACCGCCGCTACCAGCGGCAGCAGGAAAGCTAAGGCGATCCCGGTCATATCACACTCCACGAGGCGCCCATTCGGCGCCTCGTTTGGTATCAGGCTGAACGCATGAACAAAGCTCCATCCGCCCCCGCGAACGTCTACTACGGTGGACAGGCCGTCCTCGAAGGCGTCATGATCCGCGGCCCACGGCACATGGCCGTCGCCGTCCGCCACCCCAGCGGCCACATCGTCACCCACTCCGAGGAACTCGCCGGCATCTACACCGGCAAGAGCCGCACCATCCCCATGCTCCGCGGCGTGATCGTCCTCGGCGAGACGATGGCCCTCGGCCTCCGCGCCCTCAACTTCTCCTCCCGCGTCGCCTTCGACGAAAACGATGATGGCGAAACCGCCGAGTTCCCCTCGACCGTCTTCTGGGGAACGATGGCGATTGCCGTTCTCTTCGTCGTCGGCCTCTTCTTCGCCGCCCCCATCCTCATCGCGAACCTGCTCTCGCTCTGGGACGTCAACCGCGTCTTCATCGTCCTCGCCGAGGGTGGCATCCGCCTGGGCCTCTTCGTCGGCTACATCGCCGCCATCAGCCGCATCCCCGACATCCGCCGCGTCTTCCAGTACCACGGCGCCGAGCACATGACGATCCACGCCTATGAGGCCGGCAGCCCCCTCACCGTCGAAAGCGTCCGCCCCTTCCCCAAGGAGCACACCCGCTGCGGGACGAGCTTCCTCCTCGTCGTTGTCGTCGTCGCCCTCCTGACCTTCTTCATCTTCGACGTCGCCGTCGACCGCGGCCTCATCGTCCGGACCCTCTCGCGCATCGTCTTCATCCCGCTCGTCGCCGGGGTCAGCTACGAAATCCTCCGCATCGGCGCCCGCTTCGGCGAGAATCCTTTCGTGAAGGCCATGTTCGCCCCGAACCTCGCCCTCCAGGCCCTCACCACCAACGTCCCCGACGACGGCCAGATCGAAGTCGCGATCGCCTCATTCCAGGCTGTCGTCGCCGCCACGAACGGCGATGCCGTCCCAGCCGAGGTCGAGCTGGACTAAGGCGTGCTCGCCGGGCCGGCCGCAGCGATGACGACATCAAGCGTCACATCGAATGCGCTCGGCGCACCCGTTGGCCCGAGAGCCTGACCTTTCGCTCGCATGTCGGACTGGTACTCGCGACTCGTTATGAAGCTGAGCGTATTTGTGGCACCGACCTCCGCGGTTCCCGGCTCACCGACAACTCCCCAGATCGCACCCAGCGCAGGATCGGCCGCCGAATGAAGCATCAGCAGATAGCGTTGGCCGGGGCGCAGCGTTAGCGGGTCCCATGCGATGTCCGTGAACTTCCCGCCCATATCCTCTATGTGGTTTGAAGAAGTCCAGCGAACCTCGATTGTGTTTGCGGGAACAGCGCCTTTGAGCGCCCGCAGATCACCAAATCGCCGGATTACGTCCACCCTCGTGCTCGCATGAGTCGGATCGACAGGTGAGGGTTCCCGCACCGTCTCGGTACGCTCGTCCAGGAAGGTTCCCACGACGACAACCTGCGCGGCCCCAACGGCCCGGGCCACGGACGAGTATTCAATCCTGCTCGCACTGACATGCACGTCTGTCGTTGATCCACCAGCGAACAATTTCACCACGATCAGTCCGCCGCCGGCAGCGCAACAGAGGGCTACAAACGCGGCGACAACGATCGTTGTGCGCTTCGACATGACTCGAGTATGGGCCCGAAGACGCGCCCTCCATTTGAGTCATGTCCGACGAGGGCGCCCGGCCTGACTGGCGGTTTCCAGCAGCACCCGTAGAGTGCGCGCATGCGCTACATCGACGCCCACGTCCACGCCTTCCCCGACCGTCTCGCCATCGCGGTCAGGAACAGTCTCAACCGGAACGGCGTGCTCACGAGCAGCCCACTCCTCCCCGCGGTCGCGGGAGCGCTGACTGAGGACGGCTTCGCGAGCGCCTGTGTCCTCCCCTACGCCCACCGAGAAGGCATCGCTGAGTCACTCAACGAGTGGAGCGCGAAAGAAGTCGCGGCCATTCCAACGCTCGTCGCGGGTGCCACCTTCCACCCGGCAGACCCCGACATCGCCCGGCTCGTCGAGCGCGCCCTCCGCGAACTGCACCTGCGCGTCGTGAAGCTGCACTGCTCCGTCGGCCGGTTCAGCCCCGCCGATCCGCGCCTCGCGCCGCTCTGGGAAACCGCCTCCGAGCTGGACGTTCCCGTCGTCACCCACGCTGGCCAGGTCGCGCCCGGCGACACCTCGGCGGCGGAAATCGAGGAACTGACGATCCCCGTGACCGCTGAGCACCGGCCGGTTTCCGGGATCGTCGACCCTCACCTTCTTCTCGAGGCTCAAGCGTGACGAGGACAGTTGACCTTCGCTCGAACCTTCCGCCCGTCAAAGACCAGGGTCAGCGCGGAACATGCGTGGCTTTTGCCGCGACTGCAGGGCACGAGGTTTGCCGCGCTCAAGACGAGGATCTTTCCGAGGAATTCTTGTATTGGGCCAGCAAGCAGCGAGATGGCTTTCCTGCCAGACCGGGAACAACGATTGCAGCTGCAATCCAGGCGCTTGCCGACATC
>Ga0209638_1001393_pt1 | contig 15535 bp, 16 predicted proteins | sample BarGraNGADG00211_FD_184490 | JGI IMG/M metagenome (GOLD analysis project Ga0209638, IMG submission 184490) | Arctic peat soil microbial communities from Barrow, Alaska - Barrow Graham LP Ref core NGADG0002-211 (SPAdes) (version 2) | ecosystem: Environmental > Terrestrial > Soil > Wetlands > Peat... | reverse complement strand
GGCTCCGACAAGCGGGAAGAGCGCGAGCAGCGTGAGGCTCATCTCGTCACCTCACCAGCCAGACCGCGGCCGCGATGAAGAGCACGACGCCCGTGGCCATCAGCGCGGCGTACCACTGGCCGTCGCCGGACTGCACCTCTGCGAAGAGGCCTCCGACGCGTGAAGCGAGTGAGGCGACCCCCTCGGCGATCCCGTCGATCAGCAGCCGGTCCCCCATCGCGTCCGTCGCCCGGGCGATCGCCGTCGTGGGGCGGACGACGAAGCGCGTGACGAACGCGTCGACGCCCCAGCCCGAGAACGCGGCGCGCGTGAGGGAGCGCCAGGTGTCCGAGAGCTCCTGTGCCGCGGCTTCGGGGCGGGCGCTGCGCCAGCCGAGCGCCGCGCCCATCAGCGCGAGGACGACGGCCGTTCCTGCGATCGGGAGCGAGAGCGGCTCCGACTCGGCTCCGAGCGCAGAGAGCAGCGGCGCACCCACGGCCCCGAGCACGAGGGCTCCGACGGCGAGCAGCACCAGCGGTCCGAGCATCGTCCAGGGGGACTCGTGTGCGGGCTTCTCGCCACGAGAAGCGCCGAAGAACGCGAGGCGCGTGGTGCGGGCGGCGTACGCGGCGGTCAGCGCGCTCGCGGCGAACAGAGCGACGCCGGCCCACGGAGAGGCGTGCATGACCGACGCGACGACCTCGTCCTTGCTGAAGAAGCCGGCCGCGGGAGGGATGCCGGCCAGCGACACGGCCCCGGCGATCCAGCATGCCGCGGTAAGCGGCATGCGCTTGGCGAGACCGCCCATCTCGCGGAGGTCCTGCGTACCGCTCCCGTGGATGACCGACCCGGCCGTCAGGAACAGGAGCGCCTTGAAGGCGGCGTGGGTGACCAGGTGGAAGATCGCGACCGGCCACGCACCGGCGCCCAGGGCCGCGAACATGAAGCCGAGCTGACTGATCGTCGACCAGGCCAGCACCTTCTTGATGTCGCGCTGCGCCAGGGCCACGGTCGCCGCGCCGAGCGCGGTGATCGTGCCCACGACGAGCGCCATCTCGCGCGCCGCGGGAGCGGCGGCGAACAGCGGCCAGACGCGGGCGATCAGGAAGACGCCGGCGGCCACCATCGTCGCAGCGTGGATGAGCGCGGAGACGGGCGTCGGGCCCTCCATCGCGTCCGGAAGCCACATGTGGAGCGGGAACTGCGCCGACTTCCCCATCGCGCCCAGGAGCACGCAGATCGCCGCCGCGGTGACGACGGCGGGCGCCATCGAGCCCGCCTTGCCGAGCACCACCGCGAGATCGAGGCTGCCGGTGGCGCGCCACAGCACGGCCATCCCGAGCAGCAACGCCGCGTCGCCCACGCGCGTCACCATGAACGCCTTGCGTGCGGCCTCGGCCGCCGACGGCTTCTCGTACCAGAACCCGATGAGCAGGAACGAGCAGGCGCCGACCAGCTCCCATGCGACGAACAGGCTCACGAGGTCGGCGGCGATGACGAGGCCGGCCATCGCGGCGGTGAACAGCGACAGCAGCGCGTAGTAGCGGACGTAGCCCTTGTCGTCGTGCATGTAGCCGATGGAGAAGACCATGACGCACGCGGCCACGACGCCCACGACGACGAGCATCACGGCGGCGAGCGCATCGGTGTTGTATCCCACGACCATCGCGCGCTCCCCGACCCGCAGCCAGGTGAGGGAGCCGGAGGTCCGGCCTCCGAGCGACGCCACTCCCACGGCGAGCAGCGTCAGCGGGCCGAGCAGAGCGACCCAGGCCGACGCGCGTCCCCAGACGCGGATGCCCGCGGCCAGAGCCGCCGCTACGATGAGCGGCACGAGGACCACCAGGTACGGGGCGGAGCGCAGGAGGCTCATCCGCGCACCTCCCTGATCTGGTCCGTGCGCGAGCGCCCGCGGCGCACGAGCGAGACCAGCAAGGCGATCCCGACGGCGGCCTCGGCGGCGCCGACGGCGAGGACGAACAGCGCGTATCCCTGTCCGGCGGCCGGGGCGGCCCCGGCCGCGGCGTACGCGACGAGCAGCAGCGACGCGCCGCCGAGCATCACCTCGACGGAGGCGAGCACGGCGACCAGGTCGCGTCTGGACAGCACGCCGTAGAGGCCGGCGGCGACGATGACGCATGCAAGCACGAGTGTCGTCACTCGTCATCGCCTCCCTGGACGATGGCGAGCGCGGCCGCCAGGCCCGCGAGCAGCACGACGCCGGCGATCTCGAACTGTGGCAGCCAGGCGCCCAGCAGCGCGTCGGCGGTCTTCTCGACGGTGACCCCGGCGACCGGTCCGGAGGCCGGCAGCAGGCCCTGCAGCGCGAGGACCAACGCGACCGCGAGACCCGCGCAGATCACGGCGGCCCCGATGTCGAAGTGGCGCGCTATGGCGCGCGAGTCGGAGTCGCGGCCCATCGCGGTGATGGCGAGCAGGAACAGCACGAGCACGCCGCCCACGTAGACGAAGAGCTCCGCGACGGCCAGCAGGCCGAAACCGAACCACGCGTAGAGGCCGGCGATGCCCAAGAGGAACGCCCCGAGCCCGATGATCATGCGCATCATCTCGCGGGTCAGGAGCACGACCGCTGCGCCGGCGAGCGTCAGCGCCGCGAGGCCCCACCACAGCAGCGTCGTACTCACGACTTCTCACCGTCCCCGGTCGGGACCGGACACGGCGGGGGCATGATGCCGTCGCGTCCGGTGGCGCGCGTGGGCAGCGGGTCGCGCAGCATCTCGCCCTTGTCGAAGAGCGTGAGATCGCGATGGTAGAACGACAGCTCGTACTGGCCGGTGTGCGTCAGCGCATTCGTCGGGCACTGCTCCGCGCACAGCCCGCAGAAGCAGCACTTCGACAGGTCGAGGTCGTAGCGCGTGACGCAGCGCGCGCCCGGCGTGTCGACACGCTCGACGGTGATGCAGAAGTCTGGGCAGGTGCGGGCGCAGAACGTGCAGCCCACGCACACCTCCGAAGCGCAGCGCAGGCAGCGCGCCGCCTCGTGCTGAGACCCACCGTTCTCCAACCCCGACTCGATGGGACGGAAGTCCGTGATGCGCTCGACGGGGTCCGCCATCGACATCGTCGCGCGCAGGCGGTCGGGCTCGACGCCGTCCAGCTGAGCCGGAGCGTGCTTCTCGAAGACGGGCACGGGGCGCGGTGTGCGATCGGCCGCGATGTCGACGCCCTGCAGGAACCGGTGGATCGACTGAGCGGCCTCGTGGCCCGTCGCTATCGACGCGATCGCGGAGCCCGGTCCGGTCACGACCTCGCCGCAAGCGAAGACCCCCGCACCGGTCGTCGTGAACAGCGTGCCGTCGACCTTGAGGTTGCCGCGCTCGTTGAGCGTGACGTCGGAGTCTTTGACCACATCGTCGAGCACGGCCGCCTGACCGATCGCGAACACGACCACATCGGTCTCGAGCAGGTGCGTGTTCTCCCCCATCTTCGGAGCGAAGCGACCCGTCTCGTCGAACACCGAGAGGCACTCGCGGACACGCAGGCCGACGACGTGCCCGTCCTCGACGGCGACCTCTTCCGGACCCACCGAGCACGTGGCGATGACGCCCTCGTCGAGCGCCTCCTCGATCTCCCACGGGTGGGCCGGGACCTCTTCCATCGACTCGAGCGAGGCCATGCGCACCTCGGTGGCGCCCACGCGCAGGGCACAGCGCGCCACATCGACGGCCACATTGCCGCCGCCGATGACGAGCACGCGCTTGCCGCGGACGCCCGCGTTGCCTTCCCAGTTGGCCTTGCGCAGGAACTCGAGCGCCCCGCGGACCCCCTCGGCGTCCGCTCCGGGGATCGGCAGGATGCGGCTGACCTGCAACCCCGCCGCGATGAGCACCGCGCCGTAGTCACGGCGCAACTCCTCGAGCGTCACGTCGCGGCCGACCTCGACGCCGCAGCGCAGGTCCAGCCCCATCGTGACGAGGTCGTCGATCTCGCCGTGCAGGACCTCGCGCGGCAGCCGGTACGCCGGCACGCCCGAGTAGAGCGCGCCGCCCGGCTTGTCGTACTTCTCGAACATCGTGACGGCATAGCCGAGGCGCATCAGGTCGAGCCCCGCCGCGAGCCCCGAGGGGCCTGAGCCGATGATCGCCACGGGTGCGCCTTGGCTGACCGGGAGCGGCTTGACGCGCTCGGTGCGCAGCGGCGCGTAGGACTCCTGCGCGAAGCGGTGCAGCGGCCGGATCGCGATCGGCTGGTCGTAGCGCGCACGGGTGCACGCGCCCTCGCACGGGTGGTGACAGATGCGCCCGAGCACGCCGGGCATGATGTTGCGCTCCCGGACGAGTTCGTAGGCCTCGGCCACGCGGCCGTCGGCGATCAGGTAGTTCTGGCCGCGTGCATCCACGTTCGCGGGGCAGGTGCCCACGCACGGCGGGAGGCGGTCGACCTCGAGCAGGCCGGCGATGACCTCATTGTGGTGCGGGGGTCGCGCCGTGACCAGCGCGACCTCGTCGCGGCCCAGCACGCCGCGCAGGCGCAGCGCACCCCTCCAGCGAGGAGTCATCGCAAGCTTCACGAACGGGTAGCGCAGCGTCGTCGGCTTATGCGACGAGCGCCGCGCGGTGATGCCGAGGCCGGTGGCCATCGAGCGCCATGCTGAGAGGAAGGCGTCGAGCCCCTTCTTCGGCGGTTCGCTCACCGAGAGCAGGCCCGGACCGGTATCGGGACGCACTACCTCAGCCATGCGACCGCCACCGCCCCCGCCACGAGGAGCTGAACGAGAGCCATGGGCGTGAGGACCTTCCACGCCAGACGCATGAGCTGGTCCTGCCGGAAGCGCGGGAAGCTCCACTTGACCCACATGATGACCGTGACGATGGCGATCGCCTTGACGAGCAGGACGAGGCCTCCGAGCAGGCCCGGGAAGCCGTTCGTGCCCCCGAGGAACATCGCCGCCCCGAAGAGCGAGCAGGCGAGCATCCCGCCGTACTCGGCCATCATGAAGATGGCCCAGCGGATGCCGGTGTAGTCCACGAAGTAGCCCGCGACCAACTCGGACTCCGCCTCGGGCAGGTCGAAGGGACCGCGATTCATCTCGGCGATCGACGAGATCAGATAGATGACGAACCCGACCGCGAAGAGAAGGAGCCACCACCAGCGCCAGGCACCCATCACGGCGGAGGGCCGCATCGTGCCGGCGACCACCACCAGCGCGAGGACCGACAGCGTGCGCGGGATCTCGTAGCTGACCATCTGGGCGGCTCCGCGCAGGCCGCCGATCGTCCCGTAGGTGTTCGCCGACGACCAGCCTGCGAGGAGCACGCCCAGGACGGACACGGACGGCACCGCGAGGAAGAGCAGGATGCCGACACCGGAATCGAGCGGCGCCCAGCCGGTCACGAACGGGACCACCAGCAACGACAGCGCCACCGGCGTGAAGACCAGTAGCGGGGCCATGCGGAAGATGCGCGGGTCGGCGGCCGCCGGCGTGACGTCCTCCTTGAGCACCAGCTTGATCGTATCCGCAAGCGTCTGGAGCAGGCCCGCGGGACCCGACTGCTGCGGCCCCAACCTCATCTGCATGCGGCCGGACACCTTGCGCTCCCACCACACGCCGAACAGCGCCGCGAGGGCGATGGCCGTGCCCGAAAGCAGCCCGAAGAGGACTCCCCACAGAAGCGAGGTCATCGATCCACCTCACCGAACACGGGGTCGAGCGACCCGAGGATCACGACGAGATCGCTCACGGTGTGGCCGGGCGCGAGCTGCCCCAAGAGCTGCAGGTTGCAGAAGGCCGGCGAGCGCACCTTCATGCGATACGGCCGCGGCGAGCCGTCGGAGACCAGGTAGACGCCGAGCGACCCGCGGGCTGACTCGATGTGGTCGTAGGCGTCGCCCGCGCGCGGGCGGATCAACCTCGGCAGGCCCTCGGCCGCCACGGGACCGGGCTGGATCTGATCGAGCGCCTGCTCGACGATGTGACATGACTCGATCGCCTCGAGCAGCTTGATGCGGCCGCGGTCGAAGCAGTCGCCGTTCTCGCCCACCGGTACCCGGAAATCGAGGCGCGGATAGACCGAGTACGGGTCGTTCTTGCGGATGTCGAACAGCACGCCCGAGGCGCGCGCGACCGGGCCGGTCGCGCCCCAGGCGATGGCATCCGTGTCGCTCAGCACGCCGATGCCCTTCATGCGCTCGGCGGCGATGTAGTTGCCGAAGAACAGCGTGTCCAGCTCGCGCAGGCGATCGGGTGCCCAGCGCACGACCTCGCGGCACCGCTCGATCCAACCGTCGGGCAGATCGGCCGATACGCCGCCCGGCCGCACGTAGTTGTAGGTCAGGCGCGCGCCGCACAGCATCTCGAACAGCTCGACGATGCGCTCGCGCACCTCGAAGGCGTAGATGAAGACGGTGGCGGCGCCCGTGTCGGCGCCCGAGGCCCCGACACCCATCATGTGGCTGGCGATGCGCTGCAGCTCGCACACGATGACCCGGATGTACTCGGCGCGCTCGGGGACGCGGATGTCGGCCAGCCGCTCGACGGCGCGGCAGTACGCCCAGTTGGCGTACATCGAGCCGACGTAGTCGAGGCGGTCCGTCAGCGGGACGACCTGCAGGTACGTGCGGTTCTCGGCCATCTTCTCGATGCCGCGGTGCAGGTAGCCGATGACCGGCTCGGCCTTGACCACGATCTCGCCGTCGAGGTGCGCGATGATGCGGCACACCCCGTGCGTGGAGGGGTGCGACGGACCGATGTTGACCACGAGCTCATCGACCTCGCGGCCGAGCTCGTCGATCACCGGACGCCTGCTCTCGACCTCTACGGGCATTGTCGCACCTCCTCTCAGATGTAGTCGGGCCGGGGGATGATGGAGTCGTCCTTGTAGTCCTTGCGTAGCGGGTAGCCGACCCAGTCGTCGGGAAGCAGGATCCGGCGCAGGTCGGGGTGGCCCCGGAACTCGATGCCGAAGAGGTCGTACACCTCGCGCTCGGGCCAGCCGGCGGCCGGCCACAGGTCGGTGAGCGTCTCGATGACGGCCTCGCAGCGCGGCACCTCGGTCTTGAGGAAGATGCCGACGCCGAACTCGCCCGACTGCAGGCGGTACACGAGCTCGAAGTCGTCGCCGTTGTCGACCGCGGTGACGAAGCCGAACCTCTCGAAGCCGATCTCCTTGAGGTCGGCCGCGGCGCGGTGCAGCACCGATCGCGGGACCATGAGCACGGCGTCGGCGAACTCGATGGAGAACAGCGGGCACAGGTCGGGGTAGACGGCGCACAGCTTGCGCTGCAGGTACTCCAGGTTGCTCTCGCCCTCGTGCAGGCTCACAGCGACTCACCCGCCCCTGATGCCGGGCGGCTGGGGTGGTCGCCGATAGGACGCACGGTGTCTGTGGTGCCGGCACGGTCGGCCTCGGGACCCGGGAGCGTCAACTCGCGCTCGTAGGTGCGCCCCTTGGCGATCGACCGGGTGTGGATGAGCTCGCGAAGCTGCAGGACGCCGTCCTGCAGGGCCTCGGGCCGCGGAGGGCACCCGGCGATGTAGACGTCGACCGGCATGAACTGGTCGACGCCGCGCACCACCGAGTAGGTGTCGTAGTAGAAGATCCCGCCGCTCACCGCGCAGTTGCCCATCGCGATCACGTACTTGGGATCGGCCATCTGATCGTAGAGACGCCGCACGGCGGGCTGCATCTTCTTGGTGATGGTGCCGGCGACGATCATGACGTCGGTATGGCGCGGGTCGGGGCGCGGGAACGTCCCCAGCCGGTCGAAGTCGAACTTCGAGAACGACGCCGCTATGAGCTCCATCGCGCAGCACGCGGTACCCATCGGCATCGCCCACAGCGACTGCCCGCGGGACCAGTCGGCCAGAGCGTCTACGCTCGTGAGGATGATGCCACCGCCGGGGATGCGCTCCAGCGCGGACGCGAGGGAGTCTACGAGCGCCACTGCAGCGCTCCCGTCTTCCACGCGTAGAGCAGACCGAAGGCGAGCATCGCTGCGAAGCCCAGCAGCGCCAGGCCTCCCGAAAGGTCGCCGCGGATCCTCGTCGCCACGGCGAACAGCAGCACCGACTCGACGTCGAAGATCACGAACAGGACCGCGATCGACGCGAAGCGCAGCGGGAAGCGCACGTGCGGGCGCCCTTGGGGCGGCATGCCGCACTCGTAGGGTTCGAGCTTGGAGGGGTTGGGGTTGCGCGGCGACAGCAGCGCGTTGGCGCCGAACACGAGCCCGACGAAGGCCACCGCTGCTACGGCGGCGCCGAGGAGGAACAGAAACGCCTGCGTGGACTCAGCCGACACGCTTGCTCCATCCGGTTGCGGGGGCCTCGACCCGGAACCCACCCGGGCCTTCAGTGCCGCAACGGGGAGCAACGACTCGATCCAGCGACTTATCCCCGCCGCACTCCCGATTCTAGGCAAGCGGCGATACTTTGTAAAACCTAGTTACAAAGTCCTGCCGTGCCGCCATCGGAAGCGGTATCGCTACCCGCCGTGGTGACGCCTCGCCGGCTTGGCGGCCTTGGTCTCCGGCTCGGACTCGAGGCGCTCGAGCGCCTCGGTGAGCTCGAGCCACTCCCCTTCCAGCTTGGCGCGGCGGGACTTGAGCTCGTTGTACTCCGCCATCGCCTTGTCGAACGCCTTCTTGTCCGTGTACAGCGCCGGTTCGCCCAGCAACGCCAGCAGCTCTGCGTCGCGGGCCTCTGCCTTAGCCATCTCCTCCTCGAGGACGCCCATGCGCGAACGCTCCGGCTTGCCCGACCGGTACGCCTTGTTGCGGGCCTCGGCCTCGGCGCGCTTCTGCTCCTTGGTCTTCGGTCCGCTGGATCGCGGCGCGGCCGGTGCGTCGCCCGCAGTCGCCTCGGCGCCGGTCGCCACGGACTTGGCCAGCGACTTCACCGCCTGCTGCGAGGACGCAGCGGTCGCGTTCGCAGCCTGGTCGCGCTTCCACAGGAAGTAGTCGTAGTCGCCGTCGTAGACCGTGACCTTGCCGTCCTCCACGTGGACGATCTTCGTGGCGACGGCGCGGATGAGGTGCCGGTCGTGCGTGATCAGCGCCATCGTGCCTTCGTATGAGAGGAGCGCCTGCTCGAGGATGTCTCGCGCGCGGATGTCCAGATGGTTGGTCGGCTCGTCCAGGCACAGGAACGGGGCCGGCGTGACCATCATCTTGGCGAGCGCGAGTCGCGCCCGCTCCCCGCCCGACAGGACGGACACCTTCTTGTCGACGTCGCCTCCCGCGAACAGGAAGGCGCCGAGCAGGCCGCGGACCTGTCCCTGCGTCCAGGCCGGGGCGGCGGCGTCGAGCTCGCGATACACGGTGTTCTTGGGGTTGAGCGCCTCGAGCTGGTGCTGGGCGAAGTAGGCCGTCGTCACGTGGAGACCGAGCGTGCGGGTCCCCGTGTCGGGTTCCAGCGCACCGGCGAGCACTTTCAGCAGCGTCGACTTGCCGGCGCCGTTCGGCCCGACCAGCGCGACCTTGTCACCGCGGTAGAGCGAGAGCGTGAGGTCCTCGTAGACCTTGAGCGGGCCGTAGGACTTGCTCACGTGCTCGAGCGTGATGACCGTCTCGGCGGTGCGAGGCGGCTGCGGGAACCGGAAGTGCACGGTCTTGCGCTCCTCGGGCACCTCGATGCGCTCGATCTTCTCAACCGCCTTCACGCGGCTCTGCACGGCTTTGGCCTTCGAGCTCTTGTAACGGAAGCGCTCGATGAACTTCTCTTGCGCGGCGATCTGGCGATCCTGGTTGGCCTTGGCCGCCAGCAGGCGCTCGAGACCGATCGCCTTCTGCTCCACGTAGTTCTGATAGGTGCCGTGGTAGAGGGTCAGCGTGCGGAGGTCGATCTCGGCGACGCGGTCGACCAGCCCGTCCATGAAGGCGCGGTCGTGGCTGACGAGCAGGATCGCGCCGTCGTACCCGCGCAGGAACCCCTCCAGCCAGGTGACCGACTCGAGGTCGAGGTGGTTGGTCGGTTCGTCGAGCAGCAGGATGTCCGGCGACTGCAACAGTATCTTGGCGAGCGCGATGCGCATGAGCCAGCCGCCCGAGAACTCCTCGGTGCGCTTCTGCATGTCGGCCTCGCGGAATCCCAGACCCGACAGCACCGCGCGCGCGTCCGCCTCGATGGTGTAGCCGCCGAGGTGCTCGAACCGCTCGGTGATGCGCGCGTATTCCGCGAGCATGCGCTCGCGCTCGTCGTCCTCGGTCTCCTCGGCGATATCGGCCTCGAGCACGCTGATCCGGTGCTCCAGCGACGTCACCTCCTCGGCGACCGAGAGCACCTCTTCCAGCGCGCTGCGGCCGGCCATCTCGATGGCCTCCTGCTTGAGGTAGCCGACGACCTCGCCCTTGCCGACGGTGACCGTTCCCGAGTCCATGTCCTGCTCGCCCGCGATGATCTCGAGCATCGTCGTCTTGCCCGCTCCGTTGGGTCCCACCAGCGCGACGCGCGCGCGGCCGGCAACGTGCAGGGACACGTCCGAGAACAGGACGCGCTCGCCGAAGGTCTTCGTGACGCTTGAAAGAGTCAGTGACATAGGGTGCAGTCTACCAATCGGATCGGTCGCTCGGGTCGGTACCGCACGCACAGGCGCCGCTCGGCGCCTGTGCGAGTCCACGCAAGAAGAGCGGCCCTTTTCGGGCCGCTCTTCCGAAGCTCGATCTCAAGTCGCTCGGCAGTCTACGCCTTGCGGACGTTGCTCGCCTGCTTCTTGCCGTTCTGGCCCTCGGTGATGTCGAACACGACGGCCTGGCCCTCGTCGAGGGTCTTGAACCCATCGCCCTGGATCTCAGAGAAGTGGACGAAGACGTCGTCGCCACCCTCGTGGGAGATGAAGCCATAGCCCTTGTCCGGGTTGAACCACTTGACGGTACCCTCAGCCATACCAAACCTACCTTCCGCCCCTTCAGGGCAAAACAAAGCGACCAGACTGACCGCAACGAAAGCGATTCGTCCGGTCGCAAACTTACGGCCCGCGATTCGGTCCGCGGCGAAAGCATACAACATACTTTCCGGCTTGTCTGCAAGACCCGATTGTGCACTGAGCGCCGGAAGCCGTGGAGGTCTATGCAAAGGCGCGCAGGGAGCTCTCAGCGACCGCCGAGCAGAGCCAGAAGGCTCTCTCCCTGGTCGTGACTGTCGAGCCTCAGGCGCCACCGTCCGGAGCCGTTCTGCTGATCGAACGGCGCGCGGACCGAAAGGGTCTTCCCGGACAGGCGGGCGGCGGTCACGTCGCCCACCGGGACGCGCGCCACCCGCTCCGACTGCCGCATCCGTGTCGCGTTCGTGAACCGGCTCAGCGCCGCGCCTGCGATCCACAACGAGAAGGCCCACACGACCAAGACCGCGCCCGCTCGGAGAAGCACGGCCGAGGTGAGTTCGCGTGCGATCACGGCAGGAGCGATCATGGCCGCGAACGCCACGAGACCGACCGCCAGCAGCGCAAGCCGCACGACGATCCCGATCCACGACCAGGCCCGCCAGTTGCGGAGAGGCCGACCGCTGAAGGTGACGGAGCCGTCGCTGAAGCCCATCGTCACGTCCTCATACATCCCTCGCGGCGAGACCACCGTCGCGTGAAACGCGTGTGACGTCCAATGTGCCATTGAGACTCCCTTGTGTCGGCATAGGCCAAGGCGTCCGCGCCAACGCCTGCGCGGTCCTATGCACGCTCTATCGGCACCCCGGAGCCTCGACCGCGGAATAACCGACGAACGGCCACGGCGGCCGCTCGCCGGTCACGTGGATGAGCGCATCAGTCGCCGTGCTGGGTACATAGGTGTGGCACCACGGGCAACAGGAAAGGGTGACATGTCATGGCACGCGGCAAGGTGAAGTGGTTCAACCCCGACAAGGGGTACGGGTTCATCGAGCAGGAGAGCGGAGAAGACCTGTTCGTTCACTTCTCCGAGATCCAGGGCGAGGGCTTCAAGACCCTGGAGGAGGGCGCGGAGGTCGAATTCGAGGAGACCGCCGGACAGAACGGGCGCATGCAAGCGACCAACGTCCGCAAGGTCTAGTCCCACGACGGCCGGAACGCTTCACGGCAACTCAACACGACCGCAATGCTCCCTCAACCGGAGCGGCCGACGATCCGATAGGAGACTATAGGCCGGACCGGTCCGCTCAAAGGACCACAGACAAAGGAGAACATATGGGCGCGAGAGCAAAGCTGGCCATCGCAGTCGCGGCAGTAGCCGTGTTCGCGGTGGCGGCCATAGCTTCAGCAGAGGGACTGCCCTCGCTGAGCGCCTCCCCGCTGAAGGTCACGTACCCGCACCGGTCGACCCTGACCGTCACGTTCCCGACCGCCGACCCTGCAACCGCGACGATCCTCGCGATGCCAGTCGGCGCGAGCGAATGGACCACCACGACCCTCACGGCCACGACGGCCACACCGACCGTGTCGGTCAAGCCCAAGGTCACCACTGCCTACAAGGTGTACCTGAGTGACACCCAGATCAGCGAGCCGGTCACGGTCTCCGTGGCCGCACGACTGGTCAAGCCGCAGATCGGCGGCAACATCCGTCAAGGGCCAGATGGCCCCGGGCGAGAAGGATGCGACGGTCACCGTCACCTTCTACCGCATGGAGACGGTCTCCGTGAAGCACGGCGTCGGCCATGCCAAGAAGGTCGACAAGTGGGTCGTACAGGGCGAGCCGGTCCTCGTCGGCCTCAAGCTGCGCAACTCCGAGCTCTCCACCTGGTCGCTGAAGTGGAAGCCGCTGGAGTCGGGCTGGTGGAAGGTCGTCGTGTCCCATGAGGACGCGGCACACGTGGCATCGTCCGCCACCACGTTCAAGTGGGTCCGTTAGTCGACCCGCGCACTGCGAATGACGAGGGCCCGGCGCACAAGCGCCGGGCCCTTCTCTTCGCTTCGTGGGTCCTGCGCTACAGCCCGGTCTCGCCTCGATCGTGCAGGCGGATACACGCGGCCACAGCGTCGGCGTCGTAGCACTCCGGGTGTGTGGCGATCTCGTCGATCGCCTGCTGCAGCCCGACGGCCGGACGGTACGGCCGGTGCGACGCCATCGCCTCGACGACATCGGCCACGGCCAGGATGCGCGCGGGGACCATGATGTCCGGGCCCAGAAGGCCCATCGGATAGCCGCTGCCGTCCACCCGCTCGTGATGCTGCAGAACGATCTGGGCGACGGGCCATCCGAAGTCGATGTGCCGGAGGATCTCGTGGCCCTGCGCGGGGTGTTCCTTGATCAACGCGAACTCGGCGGCGGACAGCACGCCCGGCTTGGTCAGTATCTCCGTCGGGACGCGCAGCTTGCCGATGTCGTGCAGCAGCGCGGCCATGCTGATCTCGTCCATCTCGTCCTCGGAGAGGCCCATCTCCCCCGCGATCCGGCGCGCGAGTGCGGCGACGCGCACCTCATGACCCTGCGTGTACGGGTCGCGGGCCTCTACGACGCTGCCCATGGCCTCGGCCACGTCGTAGACCATCTTCGCAAGGCGCTTGTTGCTTTCGGCGAGCTCCCGCTCCTGGGCCACCCGCTCGGAGACGTCCTCGAACACGGCGATGAACTCGTCGTGCGCAGGGCTCGTGACCGAGATGCGAAGGACCCGCGCGAGCGGCACGACATCCGACTCGAAGAGTGCGGGCGTACCGGTCGAGGACACTGCGCCGTAGATGTCGAACAGCTCCGGGTTCGTCTCATCGAGGCCCGGGAGGAGTTCCCAGACGTGTCGATCGACCACGTCGTGGAGGCCGGTGACCGCGCCGAACGCCTCGTTGACTTGGAGGTAGATCCAGTCCGCCGGCCGGCCCTGATCGTCGTAGATCATCCGGCAGTACGCCACGCCCTCGCGCATCGTGTCGAAGAGCTGGCGGAACTGCTCAGCGGCGGCCTCGGCGCTCGCAGCGTTCTTGCGGTTCTCTGCGATCACTCCGGCCAGCGCCAGCGTCGCGATGCCGCCGACGACGAAGAAGGCCTGCGCCTGGAACACGCTGCGCGCCGCCTCGGAGGAAGCGAGGCCCGACAAGGGGACGCCCCGCACCATGCCGGCTATGGCACCCATCGCGATGACCAGCAGTCCGGCCGAAGCTCCGAAAGGACCTCCGAGCATCCCCGCGGCCAGGTAGCCGGGTGTGACGAGGAACTTCCAGGAGGTGGCCCCGCCGGCCGCCCCGAACACCACGAAGGCCAACACAGCGAACGGCACCGCCACGGCCACGGCACGAGCGAACGGCACGAGCCGGGCCCGCAGGTCCGCGCGTGCAGACTCACGGTAGCCGTCCCACCAGCCGATACCGGCGAGAACGACGGAGCCCACGAGGACGATCCCGAGGGCGTCACCGATCCACCACGTGGGCCACGTCGTCCACCAGTTCGCGCCCGGAACGGCTAGCACGACCACGGCAGTGCCCGCGGTCGCTCCGACGACCGGGGCCAGCATGGCGCCGATCGTCGTGAAGGCCAGCACCTGGCGCAGGGAATCCAGCTTCGGCCTGTGCCCGATCAGGCGGCCGACAAGGGTGGCTCCCGTGACCGCCTCAATCGCGTTGGCCGTCGAGAAGCCGAGCGCCATCAGCAGCGCGCGACCGTTTATGAGGTCGGAGGCGAGGTTGGCGGCCACGGCGGCCAGGATCAGGACCGGCCAGTCCCTGCGGTCCGAGATCAGCAGGGTACTCCTCATGCCTCCGGCGCGTCCCCGCCCGAGCGGCTAGCCGAACATCCCATAGACATAGCAGCCGGTCGCGAACGAGTCTCCGTTGAAGCTGCACAGGTTGCCGCCTTCTCCCGCACTGCACATGCCTTCGGAGAAGAAGCGACACCCGGTCGCGGTCCCGGCCGAACGCAACACACTGCCGCGACGCTGCCAGCACGTGTCGGCGCAGAAGTACGTGCGACCGCCGTCCTCGAGGTAGTACCGCGTTTCGGTCACGGCACGGACGGATCCGCACAGCGCGCACGAGACGCTCTCTGTCTCACCGGCCACATCCGGGTGGGCGCCAAGGAACTCGCTCACCATCGACTGGGTCAGACCGTAGGCCTTGAAGTCTCCGCGATCGAAGAACTTCTTGAGCAGCGGCACCGCTCTCGGGTCGCCGATCTCGACAAGGACCTTCGCGAGATCGTCCTTGCCCACGTCATCGGCCCCGAGCTCCTCGAGGAGGGCGTCGACGGCGCCTGCGCCGGCCTCCCTGAGCATCCGGTTCGCGATGTCGCGCTCGCGGAACCTCAGGGGGCTGTAGTCGTGGCTGTTGTTGACCGCCGCGAGCGCGCGGTAGTCCTGCTTCGCGAGCAGCTCGTCGGCCCACTTCTGTGCGGGGTCGACCGGTTCCGGAGCTGGCTCCGGCGACAGTTCGGGCGCGGCGGGCGCTGCCTCAACGGGAACGGGAACGGACGGTGCCGGCAGCGTTTCTGCCTGCCGGCCGAACAGACGACTCAAGATCCCCATGCTGGCCCCCTCTTGCCGGCGGCTCGGCCGCGGTAGCGGATGCCGAGGCGCAGGACCTGCGCCGATCAGCTGGTCGGTGTCGTGAGGTCCCCTCTACGCTTCGTTCCCAGGATCGCGAACGGCTTCACTCGACCCCGGCAGCTACGGCAGTATCTCCATGGCACCGACGCGCCAGCCGTCCCG
>Ga0209638_1001391_pt1 | contig 15541 bp, 14 predicted proteins | sample BarGraNGADG00211_FD_184490 | JGI IMG/M metagenome (GOLD analysis project Ga0209638, IMG submission 184490) | Arctic peat soil microbial communities from Barrow, Alaska - Barrow Graham LP Ref core NGADG0002-211 (SPAdes) (version 2) | ecosystem: Environmental > Terrestrial > Soil > Wetlands > Peat... | reverse complement strand
CTGCAGACGCGAGTGCACCCCGAGCTTGGTGAGCAGGTTCTGCACATGCGTGCGAGCCGTGCTCCGGTGTACGCCAAGCTGATCGGCTATCTGCTCGGTACTCAGACCATCCAGGATGCAGCGCAGAACCTCCCACTCGCGATCGGTCAGGAACTTCAGCGCCCACAATGGGTCATCGGCTTGGGCGCGAGGTCGAACAGCCTCCCTCAGCAGGACCGGATCCACCGCAACGTGCCCCTGATGTGCCATCTCCAGGGCCTCGACGATGGCCCCGATGGGCTTCTCCTTTCCGACGAAACCCTGGGCTCCCTGGGCCAGAGCATCTGCCACCAAGCCCCGGCTGGACGAGCCTGACAGAATCACCACCTTGGTGTCAGGGCTCACCTCATGGATCCGGAAGATGGCGCGGATCCCGTTGCCGTCAGGGAAGTTCACGTCGAGCAGGCAGGCATCCGGCTGGTGCTCGCGAGCGGCTAACACCGCGTCGTCCGGATCTGCAGCCGTCGCGACGACCGTGTGCCCTTGGTCGGCGAGGGCCATGCTCAGGGCGTCGACGAGCAGCGCGTGGTCGTCACAGACCAGAAGTCTCATGAAGCGACTGCCGCGGAGCTCCATTCGAGCAGCACGATCCGGGCGTTCATGCCGCCTGCGATGCCCGGCTTGAGCTCGAACCCGCCACCGCAGGCAGACACGAGAGCACGCGTGATGGTCAGCCCAAGCGAGTTGTGGATGGGTACGTACCCCAGCCCAGGACCGTCATCGATGACCTGGATGATGATCTCGTGGCCGGTTCCCGTGACGTCAACGGTGACGTGCCCGTCGGGGCCCGCCGCTCGCAGCGCATTGTCCAGCACGCAGGAGACTGCACGGCTGAGCGCCACCGGAGCGGCAACAGCCATCGCAGACTCTGTACCGATGAACCGGATCTGAGAGTCGGCTGTGTGCTGGGCCCTCGACACGCAGCTCGATGCCAGGTCGACGACATCGACCCTTTCGGGCAGGTCGCCAGCAGCGCCGCCGATAACGCCCTCGACCATGTCAGCCAGCCACTGGGCCTGGTCGAGGATTCCGTCCAGCCGGCGTCGAACATCCCCGCCCTCCGCCCCCGCCAGCAGCAGGATGGCCGCCAGAGGTTGGCGTAGGTCGTGACAGAGCGCACGTACGGTGTCGACACTCGTGGGCGCCCCCGCCGGACGCACCATCGTCGACGCCTCTTGCTCAAGTACTGCTGTCATGCGCTCTGCTCCCCTTACTCTCAGCTGCGCGCGAGACACTCAAGCCCAGGAAGATGCCGCTCTTCCCTGGTGATGTAACAACGACCGATTCTGAACAACTGATGCCGTTCCTGAACCAAACTGATACCAAGTCATGAACTATCGCAACGGTAGAACCAGCACACTTCGCCAACAATGGTCATTAATGACTAGTGCGGTGACAAGATGTGGCTCATGACGTACGCCGGCGACGTAACCTCTGGCGGCCCGAGCGACCAGCGCAACCTGCCGCTGCTGACGATCCGCAAGACGAGCGTCGGCGCGATGGCGAACAACGTCTATCTCCTGACATGCCCCCGCACCGGCAAGCAGCTGCTCATCGACGCCGCCGACGACCCAGAACGGATCACGGCGCTCCTCGCCGAAGGCAGCGGCGGCCTGGAGACAATCGTGACGACACACCAGCACTGGGACCACCACCGCGCGCTCGCACACGTCGCCGCGTCGACCAAGGCCATGACGGCGGCAGGTGACGCCGACGCGGCCGCTCTGCCCGTCATACCCTCTCGTCGTCTTGTGCACGGCGACAGGATCACCTTCGGTGACGTCACCCTGGACGTCATCCACCTACGTGGGCATACACCGGGATCGGTAGCGCTGGCATACCACGATCCCCATGGGCACACCCACATCTGGACGGGCGACTCGCTCTTCCCGGGCGGGCCCGGGCGGACAACACGCGAGGAAGACTTCACATCGTTGATGAACGACCTCGAGGAACGGGTCTTCGACATCTATGACGATGACACCTGGATCTACCCTGGCCACGGCCCGGACACCACCCTCGGCGCCGAACGCCCACATCTGAAGGAGTGGCGCAAGCGAGGCTGGTAGCCACCCGGTTCGCCGCCGAACCTGGGTCGACACCAACCAGGGGTCAGGCTGATGTGGTCCGCTCGCGATGGGCGCGCGCCTTGGCCCGGTTGCCACAGACCTCCATCGAGCACCACTGGCGCGAGCGGTTGCGCGAGGTGTCGTAGAACGCCCAACGGCAGTCGTGTGCCGGGCAGATCTTGACCCGGTCGAGGCGCTGCTCGATGGCGACCTTGGCGGCAGCGGCGGCAATGAGACCCACAGCCGTTCGCGCGCTCAGCTCGACCTCGCCCTCAACGCTCAGAGCCACCTGTATGTCGACCTGCCGCACCTGTCCGCACTGCTCACCACTGGCCATGGCCCGCAGGTCGTCACGAAGCTCGCGAGCCTGCCTGAGATCGCGCGAGCTCTCGTCTCCGAAGCATCCGTCCAGGCCTTGGGCGCTGAGCCACGACCGCCAGCCGTCGACCGTGTCAAGGGCGTCTGAGCCGGCCTCGACGTCCAGCGTGTTGATGAACCGCACGATCAGGTCTGCGGGGTCGCCGCACACGTCCAGGCGGACGAGGTCACTGGGAGCAGGCACGTAACCAGTGTAGCAAGATTGATGGTTGCGCGAGGCCGATGTAACTGGCATCATTGTTTCACCGGTTATCAATGCCGATGGCCGGGGAGTTGGAGGAGTTCACGATGTACCCGTACCAGCTGTCCAAGGTTCTCTCTGATCAGCACATCCACGACATGGTTACCACAGCCGAACGCCGCCAGTTCAGGGCCGCGGCGAGGCGCCAGCGGACGAACCTGACTGAGCCGGCGTCGCGCTTCAAGGTCTTGACAGCGCAGATTGCCCGGACCATGGCCCAGCTCGTCGGCCGGCGCGAAGCCCGTGTCCGCCCGACGATGACATCACTGTCCGACGCGGGCCCGATGGGCTGCTCGGCATGACCAAGGGGCCTGCCCGCGTTGCTGTCGGCCGCTTCGACACGGTCGTCCTCGACTGTCCGGATCCACGGGCTCTGGCCGAGTTCTACGCAGGCCTGTTGGGCCAGGACATCGCCGACGACGGCGACGACTCGTGGCAGAGCCTGCGTGGGGACGAGTCCGGTGTCTCACTGGCCTTCCAGCGCGCCGCCAACTACGTGGCCCCCCGCTGGCCGGACGGGCCGCCACAACAGCTTCACCTCGACCTGACCGTGGACGACTTCGTCACTGCTCACAACAGGGCTGTCGCGCTGGGAGCCACTCCCCTGTTGCCGACCTCAGCGCCGGAACCGGACAAGACCAGCGGCTTCAGGGTCTATGCCGACCCGGCGGGGCATCCGTTCTGTCTGTGTCGATAGGCCCTGCTTGTACCCCTACTGGACGTGAGGGGCAGGTTTGCCTCAGGCCTCGGGCAGCCCGCCCCCTCCTGGACCGCGAACGTGGGGACGTGTGACGCTGTCGGGCGTGAACACCAGCAGGTACGTGACCGTTCCGGTCCCGGCGCCAGGACGCCGGAACCATCTCATCGGGTCAGCACGACTGTCGCCACTTCCTGCCCCGACCAGGACCCGCTGGTGACCCGACGGATCCCCGCGCCGCTGCTGGTCCTGGCAGCCGTCGTCTCGGTGCAGTTCGGGGGGGCACTGGCAGCCACGCTGGTGCCAGTGGTCGGGGTGTTCGGCTCCGTGACCTTGAGGCTCACCATCGCTGCGGCGGTCCTGCTCGTCACTGTCAGGCCACGCCTTCGAGGTCGAACCGCCGCCGACTGGCTGGTCGTGGGCGCCTTCGGCGCTGTCCTGGGGATGATGAACCTCTTCTTCTACGGCTCGTTGGCTCGGATACCCATCGGCGTCGCGGTCACCGTCGAGTTCATCGGTCCCCTGGTCCTTGCCACCGTGATGTCCCACCGACGCCGGGACCTGCTCGCCGTCGCCGGTGCGGCCGTCGGTGTCGTCCTAATCTCCGGCATGACCAGCACGCCGTGGGCTGAGATTGACCTGGGCGGGCTGGCGCTGGCACTGGCCGCAGGCGGCTCGTGGGCGGCTTACATCGTCTTCAGTGCTCGCACGGGAGCACGGTTCGCGCAGCTGGACGGGCTGGCCATCGCGATGACGATCGCTGCGGTCCTGGTCGCTCCGGTGGGGATCGTCCGGGCCGGCTCAGCGCTGTGGACACCGGACGCGCTCTGGCGAGGGGCGGCCATCGCTGTGCTGTCGTCGGTCCTGCCGTACTCCCTGGAGCTGATCGCGCTGCGGCGGTTGGCTGCTCACGTCTTCGGCATCCTGCTCAGCGTGGAGCCGGCCGTTGCCGCGCTCGCCGGGCTGGTCGTCCTCGGTCAACAGCTCAGAGTCGTGCAGCTCCTTGGTATGGCCTGCGTCGTCGCGGCCAGCGGGCTGGTGCTTGGCGCGAGGTCGGTGCCATCCTCGCCGGCAGCGCTGGCAGAGACCACGAACCAGTGAGGTTCATCACGGGCACCTCAGTCATTGGAAACCGATGACCGGTTGTCCTTGCGGCTCTTGAGCAGGCTCGCGACGGTTGTGACCGTAAGGATCGCGAGGATGACCGTGAGTGACTGACCGATCGAGATGTCCGGCGCGCGGGTGACAGGGTGGCCGCCATTGATGAACGGCAGCTGGTTGATGTGCACTGCGTGCAGGATCAGCTTGATACCGATGAACGAGAGCAGGATGGCCAGGCCGAGGCCCAGATAGACCAGACGCTTGAGCAGCCCGCCGATCAGGAAGTACATCTGGCGCAGCCCCATGAGGGCGAAGACGTTGGCGGCCAGCACCAGGAACGGCTCCTGGGTGAGGCCGAAGATCGCCGGAATCGAGTCGAGTGCGAAGAGCAGGTCGGTGGTGCCCAGCGCCAGGATGACGATGAACATCGGAGTGATGACGCGGCTGCTGTTCAAGGTCACGAACAGCTTTGTTCCCTGCCACAGGTTGGTTGCGGGGAAGCGCGCCTCTACCCACTTCAGGAGCACGTTCTCCTCATACTCGTCGTCATCGCTCTCGCCTTCACGGGCCAGCTTGACTGCGGTGTAGAGGAGGAAGGCTCCGAACACGTAGAAGATCCAGGAGAAGTGGTTGATGGCCGCCGCCCCGAGCGCGATGAAGATGCCGCGCAGGATCAGGGCGATGACGATGCCGACCATCAGGGCACTTTGCTGCAGCTTCTCGGGCACACCGAACTTGGCCATGATGATCAGGAACACGAAGAGGTTGTCGACGCTCAGGCTGTACTCGGTCAGCCAGCCGGCGAAGTACTGTGTGGCGTAGTCGGCCCCGGAGAAGTACCACACACCCAGTCCGAAAAGAACGGCCAGCATGACGTACAGAGCCAGGTAGCGCCCTGCCTCTCCCATGGACGGGACGTGGGGTCTGCGGCCGATGATCACGACGTCGACCAGCAGGACCACCAAGGTCAGGCCGATCGTGAGGATCCAGACCCACGGCTGAACGTTCATAGGAGACGCCTTCCGGTCACGGTGCAACACCAAGTGGCCGGAGGTCTCTCCCGCCCGTTGGCGGACCGGCTCCCCGGGAGCAGGCAGGCCCGGCAGGCATTGCTGATCCGTGATGACGAGGACGCCGCGTGGGGATACTCCCCTCCGTGGTCCGGCCATTCTTCCAGAGTCATGCAGACAAGTCCAAGCCAGCATGCGCAGACCGCACCGCTGACCCTCTCACCCTGAAGCCGGCCTCAGGACGTGGCGGCGGTCATCTGTCGCAGCTCCTTCTTCAGATCGCCGAGCTCGTCGCGCAACCGGGCAGCAAGCTCGAAGTGGAGGTCGGATGCCGCTTGGTGCATCTGGACCGTGAGCTCCTGGATGAGGTTGGCCAGATCGGCGGCGGGCATGTCAGCCAGTCGTCCGCTGGACACCCCGATGTCGGCGACCAGGGCTCCTCGTCCACGCGCGCCGCCTCGCGCCTTGCCCCTTGACTGGGATCGCCCACTGCCAAGCAGAGCCTCGGTGTCGGCGTCCTCGCGATCGAGCAGGTCGGTGATGTCCCCGATCTTCTTGCGCAGCGGCTGTGGGTCGAGGCCTCGTTCCAGGTTGTACCCAACCTGGATGGCGCGCCGCCGGGTGGTCTCGTCGATGGCCTGCGCCATCGAGGGGGTGATCTTGTCGGCGTACATGTGCACCTCGCCGGAGACGTTGCGGGCAGCACGACCGATGGTCTGGATCAGGCTTCGGGCGGAGCGCAGGAAGCCCTCCTTGTCTGCGTCCAGGATGCTGACCAGCGAGACCTCCGGAAGGTCGAGGCCCTCACGCAGCAGGTTGATGCCCACCAGGACGTCATACTCCCCCATCCGCAGCTCACGCAGCAGCTCGACGCGGCGCAACGTATCCACCTCGGAGTGGAGATAACGCACCCGGACGCCGCGCTCCAGCAGATAGTCGGTCAGGTCCTCGGCCATCTTCTTGGTCAACGTCGTGACCAGCACCCGTTCATGCTTGGCGGTGCGCTCGCCGATCTCGTGCATCAGGTCGTCGATCTGGCCCTTGGTGGGCTTGAGGACAATCTGGGGGTCGACCAGCCCGGTGGGGCGGATGATCTGCTCCACCACCCCGTCGCCCTTTGCGAGCTCATATGGCCCGGGTGTTGCCGACAGATAGACCGTCTGCCCGGTCCGCTCCAGGAACTCCTCCCAGCGCAGGGGCCGGTTGTCCATGGCGCTGGGCAGCCGAAACCCGAAATCGACGAGGTTACGTTTGCGCGACATGTCGCCTTCGTACATCGCGCCGATCTGGGGCACGGTGACGTGTGACTCGTCGATGACCAGCAGGAAGTCCTCGGGGAAGTAGTCAAGTAGGCAGTTGGGCGCCGATCCGCGCGACCGACCATCGATGTGCAACGAGTAGTTCTCGATGCCGGAACAGGACCCGACCTGTCGCATCATCTCGACGTCGTAGGTCGTCCGCATCCGCAACCGCTGAGCCTCGAGAAGCTTGCCCTGCTTCTCGAAGGCGGCCAGCTGCTGTTCGAGCTCGGCCTCGATGCCACGGACCGCCCGCTCCATGCGCTCTGGGCCGGCCACATAGTGCGTGGCGGGGAAGACGTACATCTCCTCCTCCTCGCGCATGATCTCGCCGGTGAGTGGGTGCAGGGTGTAGATGCGCTCGATCTCGTCGCCGAAGAACTCGATCCTGATGGCGAGCTGTTCGTAGACGGGGATGATCTCCACGGTGTCTCCACGCACACGGAAGGTGCCGCGGGTGAACGCCACGTCGTTGCGCGTGTACTGCATCTGGACGAACCTGCGCAACAGGTCGTCGCGTTCCATCTGCGCGCCCACCTTGAGCCGGGCCATCCGGTCGACGTACTCCTGTGGGGTGCCCAGTCCATAGATGCAGGACACGGAGGCAACCACGACGACGTCGCGCCTGGTGAGCAACGAGTTGGTGGCGCTGTGCCGAAGCCGCTCCACCTCGTCGTTGATCGAGGAGTCCTTCTCGATGTAGGTGTCGGTCTGGGCGATGTAGGCCTCGGGCTGGTAGTAGTCGTAGTAGCTGACGAAGTACTCGACCGCGTTGTCCGGCAGCAGCTCGCGGAACTCGTTGGCCAGCTGCGCGGCGAGCGTCTTGTTCGGCGCCATGACCAGCGTCGGACGTTGCACCTTCTCGATCAGCCAGGCCGCGGTGGCCGACTTGCCGGTGCCGGTCGCACCGAGAAGGACGATGTCCTGCTCACCGGCCTCGATCCGCTTGGTCAGGTCGGCGATCGCCGTCGGCTGGTCGCCGCTGGGCTCGAAGTCGGCGACCACGCGGAAGGGGGCAACCGTCCGCTGAAGATCAGTTGTGGGCCGCATATCTCAACCGTAAAGGTCACCACTGACAGGAGTCACCTGGCCTCCCAACCCGTATGCCGTGCCCAGGCCCGCGCACGCTCCAGAGCACTCGCGATCCAGGGCTCCTTGGCAATGCTGTATTCCGGGAGCGTGGCCTCACTGTGGGCGAGGACTCGCTTGAGGTCGGCGTAGTCATCGCGCTCGGCCGGGTGGGCGACCAGCCAGTCCCTGAACAACAGTGCGGACTCCCAGCCTGACGAACCGTGCTCGCGGACGTGCAGATGAACGACCCGGCCGGGGTCGGCGCTGCCGTGGAAGCGTTTGGCCCAGGATGCCGGGTCGGGCGCCCAGGCATGCACGACGTCCTGATCGTAGCCCTCTATTCGCGGAAAACCCTTGTCCGCCAACGCTTTCACGAAGTCCGGCGCATCGCCGTCGGAGAGTCTGCGCACGGCGACCTGCAGGTCGATCACATCGTTGGCCGCCAGGCCGGGCACGCTCGTCGAGCCGACGTGCTCGATCCCGACCGTCCTGTCGCCCAGCACGAAAGTGATGCGCTGGATCAGGCGAGCTGCGATCAAAGGCCACGACTCGTCATACGGCACCACCGTTGGCGTGTCTGGTCGGCTGCTGGAGCCGGTGATCAGGTTGTCGTTGAAGCCGACGATCCTGCCCCGCCACAGAGAATCGACCTCGGCCAGCAGAGAGTCCACAGCCCCGTTGTTGTCCAGCCACACATCGGCAGCCTCCCAGCGCTCCCGATCGGTGGCTTGCGCGGCGACGCGGGCGCGGGCATCTGCCTCGGGGAAGCCGCGCTCACCGGTGAGGCGCGCGACCCGGATGTCCTTGTCAGCCCCGACGACCACCGTGAGGTGATAATGCGCGGACATCTGCTTCTCGACCAGCAGGGGCACGTCGTGAACCACGATGGTGCCCGGCGCCGCCGACTCCATGATCAGGCGGGTCCGCGCAGCAATGAGGGGGTGGGTGATGGACTCGAGATCCCTGCGCGCCTGCGCGTCGGCAAAGACGGCCTCACCCAGGGCACCGCGATCGAGGGCCCCATCGGCTTCCATCACTCCATCGCCGAAGCGCTCACGGATCGCCGCCAAGCCGGTCGAGCCGACCGCCACGACCTCTCGTGCCAGCTGGTCGGCATCGATGACGACGGCGCCGAGGTCCCGAAGCCTGTGCGCCACCGTCGATTTGCCCGCGCCCATCCCGCCAGTGAGTCCCACGCGCAGCATGTCGGCAGCCTATTGCCTGCCCAAGTGATGACAAAGATTGTCGCGCCGATGGCCTCCATGCGGTGGAACTGTGGCCGGTTCGTGACATTCAACAGCGGGGCTGACGCACGAAGCGGCCCTACGATGACCATTGCTCCGCGGCTGATACGTTTCTCCGAGAACAGGCCTAAGCCCCATAAGGTCGCGGGTCCGCTTTACCGCTTCCGCACACCGGGAGCAAACCATCCGAAGGAGTAATCGATGTCCCGCAAATCCAGCCGGCTAGCCGGCATCGCCACCCTGGCCACCGTTGGGCTGGTCCTTACCGCGTGCAGCGGCACCGTCAAGCCAACCGCAACCACATCACCCTCCCAAGCGACTGCGGTCAAGGGAGGGACGCTGAACATGCTGGGGACCGGGGACGTTACCTACCTCGATCCCAACATCAGCTACTACAGCATCGACCAGATCGTCTTTCGGATGTTCTCCCGCGCGCTGTTCACCAACCCTGCCGTCAAGGGCAAGACCACGATCGCGGCCCCGGACCTGGCGACCGAGCTGCCCACCACGGGCAACGGTGGCATCAGCGCGGACGGCAAGACGTACACGATCAAGCTCAGACAGGGCGCCAAGTGGGACACCACCCCGGCCCGGCAGATAACCGCCGCCGACGTCGTCCGGGGCGTGAAACGGACGTGCAACCCCGTCCAGCCCTTCGGTGGCATCCCCGACTTCCAGGATCTCATCGTCGGGTATGCTCCGTTCTGTTCGGCCTTTGGCAAGGTCGGTCCGACAGCCCCCGCCATTGCGGCCTATATGGAAAAGACGGACCTTCCAGGGGTCGTGGCCAAGGACGACGCGACCGTTGTGTTCAAACTGACCCACCCGGCCGCCTTCTTCCTCGACATGCTCACGATGCCGTGCTTCTCGCCGGCACCGGTGGAGATCAACAAGTACGTTCCCGGAAGTGCCGACGGAGCGGCACACACCGTCTCCGACGGTCCGTACAAGATCGACTCCTACGTCGCAACAAAGTCGATCAAGCTCAGCCGCAACCCGGCTTGGGACGCAGCCAGCGACCCGATCCGCAAGGCCTATGTTGACAACATCGTGATCAACGAGACGCTCACGCAGGACTCGGTCCAGCAGCAGCTGGAGACAGGAACCCCCAGCGCGGACATGGAGTTCGACTCCTTCACGCCTGCGAGCCAGATCCCCGGTCTCCTTGCCAAGGGCGACCCGAACCTCAACATCGGTCCCAGCTCATCCAGCAATCCCTACGTCGTTTTCAACACCGTCTCGCCGAACAACAACAAGGCGCTTTCAACCGTCAAGGTGCGGCAGGCTCTGTCCTACGCGATCAACCGGAACAACATCATCCAGGTGATGGGCGGGGTGAAGCTCAACCAACCACTCAGCCAGGTGCTGCCGCCGCCCATTGTGGGCGGCGAGACGAAATTCGACCTCTACCCCTATAACGTCGCCAAGGCCAAGACGCTGCTCACCGAGGCCGGGTTCCCCAACGGGTTCAGCGTGAAGTTCCTCTACCGCCCGACGTCCGCGAGCAGCCTCAAGGGATTCCAGACCATCCAGCAGGACCTGAGCAAGGTCGGCATCAAGGTCGTGGGCGTCCCCTCACCGAGCGCCGACTTCTACAACAAGTACCTCACGGTCCCGTCAGTGGCGAAGCGTGGCGTCTGGGACCTCTCGCTCGCAGGCTGGGGCGCGGACTGGTACGGCAACGCGGCGCTGTCCTTCTTCAACCCGCTGTTCTCCGGCAAGCCGTCCTTCCCGCCCGTCGGCAGCAACTTCGGGCTCTACGACAGCCCTGCGACCAACGCGGCGATCACGGCGGCGGTCAACGCACCCACCCAAGATGAGGCGAAGACCCTCTGGGCCGCCGCTGACAAGCAGGTGATGGCGGATGCTCCATTCTTCCCGATCACCAACCCGCAGCAGCAGAACTACCATGCGTCGCAGGTGCACAACACGATCTACGTGCCGAGCATGCAACAGTTCGACCCGACGAACGTCTGGATCGACAAGGACAAGCAGGGCGGTTGATCCGACCGATATGGCACTACTAGAGGTCCGTGACCTCCAGGTGGAGTTCGACACCCCGGACGGCGTGGTTCGCGCCGTTCGGGGGCTGTCGTTCGACGTTGCCAAGGGCACGACCTTGGCGATCGTCGGTGAGTCCGGGTCAGGCAAGAGCGTTGCCACCCAGACAATCACCGGCCTGACCCGGGGGGCGCGGATCTCTGGGTCTGCGGTGTTCGACGGAGCCGAGCTGATCGGGGCGGATGCCGCGACCCTGCGTCGGGTCCGCGGCGCCGAGATCGGCATGATCTTCCAGGACCCGCTCTCAAGCCTTCATCCGTACTACACGGTGGGCTGGCAGATCGTGGAGATGATCAAGGCCCACGACCGCTCGACATCCAAGGACGCGGCACGTCGGCGCGCGGCTCACCTGCTGTCCCTGGTGGGTATCCCGCGCGCCGAGTCCCGGATCGACGACTACCCGCACCAGTTCTCCGGAGGGATGCGGCAACGGGTCATGATCGCCATGGCCATGGCTCTGGACCCGGCGCTCCTCATCGCCGACGAGCCCACAACCGCACTGGACGTGACCGTTCAGGCCCAGGTGCTGGGGGTCATGCGCACCCTGCAGCAGGAGTTCGGAACGGCGATCATCCTGATCACCCACGACCTCGGCGTGGTCGCCGAGATGTCGGACGAGGTCGTCGTGATGTATGCCGGGAAGGTCATGGAACGCGCACCCCGACGAACCCTTTTCTACCGTCACCATCACCCCTACACCGAGGGCCTGCTCGCCTCTCTTCCCGCTAGCGGCGAACCAGGTGCAAGGCTCACGCCCATCGCCGGATCTCCGCCAAGCCTGATCCGGCTGCCTCAGGGGTGTCCGTTCGCGCCGCGCTGCCGCTATGCGTTCGACAAGTGCAAGGCGGAGGTTCCACCGCTTGCCACCGTTTATCAGGATGAGAACCACCAGTCCGCTTGCTGGCTTTCAGCGGAGGAGCAGGTCCGCGAGAGCCAGCGGGTAGTGACAGACGAGCAGGAGGCCACGGCATGAGCACGAGCGATGGCCCGGGCACCACCCCTGGGGCGGTCGTCGTACCCGCGCTGGTCAGCACGGGCGACGACCCGCTCCTGCGGCTGGAACACGTGAGCAAGTCCTTCCCCGTGCAGAGCAGCAAGCTCTTCAGCCGCGGGCATGAGTTCGTGCATGCGGTCGACGACGTATCCCTTGAGGTCCTCCCGGGCGAGACGCTGGGCCTTGTTGGAGAGACCGGGTGCGGGAAATCCACGCTGGCCCGGTGCATCGCCCGGCTCTACGACCTCACCAGCGGCTCTATCACCTTTGATGGCAAGGACATCAGCCATCTGTCGCGACGCGGGATGCGCCCGCTGCGCAGCGAGATCCAGATGATCTTCCAGGACCCTTACGGCTCCTTGAACCCCCGCCGACGGGTCGGCTCGATCATCGGAGACCCGTTCGCCATCCACGGCATCGACTCCCGCGCTGAGCGGAAGAAGAAGGTCCAGGACCTGATGGAGCGCGTCGGGCTCAACCCCGAGCACTACAACCGCTTTCCTGCTGACTTCTCGGGCGGTCAACGACAGCGCATCGGCACCGCACGGGCCTTGGCGCTACGGCCACGGATGGTCATCTGCGACGAGCCGGTGTCGGCGCTGGACGTGTCCGTCCAGGCGCAGATCATCAACATGCTCAAGGACCTGCAGGACGACTTCGGACTGACCTACATCTTCATCTCGCACGACCTGTCGGTGGTCCGACACGTCAGCGACCGAATCGCCGTTATGTATCTCGGTCACATCGTCGAGGTCGCGCCCACGGCAGAGCTGTTCGAGCACACCCGCCACCCGTACACGCGTGCACTGCTCTCAGCCCTGCCGGTCGCCGACCCGGATGCGGCCGACAATCGCGAACGCATCCTGCTGGTCGGCGAGATCCCTTCACCCACGAACCCACCCAGCGGCTGCCGGTTCCACACCCGCTGCCCCAAGGCGCGGGCGGACTGTGTGCGGACCGACCCAGCGCTCGAGCGCGTCTTCGATGACGGAGTCGAGCACCAGACGGCCTGCCTGCACCCTCTCGCCATCGATGAGGACATGTCATTGTCGAGACCACAGATCGAGGACTCGGAGATTGACGTGGCGTCCATTCCTGACCAGGAGCCAACCACGGGAGGCAGCCAGTGAGTCTGGACCCCACAGGCATGGCCTCGGCAGCCGGGGCTGTTGACGACACCGGCGACAGGGCAGCTGCCCCCGACGGCAAGGCGATCGAGGGACGCAGCCCATGGTTGCTCGGGTGGCAACGACTGCGCCGCGATCGCGTTGCCATGATCTCCCTCGGCATTCTCGTCCTGATCGTGCTGATGGCGGTCCTCGCTCCACTCGCCACGACGATCACCGGACACCCGCCGAACGAGCAGTACCGCCAGACCGGCCTTAGCCCCGACGGTCTGCCCCTCGGCCCCTCGAGCAGCTTCTGGATGGGCACGGACGATCTTGGCCGTGACATCCTCGTCCGGGTCGCGTACGGCGCGCGGGTCTCGCTGCTCGTAGGTGTCGTGTCCACAGGCATCGCCGTGGCGATCGGAGTCGTCGTCGGGCTCGCCGCCGGTTTCTTCGGTGGCTTCGTCGACACGGTCCTGGCCCGCTTCATCGACGTGGCCCTGACCGTCCCGTTCCTGCTGGTGGCCATCGCCCTGGTGTCGATCACCGGTCCGAGCCTGACGATCACGATCCTGGTCATCGGGTTCTTCAGCTGGGCGTCCGTGGCTCGCATCGTGCGTGGTCAGGTGCTCTCCTTGCGTGAACGCGAGTTCGTCGAGGCGGCAAGGTCCCTGGGCGCGAGCGACCCCCGAATCATGTTCGTGGACATCCTGCCCAACGTGCTGGCACCGGTCATCGTCTACACCACGTTGCTGATCCCCGTGGTGATCGTCGTCGAGGCGACGCTGGCCTACCTCGGGCTCGGACTGCCACCACCGACGGCGGACTGGGGCGGGATGATCAGCGATGGGCAGAAGTACTACACGACCGCGTGGTGGTTCATCATCTTCCCCGGTGCGGCACTGCTCCTCACCACGTTGGCCTTCAACCTGTTCGGTGACGGCGTCCGCGACGCGTTCGACCCACGCGCCGACCAGCTCCTCCAATAGTGGAATCGGTGCCACATGCTGCGTTTCCTCATCCGCCGAACCGCCTTGGGCGCCGTCGTCCTGTGGCTGATCTCGATGCTGGTGTTCGCCCTCTTCTTCGTCGCGCCAGGCGACGTGGCACGCACCATCGCCGGTCGCCAGGCCACACCGGAGACGGTGGCGCTGATCCAGCACCGCCTCGGCCTGGACCTGCCGATCTGGGAGCAGTACCTCGGCTTCGTCGGCAGGGCACTGCGCGGAGACCTCGGGTACGACTACTACCACCAGGTGCCCGTCACCACGGTCATCGCCACGGCAGCGCCCATCACCCTGTCCCTTGTGGTGGGTGCCGCCATCATGTGGCTGGCTCTGGGCGTGTTCAACGGGGTGATGTCGGCGATCAGGCCACGATCCTTCGTGGACCGCGCCTTGACCGTGTTCGCGCTGTTCTTCTACTCGATGCCGTCGTTCCTTCTGGGTCTGCTGCTGCTGTACTTCCTCTACTTCCAGCTCACCCTGGCCGGCATCGCGGTCTTCCCCCCGGGCGGCTTCGAGCCGCTCAGCTCGGGCGTCGGTCCGTGGGCCCAGCACCTCATCCTGCCGTGGCTGACCCTTGCCCTCGTGTCCGCCGCCATCTACACCCGGCTCACGCGCGGCTCGATGCTGGACGTCCTTGGTGAGGACTACATCCGAACGGCACGGTCCAAGGGGATCTCCGAGCGTCGAGTCATCGTCCGCCACGGTCTGCGCAGTGCGCTGACCCCTGTGGTGACGCAGTTCGGCATCGACGTCGGTGCACTGCTCGGCGGGGCGGTGATAACCGAGACGGTTTTCAGCCTGCCTGGCATCGGCAAGGCGTCGATCGACGCCCTTACCCAGCAGAACCAGCCGGTGATCATCGCGACGGTCCTGCTGGCCTCGACCGCCGTGGTCATCGCGAACATCATCGTGGACGTCATGTATGCCGTCCTCGACCCCCGGGTCCGACTTCACTGATCGGGTTCTGCCAAACCTAGGTGGCCGGTGTTGAACGGGGGCCTGCGGGCCGGCCTGATCGCTGCGGCTGGCTGTGAGAGGTTCAACGGGTACGGTTTGCCAGCTGCCGTGTAGTCATCGTCGCGGCGCATCAGAGACCGCAGCTCGGCCCCCAGGTCGGCGCCGACAGCCTTGAGCAGCCCACGGATGCCCGAGCGGATCAACGTAACGGTGTCCATCGTGGCGACCGCGTCATACAACGGGGTGGAGTCCAGCACACGCTTGC
>Ga0209638_1001390_pt1 | contig 15542 bp, 15 predicted proteins | sample BarGraNGADG00211_FD_184490 | JGI IMG/M metagenome (GOLD analysis project Ga0209638, IMG submission 184490) | Arctic peat soil microbial communities from Barrow, Alaska - Barrow Graham LP Ref core NGADG0002-211 (SPAdes) (version 2) | ecosystem: Environmental > Terrestrial > Soil > Wetlands > Peat... | reverse complement strand
CCAGGAAAATACACAGTCACCGTGACAATGATGGGCAAAGCGCAGCAGAATGGGGTAAATATTGGTAAAGGTAAAAAGCAGACCACTCTTCGCTTTTACTGGAATGAATGAATCTTACCCCCCATCCTAAAGGAGGTAATATGAAAGAAGCACTACCTCAAATGATATTCATAGTTGTATGAAATAATGGATATGACGGTGGATGAATTTAAGGACGTCATCCATGAAGCGATCGCCGTTTGGCGGGAGACCTTCGAGATCATGGCGGACAGCAAGCTGATGGGGCAGATCCGGCAGGCGGATATGGACAGGGCAGCCGGCAAAAAAGGCGCATTTGTCGCCTGGGATGATCTCCGGACACCGGTCGGCCGGGACGAATAAAAAAAGGGAGAGAAAGTCGGTTGGCGCTTTCCCCCCCTGGTGGTTATGATAACGTTCTACGAAAGGCCAATATACTTGAGCAGTGGATTGGCATAAAGCACGACCAGCGCGATAACCAGCGCATAGATCGCCAGCGATTCGATCATGGCGAGCCCGACCATCATGGTGATCAGGACCTTGCCCTGCGCCTCCGGATTCCGGCCTACGGCATTGACGGCGCTGCTCAATCCGTTTCCCATTCCCAATCCGGTACCGATCGTCCCCAGGGCCATCGCCAGGCCCGCAACAAGAAGGCTGCAACCAATCACGATCGCCTTCGTATAATCGACGGTAGAACCGGGCGCTGCCGCCACCGCCTCGGCCGCCGCAGCAGCAAGCGTTGCCGAAACCAGAACCGCAAACATCGTCAAAGCACCAACCCCGAAAGTTCTTCTCATCATACACTCCTTAGCAATTCTTTATTCTGAAATGGTCCGACCGTGCTCCAGGCTCACCTCCCTCCTTCTGATATTTGCCGCCCCTTTCCCGAGGGGACCGGTTTGGCCCACCCGGGAGGATCCATTGTCACAAATCTGCTTTCTTGCTGGATTCTTTAGCGGTCGGAGAAAAACTTGTCAAGAAATATTTGGTATCGATGCGGTTTTATGGTATAGGACGGCGCATCAAATCCAGGAAGGCCGGAGTATTTCTAACATGGAAAAACAGAGTCTCTTCTCAAGGGCGCAGAATGTCATCCCCGGAGGGGTCAACAGCCCTGTACGCGCCTTTCGGGCCGTCGGCGGAACCCCGCTGTTCATCCGCGAGGCGGCCGGGTCAAAGATCATCGATGCGGATGGAAATAGCTATATTGATTATGTCTGTTCCTGGGGTCCCATGATCCTCGGCCACAGCCACCCGGAGGTCGTCGCGGCCATTCGGGAAGCAGCCGGACGGGGCTCCAGTTTCGGGGCGCCGACCGAGTTGGAGATCGGCATGGCGGAGCGGCTCGTCGCCGCCTTTCCGTCCATCGAGATGGTGAGGATGGTGAGCTCGGGAACCGAGGCGACGATGACCGCCATCCGCCTCGCCCGCGGTTTTACGGGCCGAGAGAAAATCATCAAATTTACCGGCTGCTACCACGGCCATGCCGATTCCCTGCTGGTGAAGGCGGGTTCGGGCGTGGCCACGCTCGGAATCCCCGGGAGCCCGGGTGTCCCCCGGTCGCTCGCAGAGCTGACGATTTCGCTGCCCTACAATGACGCCAAGGCGGTCCGGAGCGCCGCAACCCGATATGGCGAGGAGATCGCCTGCATCATCGTCGAGCCGGTCGCCGGCAACATGGGCGTCGTGCGGCCGAGGCCCGGCTTTCTGGAAACCCTGCGGGAGGTGACGCGCGCAAACGGAAGCCTCCTCATCTTCGACGAGGTGATCACCGGATTCCGCCTCGCATACGGCGGCTGGCAGACCCTGGCCGGCATCCTCCCCGATCTGACCTGCATGGGCAAGATCATCGGCGGAGGCCTCCCCGTCGGCGCCCTCGGCGGCCGGCGGGAGATCATGGAGCACCTCGCCCCCCTCGGTCCCGTCTACCAGGCGGGCACCCTCTCGGGAAATCCCCTTGCGATGACCGCCGGGATCGCGACGCTGGACATCCTCAAGGAAAAGTCCTATCCGGAACTGGATAGGATGACCGAGAAGCTCTGCGCCGGTTTTGCGGATCTCTTCCGGGGAAAGGGGATCCCCGCCCGGATCAACCGCGTCGGCTCCCTGTTCACGCTCTTCTTCACGGCGGATGAGGTGGTCGATTTTGAGACCGCATCGCGGAGCGACACGGCCCTGTTTGCCCGCTTCTTCCAGGGGATGCTGGCGGCGGGGATCAACCTCGCCCCTGCGCAGTTCGAGGCCGGGTTTGTCTCCTTCGCCCACACGGACGACGATATCGCCCAAACCCTTTCTTCCTGCGCAAAGGTCCTGAAGACGCTGTAGCGCTTCGTTCAATGCAGAACGGGATGAATGATAGCAAAATCTTTTCGGGGAAAATGATGCGAAAGATCCTGGTCACCGGCGCGGCGGGCTTTATCGGCTTTCACCTCTCCCGAAGGCTTCTCGCGGAGGGGAACGAAATCGTCGGTCTGGACAATCTGAACCCCTACTATGACGTGACGCTGAAGCAGTCGCGGCTCAAGATTCTGGAGGAACAGAAGAATTTTCGTTTTGTCCGGGCAGACCTTGCCGACCGGAAGGCAATGGAAGCGCTGTTCGGGGAAAACCTCTTCGAGATCGTCGTCAATCTGGCGGCCCAGGCGGGCGTCCGCTATTCGCTCGAAAACCCCCAGGCGTACGTAGAGAGCAATCTCGTCGGCTTCATGAACATCCTCGAAGGGTGCCGCCATCATGGGGTGAAGCACCTCGTTTTCGCCTCCTCCAGCTCCGTCTACGGGGCCAACACCCGGATGCCCTTTTCCGTTCACGACAATGTGGATCATCCGCTCAGCCTCTATGCGGCCACAAAGAAGGCGAACGAACTGATGGCCCACGCCTACGCTTCCCTCTACAAGCTCCCCTGCACGGGACTTCGCTTCTTCACCGTGTATGGACCCTGGGGTAGGCCGGACATGGCCCTCTTCCTCTTCACCCGGACGATCCTGGAGGGCCGGCCGATCGACGTCTTCAACGAGGGGCGGATGAAGCGGGACTTCACCTACATCGACGACATCGTCGAGGGGCTCGCCCGCGTCCTGGAGAGGATCCCCGAGCCGAATACGGCCTGGCGGGGAGATGCCCCCGACCCCTCCTCCAGTTTCGCCCCGTACCGGCTCTACAACATCGGGAACAACCGGCCCGTCGCCCTGATGGAATTCATTGAGATCCTGGAGGAACAGCTCGGCCGGAAGGCGATCCGAAATTTTCTCCCGATGCAGGCGGGGGATGTGCCGGCCACCTGCGCCGACGTGGACGATCTGATGACCGCCGTCGGTTTCAGGCCTGCAACGCCGATTGCGGAAGGGATCCGGCGCTTCGTCGCCTGGTACCGGGAGTATTACCTATAACAACCCGCAGGGGTAGGGAAAGATTTGAAATCTGTTCCCATGATTCAGAGAGGTTTCATCATGAAAAAAGCATTGATTACCGGCATCACCGGCCAGGACGGCTCCTACCTGGCGGAACTCCTGCTCTGCAAGGGCTATGAGATCCACGGCCTCATCCGCCGGGCCAGCACCTTCAACACGGAACGGATCGATCACCTCTACAAGGATTTCCATGACCCTCAGGCGCGGATCTACCTCCACTACGGCGACCTCTCCGTTTCCGGACAGCTTACCGACCTCCTCCAGGAGACCCGGCCGGACGAGATTTACCACCTGGGCGCCCAGAGCCATGTCCGTGTGAGCTTCGACATGCCGGAGTACACCGGGGACGTGACGGGTCTCGGAACGATCCGACTCCTCGAGGCGATCCGGAAAACGGGGATCAAGACCCGCTTCTACCAGGCCTCCTCCAGCGAGATGTTCGGCGCTGCGCCGCCCCCCCAGGGCGAGGCGACCCCTTTCCAGCCGCAGAGCCCCTACGCCGCCGCCAAGGTTTACGCATACTACGTCGTCCGCAACTACCGGGACGCCTACAACCTCTTTGCCTCCAACGGCATCCTCTTCAACCACGAATCCCCCCGCCGCGGGGAGACCTTCGTGACGAGGAAGATCACCCGGGCGGCCACCCGGATCAAGCTCGGCCTCCAGGATAAGCTCTTCCTCGGCAATCTCGAGGCGAAACGCGACTGGGGATTCGCCGGCGACTACGTCGAGGCGATGTGGCTGATGCTTCAGCAGGAGAGGCCCGACGACTACGTCATCGCCACCGGAGAGACCCACTCGGTGCGCGAGTTCGCCGAGAAGGTTTTTGCAAAATTGGGCCTCGACTACCAGCGGCACGTGGCGATCGACCCCCGCTACTTTCGTCCGACGGAGGTGGACGTCCTGCTGGGCGATGCAGCCAAGGCGCGCAAGGCCCTCAACTGGGAGCCGAAGGTCCACTTCGATCAACTCATCGACATGATGATCGCCGCGGACTTGGAAGCCGCCGAAAAGGAGAAGACGCTCGTCAACGCCGGCTTCACCTGCGGCAACCACCGTCTGTAACGCGACCAAGGAGAGATGATGAAAGAGAAGCGAATCACGATCACCGGCGGCAGGGGTTTTCTGGGGCAGCACCTCGTCCGGACCTTCCGGGAGAGGGGCTATGGCGAAATCCTTGTAGCCGACCTTCCCGACTACAATCTGCTCCGCCCGGAGGATATCCGGCGGCTCTTCGACGAGCAGCGGCCCGACGTCGTGGTCCATCTCGCCGCCAAGGTCGGCGGCATCGGCTTCAACCAGGAAAATCCCGGTTCCCTTTTTTATGATAACATCATGATGGGCGTTCCGCTCCTCCACGAGGCGTATCTCAGGAAGATCGACAAGTTCGTCGCCCTGGGGACGATCTGCGCCTACCCCAAGTTCACCCCGGTGCCGTTTAGGGAAGACGACCTCTGGAACGGCTATCCCGAGGAGACCAACGCCCCCTACGGCCTGGCCAAGAAGATGATGCTCGTCCAGTCCCAGTCTTACCGGCAGCAGTACGGTTTCAATTCGATCTTCCTCCTCCCGGTCAACCTCTACGGCCCCGGCGACAACTTCAATCCGCGATCCTCCCATGTGATTCCCGCCCTGATCAAGAAGTGCGTAGACGCGATGGCACAGGGCGACGAAGAAATCGTTGTCTGGGGAACCGGCGCCGCGACCCGGGAATTCTTTTACGTGGAGGACGCCGCGGAGGCGATCTGCCTCGCGACGGAACACTACAACCGGTCCGAACCGGTCAACATCGGCGCCGGATTCGAGATCTCCATCCGGGAACTGGTCGGCCTCATTGTGGAGCTGACGGGCTTCCGGGGCCGTGTCGTCTGGGACGCGACCAAACCGGACGGCCAACCGCGGCGGATGCTGGATACGAGCAGGGCATTTAGGGAATTCGGATTCCGGGCCGGGACCGACTTCCGGGAGGGACTCGGGAAGACCATCGATTGGTACCGAAAGACTCGGGCGTCAACGGGGACATGATGCAGGGGGGCGTTTACGGGGACACGATGCGGCATCATGTCCCCGTAAACGCCCCCTTTTCGTTTGACTTCATACCCCGATTGTGGTAGGAGGCGCGCGGTGGATAAGGAGACGAAGAAATCCGCGATCCAGTTGGCCTATGCGAGCAGCATCGGGATCAGCATGGTCATTGCCATTTTCGGATGTCTCTTTCTGGGGGTCTGGCTGGACCGGAAACTGGGAACGGACCCCTATTTAACCCTTATTTTTCTGCTGATGGGGATCGTCGCCGGGTTCAGAAATATGTATCTCCTGATCAAACGGTCTTTCAAGGACAAGCAACCGGTCACAAAGGGTGTAACAAGTGAAGCGAATCGAAAAAGACCCCCTTCAGAAAAGACTTGAGCTCACGAACTGGATCCTGCTGGCCTTGCTGATCGCGGGAAGCCTTCTGCTGTTCTCCGCCCGCTTCAGCCTCGGCATCATCCTCGGAGGCCTGATCAGCGTCGTCAATTTTCACTGGCTCTATCACAACCTGCTGAGCGTCTTTGAGGGGGAGCTGAACCGGCTCCGGTCGGCCATCATGAGGCGTTATTTCATCCGGCTGGCCGTCACGGCCGTCTCGCTCTTCGGGATCATCGCCGGGAATATCGCCGATGTGATCGGCCTCGTCATCGGCCTCTCCGTCGTCATTCTGAACATCGTTCTGACCACCGTTTTAACCCTGTGTCATAATAACCGCGTTGAGGAGCTCTAATCATGGAACCCTTTTTATTCTTCGAAAACCACTGGCTCAAGGAACATCATCTTGTCGTCGTCACCTATACCTGGTTCATCATGGCGACGCTTGCCCTCTTCTCCTTCCTGGCCACGCGTCGGGTGAGCATCCTTCCCGGGAAGTTCCAGAACGTCATGGAGGTGGTTGTCGAGGGAATCGACACCTTCCTCACCGACACGATGGGACCGGAGGGGCGAAAGTTCTTCCCGTTGATCGCGACGCTTGGCATCTACATCCTCACCTCCAACCTGCTCGGCCTGATCCCCGGCTTCGAGTCGCCGACGGCCAACCTCAACACGACCGTTTCGATGGCCGTCGTGGTCTTCGCGATGACCCACATCGTCGGGATCCAGGTCCACGGCATCAAATACGTCAAGCAGTTCATGGGCCCCGTCTGGTGGCTCACACCGCTGATGATGCCGATCGAGATCATCAGCCACCTCTCCCGGCCGCTCTCCCTTTCCGTCCGGCTTTTCGGCAACATCATGGGGGAGGACATCGTGCTGGCGGTCGTGCTCCTGCTCGTTCCGCTCCTGGTCCCGCTGCCGGTTTTCGTGCTCATGATCTTCACCTCCTGCATCCAGACCGTCGTCTTCATGCTCCTCACGATGATGTACATCGCGGGGGCGATGGAAGAGGCACATTGATCCCGTAAGGGGGACCGCCTGTCCCCTTTTTTTTCCCCCCTTCCCGGGCGACAAACCCCTTGCCAAACCGGTGAAAATATTCTTTGACACAAAAAAGGTAAAGCGGCTATACGCTCCGACAACACGAGGATCACCCGGAGATGGTCAGAACCGTTTCAAAAAAAGGTGAACCCGGGTCAGCGATCAGACAGCCATCCAGGAGGAATCATGAAGCAGGTCAAGATGAAAGGCAGGAAGAAGGTATTCCGGATTGCGGTCCTTCCGGGCGACGGCATCGGACCCGAGATCATGCGGGAAGGACTCAAAGTTGTGCGGGCGGCGTTGAAGCGCGTCGAAGCGCCCTCTTTCTTATTTACGGAACTCCAGGGCGGTGCGGACCATTACCGTAAAACGGGTATCGACTTTCCCGAAGAGAGCCGGAAGGCCTGCTGGGAAGCTGATGCCGTCTATCTCAGCGCGACAGGCTACCCGGACGTCCTGAAGCCGGACGGAACAGGAATCTCCGTCGCCTGGGATATCCGGAAAGGGATGGATCTCTTCGCCGCCGTCCGCCCGGTGACCCTCTTCAACAGCGGCATCTCACCGCTCAAAAACCGGAAATCGGGAACCATCCGCTTCACGATCATCCGGGAGAATACGGAAGGGATCTACGCGTCACGGGGCAGCGGCACGGTACTCCACGACGAGGTTGCGGTCAACCCGATGATCGTCACTCGGAAGGGGTCGGAACGGATCATGCGCTTTGCCTTCGAGTTTGCGCGCCGCGGCCAGGGGGCGCCCGCGGATGGCCGCCGGCGGGTCACCTGCGTGGACAAGAGCAACGTGCTGACCAGTTGGGCCTTCTTCCGGAAAATCTACAATGAAACCGCCGATCAGTATCCGGATATCGAAAGGGATTACCGCTTTATAGACGCTATGGCCCTCCATCTCGTCCAGCAGCCGGAACGGTTTGACGTCGTGGTCGCGGAAAATCAGCACGGTGACGTCCTGTCGGATCTGGGCGCCGCGCTGGTCGGTGGTCTCGGTTTCGCCCCCTCCGCCAACATCGGCATCGGCCGAGCGATGTTCGAGCCGGCCCACGGCACCGCCCCGACGATCGCGGGTAAAAACATCGCCAACCCGATCGCAACGATTCTATCCGGAGCCATGATGCTCCGCTGGCTCGCCTCCGAGCATGGGGGGGAAATCCTTGCCGCGGCGGCAGAAAAAATCGAGGCGGCAACCGCCCGGGTCCTCGAAGCCGGAAAAGTCCTCACAACCGACGTGGGCGGAAAGGCGACTACCGAAGAAATGGGCGATGCCGTGGCGCGCGCCGTCGCAAAATTAGGTGGGGAATGATCGGGAACCTTGATAACCTGTATACCAATCCAAAAGAGCAAGAGGAGAAAACCATCATGAGAATCAACAAGATCAAGAAAAAACTGAAAAACGGGGAACTGGTCTTCGGGACCATGATCAAAGAGGCAAAGAACATCAACATCTCCGAGCTCCTGGAGATTGCCGGCTTCGATTATTTCGTCATCGACATGGAACACGCCTCGTATGACATGTCGGACATCGCCGGCATCCTTCAGTATGCGAGGAAGACGGAGATCAGCAGCGTCGTTCGGATTCCCCGCCTGGACTACGCCTATGTCGCCAAGGCGCTGGATATGGGCGCCGAAGGAATCTGGGTGCCCCATCTCGACACGGTGGAACAGGCGAAGGATCTTGTCCGTTTCGGGAAATACCCTCCCGAGGGGATCCGGGGCGCGGCCATACCTCTTTTCCGGACCAAGGAGCACCAGGAGTTCAAGCAGGCCGCCGATTATTTCCGGGCCGTCAACGAGGAGACCCTCCTGATCGCTCAGATTGAATGCGCCGAGTCGATCGGCAATGTTGAAGCGATCACCGCGGTGCCGGGGATCGATGTGGCCATGATGGGAACGCAGGACCTCTCCCTCGACCTCGGTTATCCAGGACAGGGGACGCACCCGGAAATGCGGGCGGCCATCCAGAAGGTGGTCGACGCCTGCATGAAGAACGGCAAGTCCTCCGGAAATCACATCGCCAACATCGACGAGCTTCGCTACTGGATCGGACGCGGGATGCGGATGATCACCTACTCCTACGAGACGAACATGATCCTCGACCGGGGCCGCGAAGTGCTGAAATTATTGAAGGCATAAGCCCTGCGACACCGGGGACGCAAATTTTAAAATAGCATTGGAATTGACGTTTCCTCCCAATGGTGGTATGGCCTACGGCAAGAGCGGCGCGGAAGCTGCCGCTTCTTGCCGGCGGCAGCCTCTCTGTCGGCGGTAAACCGACAGACGGACAGGAGGAAAAAGATGCCACACTTTGCAGCGAATCTGACATTTCTATTTACGGAAATCCCATTCATGGACCGGTTTTCCGCGGCGAAGCAGGCCGGTTTCGACGCCGTGGAGTTCATGTTCCCCTATGATTACAACACGGACGATATCAAGGCGCAACTCAGAGAGCTTGGCCTCAGCCTTGTTCTCTGCAACCTCCCCGCCGGCAATTGGGCAGGTGGCGACCGTGGAACGGCGGCCAACCCGGATCGAAAACATGAATTCCGCGAGGGGATTGCAAAAGGAATCGAAGCGGCGCAGGCCCTCGGCTTCGAGCGGATGAACTGCCTGGTCGGCTTGAAAAAGGATGGCCTGTCCGATCGAGAGACCCGCGAAGTTCTGATGGAGAATATCCGTTATGCAGCCGGGGCGCTGGGCGAGGCGGGCATCCGGTTGATGGTGGAGCCGATCAACCATCTCGACATGCCTGGATTCGCGCTGAACAGTTGCAGCCAGGTCCTCCAGCTGATCGAGGAGATCGGCCATCCCAATGCCTACCTCCAGTTCGACGTCTACCACGCCCGGCGCGAGAACGAAGATGTGGCGGCGATCCTGCTAAACCATTTCGGCCGGATCGGCCATATCCAGATTGCCGACTGCCCGGGCCGTCATCAGCCCGGCACAGGGGAAACGGACTTTAAGTCCCTTCTTGCGCAAATCGACCGCATGGGCTATCCGGGGTTCGTCTCGCTGGAGTACGTTCCGTCGCCCGATACCTTGAGTTCTCTCCAGTGGCTGCCGGCGCACGGATACCGTCTATAGATCGGCAGGAGGCGGCCGGTCGCTGAAAAAGGCACTCGCCCGGCCCCGAATGCATCATTTCTACAGGAAAGGTTGTTGTTCCGGAAATGCAAGAAGCGTTGAAACGCTGCATTGAACCCATACTAAAGAAACGGAGTGAAGAAAGATGAAAAAAATCGGTTTTATCGGTCTGGGAATCATGGGAAAGCCCATGAGCAAGAATCTGTTGAAGGCGGGATATCCGGTCGTCGTGTACGACATCGTCGCCACGGCGGTTGATGAGGTCGTGAAGGCGGGGGCGGAAAAGGGCGCCTCCCCGAAGGACGTCGCCGCAAAGGCGGACGTGATCATCACGATGCTCCCCAACTCCCCGCAAGTGAAAGAGGTCGTCCTGGGGAAGGACGGCGTCATTGAAACCATGCGACCCGGCTCGATCCTGATCGACATGAGCTCCATCGCCCCGCTCGTCAGCCGCGAGGTCGCCGCCCGGCTTGCCGAAAAGAAGATCCGGATGCTGGACGCCCCGGTCAGCGGCGGGGAACCGAAGGCGATCGACGGAACGCTCTCGATCATGGTCGGAGGCAACCAGGCCGACTTCGATGAATTCCTGCCCGCCATGAAGAAGATGGGCGCTTCCGTCGTCCTCTGCGGTGAAATCGGGGCAGGAAACGTCACGAAGCTCGCCAACCAGATCGTCGTCGCCGCCAATATCGCCGCCGTCTCCGAGGCCCTGGTTCTGGCCACCAAGGCGGGCGTCAACCCGGATCTCGTCTTTCAGGCCATCCGGGGCGGTCTGGCCGGCAGCACGGTGATGAACGCCAAGGCCCCGATGATGATGGACCGGAATTTCAAGCCCGGTTTCCGGATCAACCTTCACATCAAGGACCTGAACAACGTGCTGGACACCGCGAAAGGGGTTGCGGCGCCGACGCCGCTCACCGCCGAAGTCATGAAGATGATGCTCTCGCTCCGGGATGAGGGAATGGGCGACGCCGACCACAGCGCCCTGGTCCGATTCTACGAAAAGATCGCCGGGATCGAGCTGCACCGGTAGAAACCGCAGGCCACGATACCAAACGCCATAACGCTGCCGGACTGAGGCTGAGGTCATGCCGACGCCCGGCAGCCCCTTTTTCGACTCTCGGTGAGGAGAATGATATGATCGTAAAGCATACCGCGTTGAATCAATGGGTAAAGGAAATTACCGAACTGTGCGGCCCGGACGCCGTCTACTGGTGCGACGGCAGCCGGGAGGAGTATGACCGCCTGATGAAGCGGATGGTGGAAGGCGGCATGGCCACGCCGCTTGTAAAACGTCCGAACAGCTTCCTCTTCCGCTCCGAGCCGAACGACGTGGCCAGGATCGAATCACGCACCTATCTCAGCACGGCGAGCAGGGACGATGCAGGACCGACCAACAACTGGGTCGCACCGGAAGAGCTGAAGGCAACGATGAAGGGCCTCTACGCAGGCTGCATGAAGGGCCGCACCCTGTTTGTGATTCCCTTCTCGATGGGGCCCGTTGATTCACCGATCGCGAAGATCGGCGTCGAGATCACAGACAGCCCCTACGTGGTCTGCAACATGCACATCATGACCCGCGTCGGCACAACCGTAATGGAAAAACTTGGCGCCGACGGCGAGTTCATCCCCTGCCTGCACTCCATCGGCGCGCCGCTGGCGCCGGGACAGAAGGATTCGTCCTGGCCCTGCGCCCCCCTCGATCAGAAGTACATCAGCCATTTCCCGGAAGAGAATCTCATCTGGTCTTACGGGAGCGGCTACGGAGGCAACGCCCTGCTCGGGAAGAAGAGTCTGGCGCTGCGCATCGCCTCGGCCATGGCGAAACGGGAGGGGTGGATGGCCGAGCATATGCTGATCCTGCGCCTGACGAATCCCGCGGGCAAACAGTACCATCTTGCGGCTGCCTTCCCGTCCGCCTGCGGCAAGACCAATCTCGCGATGCTCACGCCGACCCTCCCCGGCTGGAAATGCGAGTGCGTCGGCGACGACATCGCCTGGATCAAGATCGGACCGGACGGACGGCCGTATGCAATCAACCCCGAATACGGGTTCTTCGGCGTCGCCCCCGGCACCTCGTACGACTCCAACCCCTCCGCCATGGACACCCTGAAGGAGAACACAATCTTCACCAACTGCGCCCTGACCGACGACGGCGACATCTGGTGGGAAGGGATGGGCCCGGCGCCAAACCATGCCATCGACTGGAAGGGGCGCGACTGGACTCCCGACGTCAAGGAACCGGCCGCCCATGCCAACGCCCGCTTCACCGCCCCGGCAAGGCAATGCCCGGTCATCTGCCCCGACTGGGAGAAACCCGAAGGCGTTCCGATCGACATCTTCGTCTTCGGCGGCCGCCGCACCAGCGTCATGCCGCTGGTCCACGAGGCCTATTCCTGGGACCACGGCGTCTTCATGGGCGCCACCGCCTCATCCGAGACAACCGCAGCCAATATCGGCGCCGTGGGCAACCTCCGGCGCGACCCGTTCGCGATGCAGCCCTTCTGCGGCTACAACATGGCCGATTACTTCGGGCACTGGCTGGCCATGGGCGACCGCTTCGGCAAGCACGCCCCCCGGATCTTCTACGTGAACTGGTTCCGCAAGAGCCCGGAAGGGAAATGGCTCTGGCCGGGGTTCGGCGACAACAGCCGGGTGCTGAAATGGATGTGCGAGCGGATCGACGGCAAGGTCGGGGCCGTCGAAACCCCGATCGGCCTCATGCCCAAAGAGGGCGACCTCGACCTCACAGGGCTCACCATTCCCGCAGCGGATCTGAAGGAACTGCTCCGCGTCGACGCCGATGCCTGGAAGACCGAGATCTCCGATATCGAGAGACACTTCGGCCAGTTCGGTGATCGCCTCCCCACAAGGCTCCGGAAACAGTTGGATGATCTTCGAAAACGTTTGGGATAGACCCACCAAGCAGATGGCTGTCGGGCTAAAATTCTTCGTTAAAAGCACTTGGGAAAAGCCAACGATGCTGTTAAGGGGCGCGGTGAGTTCCTGCCAACGGTTTTGAAGCTCCACATTGAGTGGGAAGTGCTTAAGAAATGACAAAATAAGCACCATTCATTCTACATCAAAGGAACCGAATTCTGGTTACTTGACGCTTGAATACCGGTCTTCATTCGCGGCAAAGCAAAATATATTGCAACTTTTTTTGCTTTATGGCATAAAAAATCCCATGTTGATCCCACGTTATTCTGAAACATCCACCCTTCAGAACCTTGCGGAAAGATGGATCGTTTCCTGAGGGAGGATATCCGCGACCTGGAAAACGTCCGGGACCTTTCCGCTCTTGAACTGCTGGCGGACATGCTCACCGAAAGGGTCGGCGCCCCCCTCTCGCTACAGTCCATGAGGGAAGACCTGGAGGTCAGCCATCGCGCCGTATCTCACTGGGTCGATATCCTTGAAAGACTGTATTACTGTTACCTCGTTACGCCCTACGCCCACAGCACCGTTCGTTCCCTGCGCAAAGCGCCCAAGCTCTACCTCTGGGACTGGTCCGCCATCACCGACGAAGGCAGCCGCTTTGAAAATCTGATCGCCGGGCACCTCCTGAAAATGTGTCATTTCCTGGAAGACCGGGAAGGTTACCGGACGGGTCTGCACTATCTGCGCGACGTGTCGAAAAGGGAGGTTGATTTTCTGGTCACCGTGGACAAGAAGCCCTGGTTTGCAGTCGAATGCAAAATGTCCGGCCATTCCGTGAACCCCGCCCTCCGCTATTTCGGCGAACGTTTGCAGATCCCCTACCTCTATCAGGTCTCCTTGAGGGGATCTGACGATCTCCTGGAAGGCCGGGTAAGGATCATGCCTGCCTCAAAATTCCTTTGTGCGCTTCCCTGACGTCACCCAGGTTCATCCGGCTCATGCGTACTTCCTCATTGGATCTACCTTTATTGCGAGCACGCAACACTTCAAATACTAAGTTGCAATTTTTGTTATCGAGGTATATTATTGAATACAGAATGAAAGGTGGCATTGGGGGGGGAATGACCGGAGTCGAGGACTGCTTCCTGTAACAAAGCATTCGGCAATTCTGACAGAGATCCACCCTTTCAATTGGAAATGAATGACGATCAATTTTATCGCGACACTGAATATTCAATGAACGAATTCATTCAGGCATAACGCTTTGAATATCTGATTTCTTAAAAGAGTAGCCGCCGCTCCACCTCCCTTTTCCACTCGCCTCGCCAGCCACTGCTTTTCGATGTAAAATATCTCTTGACAAGCAAAAACAGCCCCCCCATACTTTGACCCGTCAAACATAATACCTTATCACAGAATATCGCCTTATTGCGGAACGTACCGCCCCACCGGTGGATTTTCGCATCCGACAGAACTTTTAGGGTTCCTGCCATGAAAATTGTCGAGAGGCTCCTCAATAAGCTGCTGATGCTGGACCTGCAAACCCGTCTTGTGGTGGGTTTCCTGATTGCCACCTGCCTCACCGGTTTTGTGGCCACCCTGATCGGGGTATGGACGATCATATGGACGCTCAACCGAAACACGATGGATGAGGTCCAGAACCGGGTGCGCCAGGACAGCCACACCGCAAAACTGATTTACAATTATACGCTGGAACGGATCGTATCGCTGATCCAGTTCCATGCGGAAGGATCGGATCTGCACGAAGACCTAACCAGCGGCAAACTGCGAAAGGTGGAAAGCCTGAAAGGTCTGATTCGGAATGCCCCGATCACGGAGACAGCCGGGGACCACCTGTATCTCGACATGCTTTCCGTCGTGGATATGCAGGGAACGGTTTTGTACAGGGCAACCAACCCCGGAATCAAAGGGGACAGCATGCTCTGGGATCCCGTGGTGAGGAAATGCATCGAAACAAGAGCACCGCAGTCATCGACCGAACGGATACCCCTGGAAAAGATCACCCATGAAAATCCATCGCTCGCCGAGCGGGTGACCATCGAGATCATCAAGACGCCGAAGTCTATTGATCTGCAGGAAACAAAACTCTCGGAAGGCATGGTCATGATGGCGGCATATCCGATCCGGGACAAGAACCAAAGGCAGATCGGCGTCCTGGTCGGGGGCCTTCTCCTCAGCAGGGACCGTTCCATCGTGGATAAGGTCAAGGAGACCGTTTCCCACGATGAGAAATACGGGGGACGCGAAATGGGGGTCGCCACCATCTTTCAGGGCGGCGTCCGGATTTCGACCAATGTGATGACCAACGACAACCGAAGGGCCATCGGCACGACCCTGTCGAAAGAGGTATATGACCGGGTGATCACGGAGGGCAAGGAGTGGGTAGGCAGGGCTTTTGTGGTGAACGACTGGTACATCACAACCTACACGCCGATTTACAACATCGACCGGAAGCTCATCGGGATCCTCTATACGGGCATTCTCGAGGCAAAATACCGGGACATCAAGTGGAAGATGATTTGGATCAATCTGGGGATCACCGTCCTGGGGATGATCATTGCCTTTTTCATATCGTTGCGCATCGGCAATACGATCATTAAACGGATCCGCATTTTGAAAAAAGGGACTGAGGCGATTGCCTCCGGCAATCTCGACTACCGGCTGT